>ENA-OUOG01003559-OUOG01003559.1-marine-metagenome-genome-assembly--contig:-NODE-3559-length-14381-cov-8.110319_pt1 | contig 14381 bp, 13 predicted proteins | sample MGYA00248635_ERZ508505 | MGnify/ENA primary metagenome ERZ508505 (study PRJEB26176, sample SAMN06267871) | marine metagenome | isolation source: Saanich Inlet, British Columbia, Canada | place: Pacific...
CGCAAGGAAGATGACGACCGTGGCCGTGGCCGTGGTGCCGCCGATCGTGAGCGTCGTTCAGGCAAATTGACCGTCAACCAAGCCCTCACGGGTGGCGAAGGTGGACGTCAGCGCAGCATGGCTGCCATGAAGCGCAAACAGGAACGCCAACGCCAAAAAGCAATGGGCGGCATGGCCGAGCGCGAAAAGATCGTGCGCGATGTTCAGGTGCCCGAGGCGATTGTTGTCTCCGAGCTTGCCAACCGTATGGCCGAGCGTGTGGCCGATGTCGTGAAATCGCTCATGAATATGGGTATGATGGTGACGCAAAACCAAACCATCGATGCCGATACCGCCGAGCTGATCGTCGAGGAATTCGGCCACCGTATGGTGCGTGTTTCGGATGCCGATGTTGAAGACGTCATTAAAGCCGTCGAAGACGAAGAGAGCACGCTTGTTCCGCGCCCACCCGTCATCACGATCATGGGCCATGTCGATCACGGCAAAACCTCGCTTTTGGACCGTATCCGTCAGGCCAATGTGGTGTCTGGCGAAGCAGGCGGCATCACCCAGCATATCGGCGCCTATCAGGTGACAACCGAAAGCGGTGCTGTCCTCAGCTTCCTCGATACCCCTGGTCACGCGGCCTTTACCTCGATGCGGGCACGTGGTGCTCATGTTACCGACATCGTTGTTTTGGTTGTTGCGGCCGATGACGCCGTTATGCCCCAGACCATCGAGGCGATTAACCACGCCAAAGCGGCTGGTGTTCCAATGATCGTTGCGATCAACAAAATGGACCGCCCCGCAGCTGACCCGATGAAAGTGCGCACCGATCTGTTGCAGCACGAAGTGATCGTCGAGCAGATGTCAGGTGATGTTCAGGATGTTGAGGTTTCTGCCCATACAGGTCAGGGCCTTGATCAATTGCTCGAGGCTATCGCGCTTCAGGCGGAAATCCTTGAACTCAAAGCCAACCCAAATCGCAACGCCGAAGGCGCGGTTATCGAAGCTCAACTTGACGTAGGTCGTGGCCCTGTTGCGACCGTTCTGGTTCAGCGCGGCACGCTCAAGCAAGGCGATATCTTCGTGGTTGGTGAGCAGTGGGGTAAAGTCCGCGCGTTGATCAACGACCAAGGTGACCGTGTCAAAGAAGCGGGTCCTTCGGTTCCTGTCGAGGTTCTCGGCCTCAACGGCACACCTGAGGCTGGCGATGTTCTCAACGTGGTCGAGACCGAGGCGCAAGCCCGTGAGATTGCCGAATATCGTGAGCAGGCCGCCAAGGATAAACGTGCCGCAGCTGGTGCTGCGACCACGCTTGATCAGCTGATGGCCAAGGCCAAAGCCGATGAAACCGTAAGCGAGCTGCCTATCTTGATGAAAGCCGACGTGCAGGGTTCTGCCGAGGCGATCATTCAAGCGATGGAAAAGATCGGCAACGACGAAGTGCGTGTTCGCGTCCTGCATTACGGCGTTGGTGCCATCACTGAATCCGACATCGGCCTTGCCGAGGCATCGGGTGCGCCAGTGATCGGCTTTAACGTGCGTGCCAATGCTTCTGCGCGTAACGCTGCCAACCAAAAGGGTGTCGAGATCCGCTATTACAGCGTGATTTATGACCTCGTGGATGATGTGAAAGCTGCCGCATCCGGCCTGCTTTCCGCCGAGGTTCGCGAGAACTTCATCGGTTATGCCACCATCAAGGACACCTTCCGCGTCACAGGTGTTGGCACGGTCGCAGGTTGCCTTGTGACCGAGGGTGTTGCGCGTCGTTCTGCTGGCGTGCGCTTGCTGCGTGATGATGTGGTTATCCACGAAGGCACGCTCAAGACGCTCAAGCGCTTCAAGGATGAAGTCAAAGAAGTTCAATCCGGTCAGGAATGCGGCATGGCCTTCGAGAATTACGATGATATCCGCAAAGACGATGTCATCGAGATTTTCGAACGCGAAGAAGTCGAGCGTTCGCTGTCCTAAGACAGATCGGATATTCTTCGAGATGCTTTAAAGAAAAGGGCGCCCATTGCGGCGCCCTTATTCATTCAGCCGCTTGCGGTGCCTGATCTGGGTTCATACGCCAAATCGCAAGGTTCAAGGCACCCGCATAGCTGGCCCAGACCAGATAAGGCGCGATCAACCAGCCTGCGATCGGGTCGATCAGGACAAAGCTCAACAGTGTGCCCAAAACCGCAAACCAGAGCCCTGCAATGACCACCAAAGCGGCCTTGATCCGACGAAGACCGAAAAACACGGGCGTCCAAAGCGTGTTCAACGCGATTTGAAGGGCCCAAAATCCCATGCCGATTGCGTTGCCCTCCAACAGGGCGACGCGTGACGCGGCATAGGCTGAGGCAAGGTAAAGCACGCTCCATGCGACGGGAAACAGCCAATTCGGTGGCGTCCAGACAGGTTTCGACAGGCCGCGATACCATGCGCCTGGCGGGAACAAAGATCCAGTGGCTGCTGCTGCGCAACATGCCCCGAAGAAAAGAAGGAATACGGTGAGGTCCATAAAGGCTAGATAGCCGTCCTAGGCGTTGCTTTCCAGTCCTTCGTCGTTTCTGTCACGGGCTTCCAATTGTGCCAGTACCGAAATGACATTCTCGCCCCATGTAAATTTGGGCTCGGTCTTGCGCGCGGCAGCCTCGACCAGAAAGGCTGTCTCGGGCAGGGGCTTGGCGTGTAGCACGGCACTTTTTGGCATGACCGTGACGATAGCGGCACGCGCCACCGACAGGCTCAACAGCCCGATCTTCTGCGATTTCGATGTATGGGCGCGTTGGGAAATGCTGTCAAAACCATTGCGCGCGACCTGTCGTCCAATCGCATCATAGCAATGCCGCGCTGCGAAAATTCCCGGGCGCGACGACAGCGGCAAAGCCGCAATTCCAGCCTCGGAGCGTTGGTAAAGACGCCTCGCCTCGGCCAAAAGCCGCCGTGTTATCCGCCGAATGGCGGGTGAGGCTTTCGGATCGGCAAGGAAAGCATCGGGGTCAATGTCTTCCTCCCGCATCCATTCAGTTGGAAGATAGAGCCGCCCTGCCCGTGCATCCTCGCCCACATCGCGGCTGATATTGGTCAATTGCATCGCAACCCCGAGGTCACAGGCCCGCGCAAGCGCGTCTGCGTCCCGCACCTCCATCAACACACACATCATCGCCCCGACCGCAGAAGCGACCCGCGCTGAGTATGATCTCAAATCCGAAAGCGTGGCATATCGGTTCTCCATTCCGTCCCAAGCCAGACCCTCAAGCAACGCCTCTGGCAAGGCACGCGGCATATCATAGGTCTCGATCAAGGCGGCAAAGGCACGGTCGGCCGCAGCATTCTGGGGGCGACCTTCATAGGCCAGTTCAAGCCTGTCGCGCAGCCGCAACACGGCCGCAGCCTTATGATCGTTCAGGTCAACCTCATCATCTGCGATGCGGCAAAATGCATAGAGCGCCAAAGCAGGGTCACGCACTTTGGCAGGCAGAAGCTTTGACGCGGCATGGAAGGAATAAGACCCTTCCCTGATCGCCTCGCGGCAGTATTCAAGATCGGCGATGTTGATCATTCTGCTGCGACCTTCATGGGTTTGTTTTCGGCTCTAACTTGCGGGTTAGGCACTAGTTTTGACAATACCTCGGCCGAAGAGATCACTCCGGGCAGGCCCGCGCCGGGATGGGTTCCCGCGCCGACAAGATAAAGTCCGGGGACTTCTTCCAAGACATTGTGAGGTCTGAAATAGGCGCTTTGCAGAATGCGCGGTTCAATCGAGAAGCCCGAGCCATTGGGGCTAAGATAACGCGTCTGGAAATCCTCAGGCGTCAGCATTTCCGAGGCGCTCAAATGGGCACCCAGATCAGGCAAAAGCTGGTCTTCCAAAACGGCCTGAACCTTCTGGCGGTAAGTCTCGGCCATATCCGACCAATCCACTGGATTATCAAAACCCAGATGCGGAACGGGCGACAATGCATAGAAGGTATCATCACCCTCAGGGGCACAGCTTGGGTCGGTGACAGTGGGGCGATGGACATAAAGGCTCATGTCATCCGAGAGTTTGCCCTTGATGAAAATGTCATCCACCAAGCCACGATAACGTGGCCCGTTCACAATGGTATGGTGGCCCACATCCTTCCATTTGTCGCGGGTGCCTTTTGTGCCGAAATACCAAACGAACAATCCCATCGACCAACGCGAGCGTTCCAGTTTTTCGTCCGACCAACGTTTGCGCGAAACATTGCGCAGCAGGCGCGAATAGGTATGGCCTGCATCGGCATTGGACACGATGATATCGGCCTCGATCGTCTCACCCGTCGCCAGCTTGATGCCAGAGGCACGGCCATCGGAACAGATGATCTCATCCACTTCCTCGCCCAAGCGCAGCGTTCCACCTTGGTCGAGGATCACATCCGCCATGGCCTTGGCAATCGCGGCCACACCGCCCATGGCATAATGAACGCCGAATTCCTTCTCGAGGTGGCTGACAAGCGTATACATGGACGTGACGCGAAACGGATCGCCGCCGATGAAAAGCGGATGAAAGCTGAAGGCCATGCGCAGACGCTCGTCCTTGAAGCGTTTTGCGGCATGGGCATAGACCGAACGATCCGCACGCATCAGGGCGAAGGTGGGTAGAACCTTGATCAAATCCCACAGCTTATGCATGGAACGGCGGCCCAAATCCTCGAAGCCGAACCAATATCGCTTTTCGCTGTCTTTCAGGAAACGGTCATATCCCTTCCCCTCACCAGGCGAGAGGCGCTCGACCTCGGCGCGCATCGCATCGGTGTCTTGGCAGGCGGTAAAACGCGACCCGTCGGGCCAGCGGATTTCATAGAAGGGCTCCATCGGGCGCAAATCGACATCCGCGTCAAAATCCCGCCCACAGGCTGCCCAGAGTTCCTTGAACACCTGCGGCACCGTCACGATGGTCGGCCCAAGGTCGAACCGATACCCGTCCTTATGGATCGCCGATCCACGTCCACCCGGCATATCCAGCTTGTCGATGATCGTGACCTGATAGCCCTTGGCCCCGAGACGCATGGCCGAGGCCAAGCCTCCCAAGCCCGCTCCAATGACAATCGCCGTAGATGGCGCTGCACGCAGTTGTGTTACATTGCTCATCCCACCATCGTAGACTGTCTAGTTTGATTTACAACAAGTGATCGTATGTGGGGCAAAACTGCGAGATATTTTGCAGAAAGACTATCCATAGCCGCGGTTTTCTGTAAGTATAAGTTGACACATGGAAAGACCGGCCATGCAATCAGTGACCCTTAGTCTGTATAGATTCAGCAGCGTTTCCGCGCGGCTTTGGGCGTTTGCGCAAATGGCGACCGCACGATTCGCGCTCAAGGCGATTCCCGAGATCGGGTTTTTCAAACTCTGCGGGTCGGGCACTGGCGAGGGGTTTACGCCCGTTCCCAATACTGAAGTTTACGCAATTCTTGCGGTTTGGCCTGATCACGACACCGCACGGCGGGTGTTTGATACCGCCCGCGTTTTCCAACGCTATGATGCCAAAGCCAGCGAGGCGATGACGCTTTTCCTGACAACGCAGACCTCCCGTGGGGAATGGGCGGGGCAAACACCGTTCACGGCTCAGGGCATCACGTTCAACGGCCCAATCGCTGCTCTGACGCGCGCCACGATCCGCCCGAAAATCTTGCTGCGGTTTTGGGGGCGGGTTCCCGCGATTTCCACTGTGATCGGCCAAGACCCCAATGTGATGTTCAAAATCGGCATTGGTGAGCTGCCTTGGCTCCATCAGGTGACATTTTCAATTTGGCCAGACACCGACAGCATGGCGCAATTTGCCCGCGCAGATGGCCCACATGCCCAAGCCATCCGTGCCGTTCGGGACGAAGGCTGGTTCTCGGAGGAGCTCTACGCAAGGTTCCGACTGGATGGGGCTGAGGGCCAATGGGCGGGGCAAACCGCGCTGCTCCAAGATATAGAGACAAAGGATATCGCCGCAGAATGAGACATGCATTTCCATTTTCAGCCATTGTCGGCCAAGACGATATGAAGCGCGCAATGGTGCTGACGGCGGTAGACCCCGGCATTGGCGGCGTCCTTGTCTTTGGTGATCGCGGTACCGGAAAATCCACCGCCGTGCGCGGGCTGGCCGCACTCCTGCCGCCGATTACCGCGGTTGAGGGTTGCCCCGTGAATTCGGCCCAAATCGAGGATATTCCCGATTGGGCCAATGTCGCGAAAACCGATCTGGTCGAGAAACTTACCCCTGTGGTTGATCTCCCGCTTGGTGCCACCGAGGACCGCGTGGTCGGCGCATTGGATATCGAGAGGGCGCTAAGCAACGGCGAGAAGGTCTTTGAGCCCGGGCTATTGGCGCGCGCGAACCGTGGCTACCTCTATATTGATGAGGCCAATCTGCTTGAGGATCATATCGTTGATCTTTTGTTGGATGTGGCCCAATCGGGTGAAAACGTGGTGGAGCGGGAAGGCCTTTCAATCCGACATGCCGCCCGTTTTGTTCTGGTCGGTTCAGGCAACCCCGAAGAGGGTGAGCTGCGCCCCCAACTTCTGGATCGTTTTGGCCTGTCGGTTGAGGTGACCAGCCCCAAAGATATCGACACCCGTATCGAGGTGATCCGCCGCCGCGATGCCTTTGACAAGGACCCTGAGGGTTTTGTGACGCAATGGGCAGAGGCCGATGCGGATTTGCGCGTGAAAATTCTTGCAGGTCGCGAACGGGTTGCCTTGCTTCCAACGGGGGATGATGTGTTGCGCGATTGTGCGAACCTCTGTGTCGCGCTTGGGTCGGATGGATTGAGGGGTGAATTGACCCTCTTGCGAACCGCCCGTGCCTTGGCCGCCTTTGAGGGCGCGGAAAAGGTCAGCCGCAGCCATCTTCGGGCCATCGCGCCTTTGGCACTTAGCCATCGTCTGCGCCGCGATCCTTTGGATGAAGCGGGCTCCAGCACACGTGTGACACGCACGGTGGAGGAGGTCTTCCTATGAGCGAGACGGGCGAGGAACGCTGGATCAGGGCCAATCTTGCTCTGGCCTGTTTCCTTGTGGACCCAAGCGCGCTTGGCGGCATTTGGCTACGCGCGCGGGTTGGTCCAGTTCGGGAGCGCTTCCTTCATGGATTAACGGCTGGGTTGGACGACTCCAAACCGCGCCGCTTGCATCCCGCCATGGGCGATGACGCGCTCTTTGGTGGCGTTGATCTCACCGCGACATTGACCCAAGGGGCGGTGATCCGCACCAAAGGCATCCTTGAACACTCGGGCGTGGTGATCCTGCCTATGGCGGAACGTGCCCAAGCGGGAATGGTGGCGCGGCTGTCGGGCGCCTTGGACGGCGATAGCGATCTGGTTTTGGTTGCCTTGGATGAAGGCGCTGGCGAGGATGAGCGACTTGGCCATGGTTTGACGGATCGTCTTGGCATTCACCTTGATCTTGAAGGGATCGCCATTGGCGATGCCCCTGATTTGGAAATTGATCTTCCCGCCCTCAAGGATGCGCGCGCGCTATTGCCAAAGGTCACCCTGCCTGAGAACGCGATTGCGGAACTGGCTCGGGTTGCAATGCAGTTGGGGGTGATATCGCTCCGCGCACCTTTGCTCGCTTTGAATGTTGCGCGCGCCTCGGCCGCACTATCGGGTGAGACCGAAGTGGGACAGATGGACCTGCAAACCGCCGTGGAGTTGGTCTTGGCACCACGCGCTACCCAATTCCCTAGCGCAACCGAGGAAAAGCAGGATCAAGAAACGCCCCCCGATACATCGCCCGAAACCGCCCCAAACGAGGAGGCGAAGGATCAACCTGAGCAGGAACCTGATCTCCCTCCGATTGAAATTCTGCTTGAGGCCGCAAAGGCGATGCTTCCCCCTGATCTTCTGGCCCGCCTCAGCGCGGCACGGGCTGCACGATCTGCCAAGTCATCCTCTGGATCAGGGTCCAAAAAGAAGGGCAATCACCGCGGCAGGCCGCTGCCTTCGCGGGCAGGTAAGATCGGTGATGGAGCGCGTGTCGATCTGGTGGCAACCCTGCGCGCCGCTGCCCCATGGCAAAAAATCCGACGCGATGCCTCGGGCCAACACCACCGCCTGCATATCCACGCAAGCGACATCCGTGTGCGGCAATATCAAGAAACATCCGAGCGCGCGATTATCTTTGTCGTTGATGCCTCGGGTTCCTCCGCGATGGCGCGTATGGCCGAGGCCAAGGGAGCCATCGAGATTCTGCTGGCCGAGGCCTATTCGCGCCGCGATCACGTGGCCCTCGTCGCCTTTCGCGGAATGGGGGCCGAAGTTTTGCTGCCGCCCACACGCTCTCTGGTTCAGACCAAGCGGCGGCTGTCGGCGCTTGCTGGCGGCGGCGGCACGCCTTTGGCGGCTGGTTTGAAGCTGGCGATGGAGTTGGGTGATCTGGCACGCAGCAAGGGCATGACGCCCTCGGTCGCTGTTTTGACGGATGGACGGGCCAATGTCTGTCTTGCAGGGGAGGCCAACCGCCTTGCCGCCGCCGAAGATGCAACCGCAATGGCGCGCGCCATACGGATCAAGGCCTTCTCGGGGCTTGTGATAGACACGGGCGCGCGGCCCACAAAGGGCCTTGGGGAATTGGCGGCGGAAATGGGCTCACCCTATTTGCCCTTGCCCCGCGCCGATGCGCGGTCCTTATCGGCAGCCGTAGAAACGGCGCTCTCGGTATAATGTCGATGCCGCCTCCAGATTGGCCCCATGCCGAGGCGAGCCAGATTCTGCGGGTCGTCCCACATCGCTGGCATGTCCAGATCATGGGGGAAGGCCCTGATTTGCTGCTGATCCATGGGGCTGGCGCCTCTACCCATTCGTGGCGGCATCTCTTGGAGCCATTATCGCGGAACTTCCGCGTCACCGCTTTCGATTTGCCCGGTCAGGGGTATAGCACGGCGGGGACGCGCAGTCGCTCGTCGCTGACTTTGATGTCCGAGGATATTGCCGCTTTGATCGATCGTTTGGGGCTTCAACCCAAGGTCATTATTGGCCATTCCGCAGGTGCCGCACTTGCGCTGAACCTTGCGCGTATTCTCCCTGTCGGACCCGAGAATATCATCGCCATCAATGGTGCATTGGAGAACTTCAAAGGCGCAACGGGGTGGTTGTTTCCCTTTTTGGCCAAATTGCTGGTTTTCAATCCCTTGACGGGCGTTTTGCTGGCCCGTGGGGCAACAAAGGCCAAAACTCGACAGTTGATCTCGTCAACGGGTGCCAAGATTGATGAGGAAGGGATCGACCTCTATCAGCGGCTCATGTCGCAGCGCAGTCATATCGAGGCGACCTTGGCAATGATGGCGCAATGGTCCCTCGAAGATTTGACCCGCGCCTTGCCTGATATCCAAATTCGAACATTGTTCCTCCACGGGGCTCAAGACAGCGCGGTTGCCCCCGATGTCGCGCGGCGCGCGGCGCAGCTTATGCCAAATGCCAGTTTGCAGCTCCTCGACGGCATCGGCCATTTGGCACAGGAGGAAGCCCCCGATCAGGTGCTGGAAGCAATTCTTTCCTTCACAAACACACCGCCAAAAACAAAACGGGCGGCCCAAAGGACCGCCCGTGTTTGACGTCTAAACCCTGATTTATTCGGATAGACCAGCGATATAGGCGTAAAGGTTCACAGCGTCTTCCTCCGAGCGCACACGGAACGCCATCGCGCCACGTGCCGAGTTGTCGCCCGTTGCTTCGCGGATATAGGCCGTTGGGTCTTGGACATAGGCAACAAAGTTTTCCTCGGTCCATACGATTCCAGCTTCTGCCAATGCTTGCAGTCCGGGCGAATAACGGAAGTCTTCTACAGTACCCGCGGCACCGCCAGGAATACCGTAAAGGTTCGGGCCAGTGCGGGCATTGCGACCAGCAAGCGTTTCGCCATCGGCATTTGTAACCACATGGCATGCGATACACTGACGGAAAGCGGCTTCACCTGCGGCTGCATCGCCGCTTGCCGCATGGCCGTCTGCCATCGCCATAGGCGCAGTCAGCAGGGTTGCTGCAGTCGCAAGAATTAGTTTGCTCGTCATTTTGGAAATCTCCCTATTAATCAAGCTCACGGTCTCTATAGGTAACTTGTTTTCAAGAACGTCCAGAGATTTTTTGAAATCAGGCAACCGCATGCGCGATTGCGCACTGTTTCCAAAGAGTTTTTAGCGCCATCACAAGGTACTCGATATCCTCATCGGAATGCAGCGGGCCTGGTGTGAAGCGCAATCTCTCGGTGCCTTTGGGAACGGTGGGATAATTGATCGGCTGCACATAGATGCCGAATTGATCCATCAAGATATCCGAGAGCATTTTGCATTTCACGGGGTCTTTCACCATCACGGGGATGATATGACTGGGGTTGTGCACATGCGGGATACCTTCGGCATCCAGACGGGCGCGGAGGCGTGCAACCTGCCGCTTTTGCATGTCACGCTCGTAGCTGGAGTTTTTGAGATGACGGATAGACGTCGTGGCAGCGGCCGCAACCGCAGGTGGCAAGGCGGTTGTGAAGATAAACCCGCTCGAGAAACTGCGGACAAAATCGACCAGAGCATGGGAGCCTGTGATATAGCCGCCAACGACACCATAGGCCTTGCCAAGGGTGCCTTCGATCAAGGTGATGCGGTCCATGAGGCCTTCACGCTCGGCGACACCGCCACCGCGCGGCCCATACATGCCCACGGCATGAACCTCGTCGATATAGGTCATGGCACCATGCTTTTCGGCAACCTCGACGATCTCCTTGATCGGGGCGACATCTCCATCCATTGAATAGACGCTCTCGAAAGCAACAATCTTGGTCGCATTGGCGGGCAATGCGGCAAGCTGACGATCGAGATCCTCGACATCATTATGCTTCCAGATTTTCTTGTCACAGCGCGCATGGCGAATGCCCTCGATCATCGAGGCGTGGTTCAAGGCGTCCGACAAAATCACGGCATTTGGCAAACGGCTGCCCAATGTAGACAAAGCCGCCCAATTCGAGACATAGCCCGAGGTAAACAACAAAGCGTCTTCCTTGCCGTGAAGATCGGCCAATTCGCGTTCCAGAATCTTGTGGTGATGCGCATTGCCCGAGATATTTCGGGTGCCACCTGCGCCCGTTCCACATTCCTGAACAGTATCCACCATCGCTTGGACGACATCAGGGTGCTGACCCATTCCAAGATAATCGTTTGAACACCAGACAGTCACATCATCTTGACCGTCGCCATGGTTCTGAACGCGGGGAAAAGCCCCACATTTACGTTGAAGTTCAGCAAACACACGGTAGTTGCCCTCTTCTTTCAGTTTGTCCAATTGCGTTTGGAACAGCTTGTCAAATTTCATCGGGCATCCTCGCTGTGTAATCTTGCTAGGGGTTGGGGGCCAAGCGCCCCGTTTTCGCGTTGCGGCAGCATCCAGCGCCACAACCGTTCATCAGGAAGGGGAAGCACCATGAACCAGTGCTCCAACAGGGCCAGCGCCGTCAGGGCGGCCAGCAGGGCAAACCCCACCAGATCGCCTTGGCTTTGCGCCGACCAGATCCGCGCCACCCAAAAGCCCGAGACAAAACTCAAGCCCGTGATGGAGATCGGAAATAGCCAATTCATCCGCGCAATCCGGAAATGGGAGGGCAGATGATTGAGATGGTCGGGAATGAACTCGATGTTGATTTTACGAACACCGAGATAGAGGTTCAGCTTGGCGCTGATCCGTGCGGCGAAAAGGACCGTGAAGGTCAAAACGCCAATCATGTTCTGCGCGCCATATGACAGCAGGAACAGGGCCACCACCATGAATACGAGCAGCAATTCGTGATAGGCGATCGTGCCCCATGCGCGGATGAAACGCTCCCACTCAGCCACACCATCGCGCAGGATGTTCTGGTTCGGCCCCGTGATGATGCCCGCCAAAAAGGCCAGCTCGACCCAGCCCCAAAGCGCCAAGGCCGACAAAAACCCGATATAGGCCCCCGCGACGGAACCATCATTAAGGGTTTCGATAATCCCGACTGTGCCGATGATCAGGAAGGGGAGGTTCATCAAGACGGCCCAAATCCGCGCCTGACGTCCTTCCTTATCCGCACGCCGCACCGCCAATAGGATCGCTCCGGTGGAGAACCACCAGAAGAACAAGGCCACGAGGGCTGCGATCCAAGGCGAATGAAACATCAATATGCGGGCTCCATACGTGCGCTTTCGGGAACGACGTGGGATTTGGCGGGGATTGTATAGAGATAGACAAAAGCCATCCCCGCCCGAAGGCTGGAGGTGATGCGCTTAAAGACATTCCCGCTCTTCTTGGCATCGGCCAGATCGGCATTGGCCCTTTGCAAGGCCACCAAACCCTTCATCCAACGGGGATGGTCGATGTCCAGCGTGATGGGAAAGACCTGCGTGGTGATCGCGCTGGTTTTGCGGAACACCTCTTGCGCATACCAATCGGGGTCCACACCGAGCGCGTCATGGAAGGCAGGGCGCTGGTGGTCGCGCACATACATGGTCGCGAAAACCGCCGTCAGGAAGAACTTGATCCAGAGAACATTCTTGCCGCTGGTCAGCTTTGGATCGGTCTTCATCAAAAGCGCGAAGGCCTCGCCGTGGCTGAACTCGTCGTTGCACCATTCACGGAACCATTTGAAGATCGGGTGAAAGCGCAATTCGGGGTTCTGCTCGAGGTGGCGGAAGATCGTGATATAGCGCGCATAGCCGATCTTTTCAGACAGATAGGTCGCGTAATAGATGAACTTCGGCTGGAAATAGGTGTATTTCTTTGACTGGGTCAAAAAGCCGAGATTGACCGCGATCCCTGCTTCACGCAGCGCATCATTGATGAAACCCGCATGGCGCGCTTCATCGCGGGCCATGAGTTGGAACAATGTGGTGATATCCTCATTCGAGCCGCGGCGCTTCATTTCCTTATAGAGCACACAGCCCGAAAACTCGGCCGTGCAGGACGAGACCAGAAAATCGATAAACTCGGCCTTCAGCTTGGGCTCCATTCCCTCCCAATCGACCACGTCCCAATCGTCAGTTTTCTTGAAATGGCCTTTGTTAGGGTCTGATTTCATCTGCGCGATCAGGGCATCCCATTCTTCGCGAACAGGGGTGACATCAACGGCATCCAGCTCATCGAAATCGGTTGTATAGAAGCGCGGCGTCAAAAGCGTGTTCTGCATCGCAAGTGCTGTTGCGCTTTCGCTATCGGTGATGGGCTGGTCGTAGTTCTTGGCGGCCAGCGCTTCTTCGACGGTGGTTGCATCTGCGGAATGAGTGACTTGAACATTCATACCGAAACCTCCTCGGAAAAGCTGAATTCACATAGCTCCATGAATTCAAAATCGCCCGTGGCACGGGTCCAGAGTTGTTCCAGCTTTGACGCGCGTTTGATCGTGGCCATGCGGTCTTCGATCACGACCTCGCCATAAGGGGCCATCACGGGGGCACCATGCACTTGCACTTCGTCACCAGGGTTGATGACAGCGCCGTTGAGAAACTTCACATGCGCATGCAGGCTTTCGAATTTATGGCTAACCTCGACTTGGCACGGAGCCGTCTCAATTTCTCGGGTAAACAATCCCATTGGTCATTCCTCCAGTAGGCGGGCAAAGGCCCGCTCATTATCCGCGCCAAAGCCCAGAAGCTCTGCTCGGAAATCGGTGAAGTCATCGCGCAGGCTTAGACGGCCATCGCTGTAGCGCACGAGGCGGATCGGATCGGAACCCTCCATGCCCATAGGGGCACGATTGCGTTCCAAGACACGATATACACCCGCAATGAACCCACCTTGGGTTTCATCCAATGTGGCGATCACAGTTCCATCAAGGTCCATCACGCGGGCAGAACCGTCCATCGATCCATAGATACGGATCAGACGTTCCTGGGCGATTGGGACCTCCTGAACACTTGGTGGCATGGCTTCGAGCGGCCGGTCTGTCAGCCGCGCATAAGCCACAATGATCAACACACAGATACAAAGCACAAACATGGCTCTAACAAGCATAGTAGGGATCATTTCCCTATCGCGAATGACGAGCTTTTGTTCCTCTACATTTGCCATTTTGCCCCCCTATTCCGCTGCCACGACATCAGCCGACGTCACACGCTCTACGCGGGGCGTGTTCACTTCGGTTTCTGCCGCTTGTGCAAGGATGCCTGCAACCTTCCGCGCATCAGGGATGCAGCGCAAAGCAGGCTCAGGCTGTTTCATCCGCCAAGGGCGAACATGGGGCCAAGTATAGATATAGGACAGGCGCACGTCCTCTTGCGCCAATTCCAATGCGATGGTGCCTATGCCGTCCTTGCGCAGACCCAATGTCGCATTCGCGATTTGCTTGAATGGCAAGTTCAAGGTCATCGTCAAAGCCGCCCCGATGCGCATGGCAACGCGGCGGTTGGTAATGGTGTAGACAGTTGCCTTGGCTTGCACGATCGCCACCACCAC
>ENA-OUOG01003563-OUOG01003563.1-marine-metagenome-genome-assembly--contig:-NODE-3563-length-14369-cov-5.790442_pt1 | contig 14369 bp, 6 predicted proteins | sample MGYA00248635_ERZ508505 | MGnify/ENA primary metagenome ERZ508505 (study PRJEB26176, sample SAMN06267871) | marine metagenome | isolation source: Saanich Inlet, British Columbia, Canada | place: Pacific...
ATCGCGACGAACAAGTTTACGGTGGCTGGCGGCAGCGGCAACACCGCTGTCGCGGGCACGTTGGGGGTCGGGAGCACGTTGGCAGTCACGGGCGCGGCGACGCTGTCGAGCACGCTTACTGTCACGTCGGGGACCACGCTATCCAACACGCTTGCTGTCACGGGGGCGGCCACACTGTCGAGCACGCTCGGCGTCACGGATGCCACCACGCTGCAGAGCACGCTCGCCGTCACGGGCGCCACCACACTCTCGAGCACGCTCGGCGTCACTGGAAACTTGAACGTGAACAGCGGCAAGTTCGTCGTGACTGCTTCGAACGGCAACACCGCGATTGCGGGTACGCTGGCGGCGGTTTCTGACTTCAAGATTGGTGAGTCTGGCTCTGAGAAGTTCACTGTCGCTGCCACAAGCGGCAACACTGTTGTCTCGGGCAGTCTGACTGCGGGGGCAACCTCGGTGTCGAGCACGCTCGGTGTCACAGGTGCCACCTCGCTGTCGAGCACGCTTGCTGTCACGGGGGCGGCCACGCTGTCGAGCACGCTTACTGTCACGTCGGCAGCCACGCTGTCGAGCACGCTCGGCGTCACTGGCGCAGCCACGCTCTCAAGCACGGTTGCCGTCACTGGAGCCGCTACGCTGTCGAGCACGCTCGGCGTCACCGGTGATGTGACCGTGAACACGAACAAGTTCAAGGTGACGGCGACTGATGGTTCGCTGGCAATCGCGACGAACAAGTTCAACGTGGCGGGCGACAGCGGCAACACCGCCATCGCCGGCACGCTTGGCGTTTCGGGGGCGGCCACGATGTCGGGCACGCTCGGCGTTACGGGTGCGGCCACGATGTCGAGCACGCTTGGCGTCACCGGGGCCACCACGCTGTCGAGTACTCTTACCGTTACTGAAGCCGTCACGCTGTCGAGCACGCTCGGCGTCACCGGCAACGTGAACGTGAACGGCGGTAAGCTCTTTGTCACGGCTTCGAACGGCAACACCGCCATCGCGGGCACGCTCGGCGTGACCGGCGACGTGACCGTGAACGGCGGTAAGCTCTCTGTGGCGGCGAACGATGGTTCGCTCAATGTTAACTCGGGCAAATTCACGGTGGACGGAACGAACGGCAACACCGCCGTCGCCGGCACGCTGGGGGTGACGGGAGCCACCACGCTGACCGGCGCGCTCAACGCTAACGGCGACGTGAACGTGAACAGCGGGAAGCTCACGGTGTCCGCGACGAACGGCAACACCGCCGTGGCGGGAACGCTGAGCGCGGGCGCGACCACCGTGGACAGCGCGACCGTGACCGGCGCCGCGAGCTTCGGCGGGGAGTTCTCCACGGCGTACGCGGCGGTCATCGCCAGCGGCGGGACCGCGACGTGCACCGACGCGAAGAGCGTGTGCGTCGTCACCAACGCGGGCGGCGCGAGCGACGGCGGGTGGACGGTTACGTACGGAGGCGGCTCGCCGGCGACGGGCACGATGGTGTTCGTGCGCAACGGCTCGGGAGTGGACACCGCGAGCACGGCGTTCGGGACGGGCACGGCGATCGTGAAAAACACGGGCGCGCTGTTCGTGTACTCGGGAAGCGCGTGGACGCGGATCATCTGAAGGAAACGTCGTCCGCGAAGGATGCGAAAAAAAAACGAGAAAAAGCGGCGTTTACAATTGTAGGGCGCTGGCGACCGAGGCGCCCTCCGCGTAGGACGCTTTTTTTCGACGAGTCGTTTTCTTTGTCCCGCGTCTCCTCGACGTTGTTTTATAGAGACGCGTTGTGATTAGAATCAAACGCGTGACGTCTACGTCTCTCGAAACCGTCGTTTTCCCGGAACACCACGCGCGCTCGCCTCGCACGGAAAAAAAACGTGTACTCGTCCATCTCCTCTCCTTTCTTCTCGGTTTAAACGTTCTTCTTCTTCTCACCGGTTGGGCGCGCCCCCCACGACGGCTTCGGGCATGCGCTCGACGGTGTACCTGTGCTGCTGTAAGTACATGATGGGCACGCCCGGGATTTTCCGTATCCGCCGCTTCAGGTCCGTGTCGCACGTCGCGACGATGTAGCACTTGTGCTGCCGGACTCTTCGGCAGATGCAGTCGTCCGCGTACGTCCCGGGGTGCGTGCACGGCAAACGCACGAACCGGGGATCCTTCGCGACGCGAAGCGCCACGCGGTACTTCTGCCCGAGCTTCTCGAGCTCCGCCATGACGCAGTCGGTGACGTGCGGGACGCACTGCGCGTACAGGCAGTCCATCATGCCCCGCACCAGGTCGATCTTGTTCTTGATGCTGAAGTTGATGAAGTTGGTGTCCACCAAGACGCTGTACGGCGGGCCCAGCGCGGAGTTGTGCTTGAAGAAGAGCGAAGAGGACGTCGCCTCGCTGCGAACGGGAGGAACGCGCGAAAACGCGAGGGTGGACGAAAAGAAGGAAGGAGGCGGAGGTCAGGAATCAATTTTTAGCGTAGCGAAGCGTAGCGACTGGACGAATGGTCGTCTCGCGCCGACGGAGTCGACGGAGCGGGGCGAAAGCGGGGGAAAGAGGGTTTCGTCGCTGTCGGTCAGACTGTCCGCGCACGCGTACGCACACGTGTTTCACTTCAGGCGCATCGTCGCGTTTCTTCTTCTTCTGTTTGCCTTTGTCCACGCGCGCCTCCTTGGGATTCAAGATGCGCTTGACCTCGGCAAACTTTTTCGTCTTGGTCTTGTTCTTGCCCATGCCGGCGGACCCGGGAGCGCGAACCCCCCCGGACGTGCACGCGCGGACGCGGACCGATCGGCGACGGCTACGCGCGCGACGCGCGTAGGAGCGGGAAAAGCGCGGGGAACGTCGACGTCGTTCGACGTGTCCTCCGGCCGCACCCGGCGCGAATGACGCCGCCGACACGGAGGCGGCGGTTTTCTTCGAAAGGGCGGGTCGACGACGCGTCGGTGCGCATTCGGCGGAAAGAAGAAACAGACGCGGGCGTTTTTTCGCGATGCGATGATTCCGGCGTTTCAAGCCTTGGCGCGCTTCGCGCGTTACGCGACCCGTCCGGCGTCCACGCCTCCCCTCCCCGTCACCGCTCCGACCCCCAGAGGCACAGCTGGCACGGCGCCTCCACGATGTGCCCACGAAGCACGCGCTTGCTGACGGGCAGCTCGCACACCCAGCAGTTCCCGTTGACGTTGTCCAGCCACACCCACGCATCCGCCTGGCACTGCCAGCAGTCCACCACGTCGCGCTGGGACGCCGCGTGCCGCGCGCCGCCGCGCGCGGCGCTCTGCGTCGCCGCGTGCACGTGGTGCACCATGCAGCAGGAGAAAACGCAGTAGTGCGCCTGCAGCGCCGCCCACAGCGCCGCGCCGAGGGGGTACGCCGCCGCGGCGAGCGGAAACAGCGCCGCCTTCGCCGCCGCGCGCGCGCACTTCGGCATCTCGGGATCGTCCCGGAACCCGCACCAGCACGTGCCGTGTTCTGTGTCTCGTCTTGGCGGGGCGTGCGGCACGGGCGCCGCCGCGAACGCGGGCGCCGCGCGGAACATCGTCGGCGGCGGCGGCGCGACGGCGTGCATCACGTACGGCGCCGCCGCCCGTCCGTACCGCGGAGGCGCCGATTGGTGAGCGCTCGCGTTGGACTGGTGAGTTGTCGCGGACGACGCGCTCGCGGACGCGGCGCCCGCCTTGACCGCGGCGGTGCCGAGCGCGGCGGCGCCCTTGCCCACCAGCCTCGCCACGCCCGCGACGCCCTTCGCCACAGCCTTCAGGTCCTCCGTCGTGGATGGCGCACGCGTCGCCGCGGGCGCGTGAACGGGCTGCGGCGGGGGGGCCGGAGGCGCGGGGGGGTACGCCGGCGGGGGCTGCTGCACGCTCGGGTACGTCGGCTGCATCGGCGGCGCCGAAGGCTGCGCGCCGTGCGGGGGTTGGCCCGACATCTCAGCCGCGCGCGCTCCCGACTGGCGACTACCGGCCGAGGACGATCGGTAAACAACGCACTGCAACGATTCTTTGGCGTTCGCGTTCGCGATGAAATCCACCGACGAAGCTCGGTCGAGCCGAGGGAAATTGACCCACACGTTTCACCGGCGGGCCGGCGTCCGTCGATTGACCGAGGTTCGTAATCGCGATAAGGGCGTCGCGGGGTGGCGCCCCCAGAGCTTCGGCGCGCGACGCGGGCGGGCGACAGGGAGGTCGCGAGCGTTCGCGCGTGGCGTCGCGCGGCGGCGATCCCCGACCGCTTCCGCCTCCCGGGGTGGTTTCGCTTATCACGGAGGGCGTTCTGACACCCCGGATTGGCGCCTGCAGTGCCCTTTCCGAGTCGGTCGACGACGCTGGAGCTGAGGTCTCCCGGGGACCCGCGTGCCGCCCCGGCCTCCCCGAGACTCGACGCGCGCGGGCGTAGCCGCGCGATGCGACCGGTGACCTGGACGATGGGTGGGACGGATGCGCGCGCCGCATCCGGTGGGCCGATGCGGGCGGCGAGTAATTTCGAGCTCGTGACGGACCTCGGCGGACCGCGCGCGCGGGACCCCCACCCCGACGTTCCGGACTGGAGAGTGGACGTCCCGCTCCGACTGCGGGGGCGATGCCGTCGCGGCGGGCTGGACGTGGCGTTGGAGCTCGTGCGCGTCGACGTCGGAGTGGAGCGCCCACCGGGCGCGCCCGCGAGGGACGCCGCGTGGCCCTCGACGTCGGGGCGATGGACAGAAAAAAAGCCAACCCTCTCGGCGCGCGCCGCGGACCTGTGCGAGACCGCGCTCGTGGTGGCGTGCCTCGGCGCGGCGGATCCGCACGGCGCGGGCGCGGGCGTCTCGCTCGCGCTCGCCGCGGGCGGCGCCGCGCGCGCCGCGACGTTCGCCGTCGCCGCGCGTCGACGAGCCTCGGCCGCCGACGGCGAGACCTCCGCGCGGGAGCCTGTGTCGACGCGGATGGAACCATCCAGCCCGCCGTCGAGGCGTACCGCCTGGTCAAAACGCGTCTCCGACCCCAAAGCGCTGGTGGCGCGTCTGTGCGACGCCGCGTTTTTGCTGCACGTCTCCGGCGGCGCGCTCAGGCTCGTCGCACCAGAGTCGCACCACGCGGTGAAGAGCGCGGCGGCGCTCGCGGGCGTCCGCGTCGCCTTCTCGCGGCCCACGAAGAAGCGGCGGAGGATTGGAAAAAACGCGCGACCCTTGTCCGTCGCGAATTCGACGAATTCAACCGGAGCCTCTGCCGGGGTAACGGCTTCGCGCGAGAACTTGTTCGCGGCGACACGCGCCGGTGACGTCGATGTACAGACCGACGTGGGAGGCGTGGACGTGGACGCGTGGCACGCGCGCTACCGCTGGGCGGCGTTGCGTCTGGCGCCGTTCGTGCCCCCGCGCCCGAAACCGCCCACGTTTGAAAAGGCGCTCGCGGCGATGGCGAGCCTCGCCGTCGCGGCGAGCGCCGCCGGCGCGGACGACCAAAACGACGTCCTCCGCGGCTTTTCTTTTCCTGTCGGTCACGGTCGTTCGCGTGTCGGACGCGGTCCGAACAAGAGCGGAGTAGGAATCGGCGGATTCGCCGGGGGACGAGGTCCGTGCGCGCGCCTGGACGCGTCCTGGATCCCGCGGCGCGGAGACGCGCGAGTCTCGGGCGAGCGGAGGAAACCTCTTCGCCGCGGCGGCCGATGGGGGGGATCGCCGTGGGCGACGCGCGGGGACGCGCACGGCGTGAACCTGCGCGTCGCGTTCGCCGACCTGGACCGAGTCACGGCCGAGGATATCCTCGCGCCGCCGCGCGCGGAACCCCCCTCCGCGTCCTCGTCCGCCAGGAGCTCGCCCGCGCGCGCGCGCCGCGGCGGCGACGCGCGCGTACGCGCGGCGGCTTCCGATTCCGATTCCGACGCCGACGCCGCGCGTATCGACGCCGACGCGGAGTTTAGGCGTTCGGCGCGCGGGAGGGGCGGGGGCGGGGGCGACGGCGACGCGTCTCCGGCGATCGTGCCGGTACCCGACGCGAACGCGACGGGTTCCGCGGGTTCCGGTTCCGCGTCTGGCGTCGTCAGACCGATGTCGACGCCGGAGGTTGACCCCGACGCTCGCGCGCGCGGGGGCGACATCTGGCGCGACGCGCGCTTCGACGGGCGCGGCGCGAGCGCGGCGGAGCTCATCGCGCGCGCGGCGTACCTCACGTGCGCGTTTCTGCCCGTGTTCCTTCTCGCCGTGCCCCTGCTGGTGTTCGCGGAGTCGGAGCTGTTGAAGTGGGGACGTGGCGGGGACGTCGCGGCGGCGGCGCGCGCGAGAGCGGCGCTGCGCAAACGCGCCTTCGCCGTGACGCACTTCTCCATCTCGCTCTGCGGCGCGGCGCTGGTGAAGTGGGCGCAGTGGGCGAGCGTGCGTAGAGACGTGTTCCCGCCCGACTTCTGCGACGCCATGGGGCACTTCCACGACGACGCGCCCAAGCACAGCTACACACAGACAAAGAGAGAGGTGAGAAGACACCTGGGCGTTCCCATAGAGCGCGTCTTCGCGCACTTCCCGAAACACCCCGTGGCGAGCGGATCCGTCGCGCAGGTGTACCGCGCCGTGCTCCGCCCGGAGGTGGCCACGGCGTGCGCGGCGCGCGACCCGGAGTTCGCCAGGCGCGTCGCCGCGGAGGCGAGGAGAACCAGGAAAAGGGAGCAGGATGTTTTAAACGCCGGCCGTTTCTTTTCGGCGCGGCCGCGCGAGAGCGCGGGGACGGCCGCGGAGAGATCCGCGGCGGGAAGCGCGAGCGGCGGCGCGCGCGCGGCGCGGCGGCGGAGGTGGTGGATGTCCCGGCGCGGAGGAGACGCGGGTTTTGAGACTAATCGCTCATACGGAGCCGTCGGCGAGTCCGCGGACGCGCTGGCGCGCGCGGCGCTCGCGGCGGGCGGACTCGCCGATGGTCTCTCCGCGGACGCGGGCGCCGCCGCGGACCTCTCCGCGCGCGTGGTCGCGGTGAAGGTTCGCCACCCCGGCGTGGCGCGGCAGATCTTTCTCGATTTTCAAATTTTGAAGCGCGCGGCGCGTCTGTTGCGGGGCGTGCCCGCGCTCCGCGGGCTGAACCTGGAGGAGACGCTGGGTCAGTTCTCGCACACCATGACGAGCCAGACGGATCTGCGCGTCGAGGCGCGGCACCTGCGTCGGTTCGGGCGCAACTTCCGCGACGCCACGCAGGTGTGCGCGCCGTGGCCCGTGGTGGGCCTCGCCACGGAGGGCGTGCTGTGCGAGACGTTCGAGCGCGGCGAAGCGCTGTCGCTCGCGATTCGAAACGGATGCGAGGACAACGCCGCGACGTGCGCGCTCGGCGTGGACACTTACCTCAAGATGCTGCTTCGGGACAACTTCATGCACTCGGACCTGCACCCGGGGAACATCCTGTACCGCAGCCTTTTGGCAGAGAACGGGCTCGAGAGCGAGTCTTTTTCGAGACGAAAAAGAGACGCCTCCGGCGCGGCGCGCGCCGCCGCCGTGCGGCTGGTGCTCCTCGACTTCGGCATCGCCGACGAGTTGCCCTCCGACGTGCGCGACCGGTTCCTGACGTTTCTGTTCTCGCTCGCCAGGCAGGACGGCGTCGCCGCGGCGAACTGCCTGCTGACGTGGTCCGACGCGCAGACGTGCGTCGGCGCGCAGGCGGACGGGCTCAGGGCGGACATCGCGAAGCTCGTCGACGAGAGGTGCGCGTTGCGCGAAGGGAGCGTGGACATTGACGACGTTTTGAAACGCGTCATGACCATCCTCCGCGCGCGCGGCGTCGCCGTCGACGCCGTCTTCGCGTCGCTGGTGGTGTCCATGTGCGTGCTGGTGGGGTTCGCCACCGCGCTGGACGAGAACCTCAACCTGTTCGAGGTGGCCATCGCGGCGTTCCTCTCGTGGTCGGTCACGGGGGACGTCGCGGGGAAGCTCTACGCGTGAGGAAAGAGAGGAAAGAGAGGAAATAGAGACGTTTGATGAACAACTGCATTTTGCGTTATTGCCGGACTAAAAGCACACAAGGCACATGATCACACGAGCGCGCGTTGACCGTGTCGGAGATTGGGGGGAGCGCCTCAGCCACTCGCGCGAGCGCGTGCCGGGGGGAAGGGCGTCCGGCGAGGGTGGCGCGTCTCGCGGCACTCCTCTGGACGCGATGGTGCTCGGCTCGGGCGCGGCGGGGTCCTCGCGCGGCGGCGGCGTCGACAGCAGGCGATCTCCGAAACCGGCGTCTCGGGAGTCCCGGGCGTCCCGCGAAGCGTCGCCCGACTCGGTGCTGAACGACTCGTCCGACCGTCCGCTGGAGCTCGCGGAGGACCTCGCGGACGCCGCGCGCTCGAGCGACGGCGTGGACGAGCCAGACTCGGGGTCGAGCGTCGAGGTGCGCTCGCCTTCGCCTTCGTCCCGCCACGACGCGAACGCGCGAAACGGAGAGGGTGCCGAGACCACGCGTGTCGCGCGGTTCCCCTCTGTCGCCTCCCTCGGGACGCCTCGACTGACCCGCCACCACACCCGCACGACCCACCCGTTCGCCGCCCCGACGCAGACCGACGACGAGCGCGACGAGGACGAGGGCGACGAGGAGGAGGACGAGGCGGAGTGCGCCGACGACGCCTCCGGCTCGGGCGCGTTCGCGGACGTTTCAAGTGATGAACGACAACCGACGACGCGATCCTTCGCGGCGTTCGCGCCGTCGGTGTCGCCGCACCCGTACCTTCCCGGGCTGTTGCTCCTAAACGTCCCCGGGCTGCGCCTGGACGGGCCGTGCCACCGCTCGTGCTGCGTCCCGAACGCCACGCGCGAGTGGTTACGGGCGCATCCCACCAAGACGCCCGCGCTCGCGCCTCCGCTCGCGCCCGGCGGAGAGCGCGTCGCGGTGTTCGGCGTCCCCGACTTTGTTTTTCCCGCCTCTGCGGCGGACAAAAAAACGCCGTCTCGCCCTCCGCGCGGCTTCGTGCCGTGCCCCGACTCGGAGAAGATGTGGGTGCGTTACGGGGGGATCAAGAACAACGCCGTCAAGGCGGCGTTCAAGACCGCGGGGTTCCGGGTTTTGGCGGAAACCAAACTTCTCGGCGGCGCGAACGAGAAGGAGACGGCGACGGGAACTCCGCGCGACGAAAGAAACGTCTCGGTTTCCGGTGAGCCGTCTATAAGCGCGGGCGCCGTTCCCTCAAAGCGTTCCTTCGTTGGCGTCTTCAACGTGGCGTGGAACGGCGCGCTGCGCAAGGGCGACTTCGAGCGCCTGAACGTTTACCAGCGCGTGAACCACTTCCCGGGGACGTGGGAGCTCGGCAGGAAGGATAAGCTCGGCGCGAACCTGGAGAAGGCGCGCCGGCGGCGCCCGGACGCCTTCGACTTTGCGCCGCGATCGTTTCTGCTGCCGCGCGACGTAGGGGAGTGGCGCAAGGACCGCGCGCGTCTGGGACCGAACGCCGCGTACATCGTCAAGCCACCGGCGAGCTCGCGCGGGCGCGGCGTGCGCATGCTGCGCGAGGGCGACTTCGAGCGCCTCGCGACGGCGCGTCGCGACGGCGCGAGCGACGCTCGCGTTGGCCAAAAGAAAACCGAAACGAGCAGAAAGACGCTGGTGCAGAGGTACATCCGTGACCCGCACCTGCTGGACGGGTACAAGTACGACCTTCGCGTGTACGTGGCGCTCACGTCCGTGGACCCGCTGCGCGTGTTTCTGTACCGCGAGGGCCTGGTGCGTTTAGCGACGGAGAAGTACGTGGACGGCGGCGCGGACCTGTCGCGGCGGTGCATGCACCTCACCAACTACAGCGTGAACGTCAAGACGGCTGGGTTCACGATGGGCGCGAGCGCGGTCGGTGAGGACGGCGTCGGGTTCAAGCGCAGCCTGACATCTTTGCGGCGTCGGTTCGAGGCGGACGGGCTGAGTTTCGACGGCGTGTGGCGTCAAATCAAGGACATCGTCGTGAAGACGCTCGTGTGCGCGGAGGGCCCGATGAACGTCGCGAGCAAGATGCGCGTCCCCGGCGCGGCGCGGCGCGCGTGTTACGAGCTCTACGGGTTCGACATCATGCTGGACGCTACCCTCAAGCCGTGGCTCATCGAGGTGAACACCGGACCGAGCCTCTCCGCGCCCTCCGCGCTGGACCTGCACGTCAAGCACAGGATGGTGGCCAACCTGTTCAACCTGGTGGGCGTCGCGCCGTTCGACCGGTCGAAGATGAAGCGCGAGGCCTCGTCTATGCGAAGCGCGCGGCTCACGGGCGTGCCGACACCCACCGGCGTGGCTCGAAGAGAAGGTCGCCGAGGCTTCTCGGCGCACTCCACGCACTCCACGCGCGCGGTCTCGGCGTCGGGCGTGCGAGGCGCTCCGCGGCGGTCGGCGTCGCCGTCTCCTCCGCGCCGCGCGTCCACGCCCAGCCTCGAGTACGCTTCGCGGGACCGGGACCCGCGGGACCCGCGCTTTTCACAAAAAAAGAAAGCGTTCCCGAGCAAGTCGGAGCTTCTCCGCGGCGGTCCCCGCTCAGTTCAAGACCTGGACTTCTCTCCGTACGCGTTCGAGGCTCTCCCGCGGACGATCCGAGACGCCGAGGGTGAGCTATCCCGCGCCGGCGAGTTCGAGCGGTGCTTCCCGACGTCGGACCCGGATCTGAACGCTAAGTACCTCGAGCTGTTCGAGACGCGCAGGCACGAAAACGCGCTTCTGTGCGCGTGGGAGCGGCACAAGAAGGCTCTGCGCGGTCGTCGGAACCGTCTCGACGATACGCAGAACCGGGCTGTGGAGAAACCCAAACTCGCGACAGAAAAAGAAAAAGAAACGCGTTTACCGCGAGACGCGTCGAGGAGCGCGACGGCGAGAAGCGCTCCGGCTTGTTCGCGTCTCGCGCCGCGCGCGACGCGCCCTCCGCTACGATCGGAGCGCGCGTCGTATGAGCAAATAGGCAGGTCGTCGCGTTCGTCACCGCGTTCGACTTCACCCCCGGAAAAAAAGGGGCCCGCGGTGGCGACGGCGGACGTGGACGCGCTCGCGTCGTCGCTGGCCAGGCGGCTCGGGGTGACGAGCGGTCGCCTTCGCGACGCTTCGGGAATTCCGTCCCGTTTCGAAACGCTCGGCGCGAACCGACCGGCGTTCGTGCGCGACATGGTCCGCTCCGTGGGCGGTTCTGCTTCTCGCGGCTCGAGACTTTTGCCGCCTGCGCCGACGAAACGAACGACCGCCTCGACGCTCGGGGTATCGGCGCCGCTCGGGGTGAAGGGGGAGGGGAGGAAGAAGGCGGCGTTGCCGGAGTCCGTGTTGGCGCGCGCGCGGCGGCGCTAGTTGATTCTTTGAAAGTACTTTCCGTTCCAAGCGGCACGCGCGAGCGTTTTTCTTGAGTCACAGACCTTCCGTTCCGCCCGATGCGCTCGAGTCGGAAAGCGCGCGATCGGTGCCACGTCCTCCTGACGTGGAAATTGTGACCGCAGGAAAATCGGCGCGCCGTTTCTCCCGCGAAGCTCGGTGCGAGGCGGCCGCGGCATTCCGTCGCGACGCGCGCGCGATACCGAGGACGAGCGCGGTCGAGACCTCCGCGGGGCGAAGAGACGCGCGGGGGATGAGGACGGAGGCTGAGCTGGGTCCGTTGGATGACCTCGCCGCCGACGCGCGCCCGACGCGTCGGCGGAGGTGCTCGCACGCGGAAAGCGACCCGTCATCCTCCCTGCTGTGCCGCCTGCCGCACGACCTCGCCGCGCGGGTGCTGGCGACGCTCCCGCCGAGCGCGCGCGCGCGGTGCGCGGCCGTGAGCCGCGGGTGGCGCGACCTCCTCCGCGACCTGCCGCCGCAGCAGCTGTGGCACGAGCTGGACTTCACGCGAGACGACCGGGAGGTGCGCGCCGACGCCGCCCGCCTCCGTTATCGCGTGTCGCGACGCTTTTTCGGCGCGACGCCCACGAGGATTTCATCGACGCGCGCTGACGCCCCGTTCCCCCCGCAGCTGACCCGCGAGTCGTTCGCGGGCGCGACGCGCCGAGCGCGCGGCGCGCTGCGCGTCCTGAAGGTCCCCGGCGACGCGGGGATCACCCGCGGCGCGATCGTCACCGCGATGCGCGCCAACCGCGAGTCGCTGCGTGTCGTGGAGGCGCTCTCGTCCGAGGACTCGAGGGAGGAGGATTTTTCCGACGACGCCGCGACGCCGGCGACGGGCTTTTGGACCCCGAAGCAGGTCCACGAGGCGGTGAACTCGAGCGGTCCCAAGCTCGTGACGTTCACGGTGGACGTGCGCGCGCGAGGCGCGTGCGGCGCGCTCATGCAGCAGCTCACCTCGCCCGTCGTGCGCGTGCGGCGCCTGGACGTCCGCGCGGGCGTTTCCGCGCTCGCCGCCGAAGACAAGAAGCGCCTCTTCGCCGCTGTCGCCGTCGCCGCGAGTCCCGCGTCGCGCGACGGATCTTTTTCGCGCTCCGGAGGTCTCAGGCGGCTCACGCTGGCGTCGTGCGGCCTGAGCGCCGAGGACGCCGAAGAGCTCGTCGCCGCGCTGGGCGGCGACGACGCGGAGCTCGCGACGGAGCGCGATAAAAAAACGGATGACGAAACAAACGCGCCCGGCGGCGGTTTCGAGCTGGACGTCGCCGAGAACCCGGGCTTGGGGTGCGCGGGCGCTGTGGCGCTCGCGAGGCTTGTGGCGGACGGGAAAATACGCGCGCTGCGTATGGAAACCTGCGGCGTGGGCGAGGCGGGCGCGCGCGCGCTCGGGGACGCGCTCGCGTCGCGGCGGTGCGCGCTCACCGCGCTGGACCTCTCCCGGAACTTCCTGGGCGCCGGCGGCGCGGCGGCGCTGGCGGAGGGGCTCGCGTTTGGCGCGGCGGCGGGCGCGGCTCGGCTCGCGACGCTGCGCCTGGGCCACAACGCGTTCGGGTGCGCGGGTGCGTCTGCGCTCGCGGCGTGTGCGCGCGCGTCCGACGCGTTCGAGCGACTCGAGAGGCTGGATTTGCAAAGCAACGGGATGGGGCCGGAGGGAATCGCCGTCCTGGCGCGCGGCGTCCTGTCGGCGCGCGGCGCGCCGCGGCTGCGCGAGCTCCGGCTGCAGGGAAACCCCATGGGCGCCGCCGGCGCGCGCGCGCTGGCGCGCGCGTCGCTCGCGCTCCCGGACGGAGACGAAGGCGAAGCGCTTTCGCCGGCTTTTGCGACGCACGGCTCCCTGCGCGTCTTGGGGCTGGGATCGGCGAAGCTCGGGGTGGTGGGCGCCGCCGCCGTCGCGTGGGCGATGCGCCAAGAGCTCGGCGGCGCGCTTCGCGGCGTCTCCGCGCTGGACCTGTCCGCGAACGACGTGGGCGAGTCCGGCGCGGCGCTCCCGGTGAGCGGACGCGACGTCGTGCGCGGGGGCTTCTCGCACGACCGGGCCGACGTCGAGGCGGGGACGCTCGGCGACGCCGGACGACGGACCGCCGCGGAGGACGAGGACGAGGACGAGGACGAGGACGAAAACGCCTCGAACGCGCTGGCGTCGCTGGCGCGCGACTTGGCGGCGGCGCCCGCGTTGCGCCGGCTGGACCTCGGGTACAACAGCCTCGGCGACGCGGGCGCGCGCGTCGTGGCGGCCGCCGTGGCGTCGAGGCGCGCGCCGGACGCGCGCGGCGCGTTCGCGCTGGACCTGCGGCGCAACTCCATAGGCGACGCGGGCGCGGCGGCGCTGGCGCGCGCGCTCTCGGCCGCCGCCGCCGCCGGCGACGCCGGCGACGTCTTATCCTCGGTGGACCTGCGAAGCAACGCCATCGGCGAGGAGGGCCTGGAGGCGCTTCGAGCGCACGTCGCGGCCGGTCGCGTGGCGTCCAACTACATGCCGACGAGGTGGGCAAGGCAGGAGCCGGCGCCGACGGAGCAGGAGGCGCCGGAGACCCGGGGGCTGGGAGGGAGGGAAGAGGGCGCCGCCGAGGTGGAGGTGGCGGCGTGAGAGCGCCGTCGGGTGCGTATTTTTTTTTTATTCGGCGGATCGCGGCGACGAGCGCGCGTCGCGCGCGAGAGTAGACGTTAGGACGCGGTAGATTTGCATAGTTTTCGCGTAGGCTACGTATTCAGCAAACGCGTAAAGCACGTCTCTCCGCTCCGTGTCGTCTCATCACCTGTCCAGGCCGAAGTAGCCGCGGATGGTGAACGGCTCCTGCTTGACCTCGGGCTCGAGCTTGATCTCGGGCTCGGGCTTGACCTCGGGCTCGGGCTTGACCTCAGGCGCAACCGGCTGACCAGCGCGAGCGGCCTTGCACGCCGGGCACCTACTCTTCCGCTTGCCGTGTTCACACCCACTGCACGTCGTGCAAAAGCGCTTCACCTTGCCATGCGGGCAGGGGTTGCAGTCCACGCAGTTCTTCTTCAGCTTGCCATGCGGGCAGGGGTTGCAGGCCGCGCAGAAGCTTTTCAGCTTATCATGCGGGCAGGGGTTGCAGGCCGCGCAGAAGCGTTTCACCTTGCCGTGCGGGCAGCCTTTGCAGTCCACGCAGTTGG
>ENA-OUOG01003564-OUOG01003564.1-marine-metagenome-genome-assembly--contig:-NODE-3564-length-14368-cov-3.749843_pt1 | contig 14368 bp, 14 predicted proteins | sample MGYA00248635_ERZ508505 | MGnify/ENA primary metagenome ERZ508505 (study PRJEB26176, sample SAMN06267871) | marine metagenome | isolation source: Saanich Inlet, British Columbia, Canada | place: Pacific...
TGGATTTGAAGACCCGGCGTCCTAGTCACAGCGCAAACTTCGAAAATGAAAAGGGGCTGGCCCATGTGGATCTGGCCCCTTAAATTTTGAAACGCATGACCGCTACTGCATGATCATGCCACCATCAATCATGATTAATTGACCGGTCATATAATCTGAATCTGCGCTGGCCAAGAAGCTGGCTGTACCCACGACGTCTGAGCTACTCCCCAATCCTTGGACAGTTTTCGGTGTAAATTAAGCTACTCTTTGCACCTGCTGATTGGTTTCCATTTCTTCTTTCTTCACCCAGTAAACCACAGCGGGCGGCTGACCGCCATGGGCTGTGTGGGGGCGTTTGTGATTGTAGAACTCCATCCATTTTCGAATGCCAGCTCGGGCCTCTGAGCCTGTTTCCCAAGTATGCAGATATACGCACTCGTATTTCAGGGATCGCCAAAGTCGTTCCACGAACGATGTTGTCGAGGAACCGCCCTTTGCCATCCATGGAGATACGCACGCCAGATCGGCGCAGGCAGACTGTCCAAGCAAACGATGTGAACTGCGATCCTAGGTCGGTGTTCATGATCTCGGGTGGGCCGAACTTATGGATGGCTTCGTTCAGCGCCTCGACACAGAACTCGGCTTCCAGCGTGTTCGAGATGCGCCAGGCCAGAACCTTGCGTGTGTGCCAATCCATGATCGCCACGAGATACAGGAAGCCGCGTCGCATCGGTATGTAGGTAATATCTGCGCACCAAACCTGATTTGGGCGGTCAATTGCTGCATTCCTCAGCAAGTAAGGCCAGATCTTGTGATGCGGATGCTTTTTACTTGTGTTGGGCTCCTGATAGATCGGAACCAGACGCATAAGCCGCATCAAGCGCCGGATCCGGTGGCGGCCACATTGGTGATTGTTGCGCTTCATGTACCGGGCCATCTGACGCGATCCATACCAAGGCGTTTCCAGGAACTGTTTGTCGATGATTTCCATGAACCGCAGGTTCTCAGCGCTCTCGCCGACGGGCTGGTAGTAAAGCCGTGAACGCGACAACTGCAATAGTTCGCACTGTTTACGCATGCTTAACTTATGATCTCGGCTCACCATTTTTTGTCTCGCATCCCGAGCAACTGCTGCGAGGCATCCGCCAAAAAATCTCGCTCCACAACAAGCTGACCGATCTTGGAATGCAGCTTGTCGACGTCAACGGCACTTACCCCCTCGGGCGCTGAACCTTTGCGCGTAAATGCCGTCGCCATATTCTCTATCGCCGCCCGTTTCCAAGTCCCGATCTGGGTCGGATGAACGCCATATTTTTTGGACAGCTCCGCCATCGACATCTCCTCGCGGATTGCTTCAAGCGCAACCTTGGCTTTGAAATCGGGCGAATGGTTCTTTCGTTTTGTCATTTGGGATCGTCACTTTCTTCATACGATCCATCTTAGCAACTGGTCCGAAAATCCGCGACCACCTCTATGCAGGCAGATTTGCTGTTTATACCTCTCATTTTGACGACAGTGATTAACCATTCGAGCATTGCGCTCAGGACATGATACATCCAGATTTGACCGGGAAGATAATCTCAGACAGACATAGAACTGTCCTTCTCCTCAGGAATTCTAACCCCATTAGACTCGCCCGTCCGAAAATAGGAAGGTCATCTATGAACCAGACCGCTTCACGACCCAATCATGGAATTGCGGGATGCTGTTCCGCTGAAATTCTGCAAAAGTTCGTTGAATTCGGCAAGACGGGTATGATGCCGAACGATCTTGCCAAATGGCTTGATGATCCCAAAGCCCAGTACATCCCGCCATGGAAGCCCTTTGACAACGTACATTTCGTCGGTGTGTGTTGGGTATCTGCGTGGCTGATTGAAACGTCAGATGGCGTCGTGCTGATCGATACAATGTATGGGCCGCATGTAGATCAGTTGATCAAGAACATCCACGCCACTGGCATTGACTTTGCAGACATACGGTATGTTTTGATGACCCATGGGCACTTTGATCACGTCGGCGGGGCCACGCGCCTCAAGCCGCTGCTGCCCAATGCGCAATTTGCCATGACTCGAAAGGGCTGGGATGAGACTGCGGCAGACGTTGCGATGTGGCAAGGTACGCCCAATGCCTATGAAGCGATCGCGCCCGAAATCGTACTGGAGGACGGCGATACCATCATCTGCGGCGACGCCAAATTCACCGCAATCGAAACACCCGGGCACACATGGGGAACTGCGTCCTATCTTTATGATGTTCTTGACCACGGGCACCGCCACCGGGCCATCACTGTTGGAGGGTTGGGGCTTAATGCAATCGAAGGACCCGAACAGGTAGAAGCCTTCATCGACAGCCTGGACCGTATCGAAGGTTTGGCCAAGGATAAGAGTGACCCAGTGATGGTTCATCTGACGATGCATGGGTTCTCTGCCAACCTGGAAGAAAACCGCCAGATACTCGCCGTGCGCAAATCAGGTGAAGCAAATGTTTTTCTGAATTCCCAAGCGGTATTGGATGAAGTGTCGTTTCTGCGCGGTGGGGCGGTGCGCCGGCTTGAGGTCGAAAGGCAGAAAAACGCAGAATAGTGTTCTTATTCTACAACTGCGTCCAGAACCGCGCGGCAGGCTTGCGCATCGAATACTTGTTTCTCACCGATGAGGATCAGCGCGCACCCCTCGCCAGCCTGAGTGCGCGGGGCCAGAGTCGCACGCTGGCCGACAAGTTGAAACACCATCTGCTTGCCGGGCTTTTCCGTGAAACAGACAAAGCCCTTTGCCCGTAGCAACGTTGGTGAGATTACACCAATCGCATTCTGGAATGCTGCCATTGGAATGGGATCCTTACATTGCCATTCGAGCGTTTCGAAACGACTATCGCTTTGGACAGGCATCCCCGCGATGGAAGTTCGGTTTGAAGTGCCAAACCCCAAGAGCCCGTTGAGCAAACCGGATTTCCCGTCGGCACCATAAACCATGCGCTTTCCCATCGCGTTCAAGTGCAGTGTCAGTCTGGACAGGTCTTTGCTTTCAACGGCTTCAACCTTGCTCAGTTGAACAATATCCGCAGATTTGACCTGTGCTTGCCAAAGCGGGTCTGTGGTTCGCTCCGGTGTTGCTATGACATCTTGTGCATCAAGAAGGCACACCACGCTGTCCAGCAAGACCGCGGGCCACAAGACAGGGTCCAATAAAGCCTGGCTAATGCCCTGCGGGTCCGCAACGCCGCTGGCCTCAATAACAATCAAGTCAGGCGTATTGTTGGTGAGAACCTGCTTCAGTGTGCGCAACAAATCACCCTGAAGCGAGCAGCAAATACAGCCATTCTTCAGCCCGATCACTTCGTCGGACGCACTTTCCAGCAAGGCGGCATCTATGTTGATCGCGCCGAAGTCATTGACGATCGCAGCGATGCGCATCCCGTGTTCATCTTGCAGGAGGTCGTTGATCAGGGTTGTTTTTCCGCTACCAAGAAACCCTGTGACCAACAGGATCGGGACGCTCATGCAAATGCGGCCCGTATCGGGCGGCCTGGGCTGGCAGAGGTATCAAGCGCCCCATCTGCAATAACTGTCTGCCCCGCGACCAACAGATGAACCACGCCTTCGGCGGGCTGGTTCATCTGCTCGAACGTGGCGCGGTCGCGGACCTGTGCCAAATCAAAGACCACGATATCCGCGTCAAACCCGGCGCGAAGCCGCCCCTTGTTCGCGATCTGCGGCGCGCGGCCCTCAATCACTTGGGCAGGATAGAGCGTACATTTCGCCAGCGCGTCGATCAGCGGCATGGTTTCGCGCTCTACCACATATTCACGCAGGAAACGGGTGAACGTCCCGGCCGAGCGCGGGTGGGATAGAACCTGCTCGGGCAAGGGCCATGCCATGTCGGCATAAATGCTGCCGTCGGGTTCGATCCACGGCATCGCGTCAGAGGCGATAGACCCACCAGGATAAGTGACCGATGTATCCAGCAGCGTGCGATGGTAGTCATTGGCTTCAACATCGAGAAAATGCCAGACGACAAGGTCTGACGGGTTCTCATCACTTGCCCTGAGAATATCGTCGCGGCCCGTAAAGCGGTGATGGTTTTTGACCAACTCGATCGCGGAATAGTCGCTGCCTGACTTTTGGGTGAACTGCGGATCTGCGAAAAAGCCCGCCCCTACAACGGTTGATCCCGCACCGTAGGGATAGGCCTCAGTCGTGACAGGCAAGCCCATCGCCTGCGCTTTTGCAATCAATTCGACCACCCGCTCGATGTCCAATAGGCTGGTCGAATTCATATGGCAGATGTGCATATGCGCGCCCGTGGCACCGGCCAGCCCGATCAGGCGGACATAGCTCTCGATCGAGCTTTGCGGGTCGATGTTGCTGGCAAAGGCGATGTGGGTGAAAGTCGGGCAATCGAATTCGGCCGCCAGATCGCAAATGCGCGTCAGTTCCTTGACGCCAGCACCCGGCGCATAGCCGTTGGGAATGCCGATGCCGATGGCGCCCTGATTTAACCCCTCACGCGTCAGCTCGACCAAGCTCTTTGTCTGGTTGCCGTCTGCCGCTGCCACTGACCAACTGTTGTCATCAGACGCTTTGCCCAATTGGTCGATGGGATGGGCCGCACCATCCAGTCTGTAGCCGCCAAAGACAAACCTGCGCGCGAAGATCCACGCCACTGACGTGCCGTAGTTAAGCACACGCGGTATTTGCGCCTGAGCGTCATACCAATCGGCAACCGGCAATGCCCCGACTTCCAGCTCCAACGACGTTGTGACCCCGTCAAAGGCCTGCATACGGTCTGCTGCGACCGATTGGCCGTGCGCATGGATGTCGATAAAACCGGGCGCGACGATCAAGCCTGTTGCGTCAATTTCACGGGTTGCGTGGCCCAGATCAGCACCAACAGCTTTGATTGTGTCACCGCTGATGGCGACATCACAAACCTCGTCGAAACCGCTCTCGGGGTCGATCACACGGCCGTTGCGGATCAGTAGATCATACGACATCTGTTTTCCTCGTCAGGCTATTTCGCGCAGGCGATGGCTTCGATCTCCACCAATGCGCCGGGGATGGCCAACGCGGAGGTTACCGTTGAACGGGCCGGAATGTCGGGGCCGAAGGCCTCTGCATAGGCCACGTTGAACGCGGCAAAATCGGCCATGTCCGTCAGCCAAATGGTGGTCTTGGCCACGTCGGCAAGAGTTGCTCCTGCTTGCGCCAGAACGGCTTCCAGATTGGCAATGGCTTGGCGGGTCTGTGGGCCAACGCCCCCTTCAACCAGTTTGAAATTCGCATCAACGCCCAAAGCGCCGGAGCAAAAGATCAAATCGCCGACACGGGTGGCAGGGACAAGCGGCACAGTCGCGCCATTGGGCAAAACGGGCGGCGATCCAATACGTTGAACGGTCATTTATGTTTCCTTTTATGTGAACGGGTTTTCGACGCGTGGCCAATAGTTTCCGTCGCGTTTTGTGTAAGGGATAATGGTCATATCAGGTGTGACAGTGCCGGGGGAGCGGACATGGATCACCTGAGGGCTGATTTTTTCAAAATTCTGATAGAAGTGGTTGGTGGATTTCGGGATCAGCGCCTTCATCTGGGTGATGTCCATTCCAAGGTCGGTATACACCGAGGGCGAGAAATTCTGCGTGCGCAGCGATGAGACAACCAGATGCACTCCGTCCGCATCAAGCCAGACACCTGTGCCCATCGGCATGTCGGTTTCACCCAATTTCTGTGTCATATTCTCGCGTATTGCGCGCACGGTGACCTCCAGATCGACAGCCTCGCCGGATTCTGCGCAAATCTTGCCGCCCAAGCGCACTTTCATCCGTGCCCCCACGCCCGCGTCTTGGCACATGGTCACCAGAACCGGATCCCAGAAGATACCATGCGCGATATCTTTCATGCCGCGTTTGAGGATCTCCTGCAGGAAAAAGGTTGAATCCGCAGGCGCACCGCCGCCCGCATTATCGCCCATATCGGCCAGCGTAATCGCGCGGTGGTTCGAGGCTTGGACGATATCAAGCGCGGCAGGGATATCAGGGTAGTCCATGCGCAATCCGTCACGGATGTCCCAAAGCTTGTCTGCGAAGTCTTTGGCAACGCTTGCCGCCTTGTCTGCGTCACCATCAGCAATCACCAGAGTACGTGCGCCCACCTCGGCCACATCCGCCCAAGGAAATCCGTGCGTGAGCGAGACAGATAGAACGCCATCCTTGCCCTCGGCATCCTTCATGTCCTGAACATATGACATGGCAGGCTCTTTCATCGTCTCGATGATTGTCAGCATCCGGCAATCATGGCTGCGCATGACGGGCTTTGTTTTGCCAGCAGCCGCATCAGCAGCCATCACGAACAATTCGCGCGCACGTTCGGGGGCGTCCACGTGAGGGTATTCTTTGTAGTTAACGATAAGCGTGGCATTTTCGATCATCGCATTGGTCAGATGATTATGTGGATCAAGCTCCAACCCGATCACTTTGTCCGGCCCCATGAGCGCACGGGCACGGGCCATCATATCGCCCTCGCAATCGTCATAGCCATCGGCCACCATGGCGCCGTGCATGGACATGAGCAGAATGTCGGGCTGATGGGTCTCGATGTCGTTCAGGATTTCATCGCGGTACGCCTCATAGACCTCACGCACGGTTGTGCCCGCAGGTTGTGCGGCGGCCGACAGGCTTTCCACCACCTCCCAACCACGCTCCTCTCCCATCCGCCGCCATTCGTGCAAGGGCGCGGTAAAAAGGTTGGCCGGCTCTTTGGTGGCCTCGCGCGAGACCATCGCCGCCTCAAAAGCCAGACGCCCTGTGGGCATCGGAGAGAACGTATTGGTCTCGGTCGCAAGGCAGGCAATCAGGAGTTTCATGTCGGGGTTTCCTTCTTCAGGCAAAAGGGTTTTCAACGCGTGGCCAATAGTTGGGGTCGCGTTTTCTGTATGGGATGGAAGCAAAGTCGGCCGTCAGCGTGCCGGGGCTGGCCATGTGGATCACTTCCGCCGCTATGGGCGCAAAGCCTGCGTAGAAGTGGTTTGAGGATTTCACGACCACCGTCTTCATTTGGGTCAGATCCAGCCCCAGATCGGTAAAAAGCGAGGGATGCAGGCATTGGGTGCGGCTGTTGTTGACGACCAGATGCACGCCGCCAGCATCGAGCCAGACCCCCGTGCCAAAGGGCGATGGTACCACGCCAAAGTCCTGCACCATATCTTCGCGGATCGCGCGGACAGTCACATCAAGATCAATGGCATCGCCTGACGCCTGGGATCGTTTGCCGCCCAGCCGTACACGCATGCGTGCACCAACACCGGCATAGCGGCACATATCGACCAGCACAGGGTCCCAATAGACGGCCATGGCTACGTCTTTCATGCCGCGCCTTAAGACCTCTTGCAGGACAAATGTGCTATCAGATGGTGCACCGCCGCCTGCGTTGTCGGCGGTGTCGGCAAGCACCACAGGAAAGGTGGTGGCAGCCTCGGCGCGGTCCAACGCAGTATCAATGTCGGGCCAATTTATGCGCAGCGCCTCGCGATTATCCCACAGACGTATGCCAAAATCTTCGGCCACCCGTGCAGCCAGTTCAGCATCCCCGTCCGTGATTGCCAGCATCCGCGTTCCGGTCACCGAAGTATCTCCGTAGGGAAACCCATGCGCGAGCGACAAAGACAAAACCCCGTCCTGTCCTTCTGCTGCCATCATGTCATCCACAAAGGAGCGCATGACAGGGCTTTGCGTCGGATACATCGATACCATCCGGCAATCGAAATCGCGCATCACGGGGCGGGTGTGCCCCTCGGCTGCATCAACCGTTAAGGCAAACAGATCATGCGCGCGGTCCGGCACGTCCGTATGCGGATATTCCTTAAAGCAAACGATCAGCGTCGCTGCTTCCAACATCTGCGGGGTCAGGTGGCAATGGGGATCAATCTCAAGCGAGATAACCGCATCAGGCCCAAGGAGTGCGCGGGCACGGGCCATCAAATCACCCTCGCAATCATCGTATCCTTCGGCAACCATCGCGCCGTGCATCGACAGCATCAGGATGTCGGGCTGTTCGCGTGCGATGTCTTCCAGAATAAAGTCGCGGAACTCTTCATAGACCCTACGCCCGACCATGCCCGCAGGCTGCGCCCATGCGGCAAGGCTGTCTACGACGTCCCAGCCTTTCGCCTCGCCTGATGCGCGCCAGATATGCAGCGGCATGGTGCATGGCACCGGGGGCTGGGCGGTAGGCGTGCGGGTGATCAGTTTGTCAGCAAAGGCTTTGCGCCCGACGGGAATTGGGGAAAACGTGTTGGTCTCGTTAAACAAACCGGCCAACAGCAGTTTCATGATGCATCTCTGCCACTTAGCGCCGTTGCAAGATGGGACAGCAAATGAAGCAGGATCAGGCCGAAACCGATCGGCACAGCTATGGCGAAAACAGACATCGGTACATCAACGGTTTCCGCCATTTGTTTGGCATTGCGCGCGATATAGCCCGAACTTGCGCGCCCGTTCAGACCAAAGACGCTGTACCACAGAATAGGTGTGATAAAGACAAGCGCCCCAATCGAGCGGATCACGGCAAAGACCCTGCCAACGCTGTCGGTACGTTCGCGGGCTGCAGGAAAAAGCGAAGGGTCCGCATTTGCGCGAAAGGCACAGGACGCGCCCAAAAGCCCTGCCCAGACCATCATGAAACGAGCAAGCTCTTCGGTCCATGACGGGGGTTGATCAATAATGTAGCGCGCGGCGGCCTGCCAACCGGCAAGCATGACCATTGCAATCACCGCCAACACCGCCCCCAGAAGGGCGATGCGGTCAGCAAAGGCTGAGATACGGTCAAGCCATGTTATCGCCGCACGCATGAGGTCTTATTCCCCGATCGCAGCTTGCCACGCGGCAAGCGAACCTTCGGGTAGCGGAACCGTATTGTGCAGCGGTGTGCTGAGCGCTTTGAACTCGGCCCACGCTTCGGGTGTCAGTTCGGTCACCTCAATGCCTGCTTCGCGTAGGGCGTCCAGCTCGCTCGTGCGTGTGGCCAGCCATTCGCGGTTTGCTTTTGTCGCGGCTGCCGCACCATCCATCACGATCTTTTGCTGCTCTGGCGACAGGCCTTGGAACCAATCCTCGGAGACAATGGCTGTACGGCTGCCAAGACCGACTTTCGCGTTCGTAAAGTATTTGATGAAGCCCGTGTGCCCAAACATGATCGGCACCATTGGCGGGTTCAGATAGCCGTCAGCGATTCCGGTTTGCAGCGCGTTCGGCACCTCGTCCCATGCCACGATTGTGCCGTTGGTGCCCCAGAGCTGGTAGACGCCGATCTGCGCGTCATCAAGCGCGCGCATCCGCAGGTCTGCCATGTCGGCCGCAGTATTCACCGGTTTCTTGGTGTTGAAGATACCAGCCGCAGATCCCAACGCAACATTGGCGATCACACGTACGCCTTGTGGGGTGGTGCCTTCGTTGATCTTGTCCAGCATGCCATTGGCCAGCGCGCGGTCCGCAGTGGCCCAGTCGGGAAACAGATAGGGCAAAGTCAGCGGGATGATGTTGCCATCCAGAGCGCCGACGCGCTTGGTATCGGACAGGGACACTTCGAGCAGGCCTTGCTGCACTTGATCCATCTTTTCGGCTTCATCGCCGAGCGCGCCGCGCTCGAATTCCTCGGCTTCCATGCCGTTGGCATTGAGATATTCCGAAAACGTATGCGCCCAGATATAGGTCCCCGAGTTTTCCAGGTCCTTCGCAGAATCCAGCGCAATCTTGACGTTCTGCGCACTCAGTGGTGCGGCAATCGACAGGGCGACGGCAACGCTGACAGCCCCTAGGTGTTTCATGAATGACATATGTTTTCCTCCTCTGTTTGGCCCTCCTTGGGGCCGTTGATTTAGTTCCAAAGTCCCATGGCGCGGGGCAAGAACAAGGTAATTTCAGGCACAAAGACAAGTATTCCCAGCACCAGGATTTCTACGATAACAAACGGGATCACGGCGCGGGCAAGTGCCCAGTAATTCAGACCTGTGACTGTCGAGACGATCAACAAGCAGCCCCCCATAGGCGGCGACACCAGACCGATGGTCAGGTTGAAGCAGATCACGATGCCCAGATGAACCGGATCGGCACCCTGCGCCAGGGCAACCGGCGCGACGAGCGGCACCAGCAAGGCAAGTGCCATTGGAATATCCAGAAACATCCCCGCCAGAATGAACAGCAGGTTCATGGCCAGCATAAAGCCGACAGGGCCAAGGCCAAGTTCTGTGATCAGGTCGGAAATGGCCTGCGGGATACGCTCCAGCGATGCCAGATGTCCGAAGGCTGCAATGGCGCTGAGGACGATAAAGATTGAGCCTGTCAGCATCGCAGTACGGCGGATGCTTTCCCAAACGGCCTCCCCTGTGAGACCTTCGTAGAAAAACGCCGCCAAGGCCGCGACGATGACGGCAACGGCCGCAGCCTCTGTTGGTGTCATCCAGCCAAATACAATTCCGCCAACGATGATCACAGGCAAAAGCAAAGCAGGCAGTGCGCGCGCAATAGCGGGAAGCACAGGTGGCGCTTCGCCTTTGGCGATCCTCGGATGGTCATCCCTGATCGCGAAGTAGGCGTTCAGCACGAACAAGGCACAAGCCAAAAGCAAACCCGGCAAAATGCCCGCGACAAACAGCGCCGCGACGGAGGTCTGCATGATCGCGCCATAGAAAATCAGGATGATCGAAGGCGGCACAATAGGCCCGATGATCGAGGATGCAGCGGTGATCGCGCCCGCGTAAAGCTTGGTGTATCCGCGCTGCTCCATCGCTGGAACCAATGTGTTGGACAGCGACGCCGCATCCGCAATCGCAGAGCCTGAAATCCCTGCAAAAAACACCGAAGTCATGATGTTCACATGCCCCAGACCTCCCCGAATACGGCCCACAAGGGCCATAGACACGTCAATCAGTGCTTTGGTCACGCCGCCACGGTTCATCAACTCTCCCGCGAGGATAAACAGCGGCATCGACAACAGGGCGAAGACGCTGATTTGAGAAAAAACCTTTTGCGGCAAGATCGCCAAATAGCGTTCATTCTCGGTCAGGATAAACGAGACAACCGCAGCACCGCCTACAACGTACGCCAGCCCCAAGCCTGATCCCAAAAGGACAACAAGAACAATCGGAACAAGCCACATCATGCGCCAATCCCATCTCGGCCGGGGCGGATAGATTGTGGGTCTAGGCGTTGCGCGAGAATATGAGCAGGGATGGGCTCGCCCAGAATCTCGGCGGCGGCGTATTGCGCCAATGCGGGCGCGGATTGGATGCCATAGCCGCCTTGGCCAGCCAGCCAATAGAACCCGTCAATGATGTCTGAAAATCCGGCAACAGGGGACTTATCCGCAACAAAACTACGCAGACCCGCCCAAGGCCTTTCAACTTTGCGAACAGAAATATCAAAGGCTCGTTCGATCCGGTCGACGCAAATAGCGATGTCCATCTCATCGGGCTGCACGTCGCAGGGGTGTTCGGGGTCTTCGTTCGCAGGCGATATAAGAAGCTTGCCAGCGTCAGGTTTGAGGTAGAATTGTTCTTGCACATCGATGACCAGCGGCAATGATTTTGTGTCGTAGCCATCCGGGGCATCGACCATCAGTGCAGTGCGGCGTTTCGGAACGAGGCCAATACGCTCTGCGCCTGCCATTTGACCTAACACATCAGCCCAGGCACCCGCTGCGTTGATAACCGTCTGGGCCGCCCACGTTCCCTGTTTTGTCTGCAGCGACCACTGTCCAGCGACACGCTCCATTGCCGTCACTTCCGCGCCAGTCGTCAAGATACCTCCGGCAGTCTTGAACTGACGCAAATATCCTTGGTGAAGGGCCGCCACATCAATTTCCGAGGTGCCCGAATCCCAAAGTGCTGCCGCCGCATAGCCTTTGCGCAACAGCGGCAATCTCTTGCTCACTTCTTGGCTATCAATCCTGACGACAGTCTTGGCGTCCGCCAGCTCTGTTTCCATCGTTGCCAAATGCGCGAGCTGGTCATCACGGGCGACAAATGCCGCGGCAAACGGGGAGAGCAGAGGGCGTCCGGCGAATTCCTCGGGTGGGTTTTCGTAAAAAGCCAATGACGCCCGCGTGAGCGCCCGGATCGGCTGTGGGCCATAGATCGGCGAATAGACAGCAGCAGAGCGTCCTGTCGTGTGATATCCTGGCTGGCTTTCCATTTCCAAAAGCACGACGCGCTGCCCCGCCTTCGCAAGGTTGGCGGCGACGGACGCTCCAGCGATCCCGGCACCGATAACGGCTATGTCAAACTGTTCAGACATCGGTTTTTGAATTTCCAGACTCGCTTTGCGCTCGTTTCATGCTAACAATTTTCCAATAAGAAAAACCAGAGAAATTTTCGTATTGGAAAAAAGTGTGCGAAATCTGATGGCTGACCTGTCGCCCGCGCCCCAGAGATCAGAGGCGAATCTGGGTCAACGTGTCCGGCAAATCCGCAAAGCACGTGGTTGGACGCTTCAGGACCTGGCGGACCGCACCAATCTGGCGGTGTCGACAATCTCCAAAATGGAACGCGGGGAAATCTCGCTGACCTATGATCGTTTCATGCGCCTTGCCCAAGGTCTGGGCATGGATGTGGGAGAGCTGTTTGACGCCGATGCACAAAGCTTCACGCAAGGCTCTGTCGTTGTCACGCGGGCGGGCGACGGCCCGCTGCATCAGTCCTCAACATACGACTACGAAATGCTGGCTGCAGAATTGACCGGAAAACACATGGTCCCGATGGTGGGCCACATCAAAGCCCGCTCGATTGCGCAATTTGATCAATCAATCTCGCATCCGGGTGAAGAGTTTATCTACGTAATCAGCGGTGTTTTGACAGTGAATATCGATGGCCGCCCGCCCGTGACGTTGGAGAAAGGCGATAACATCTATTTCGACAGCGCCATGGGGCACGCCTATGTCACGGCAGGTGATGAAGACGCCATCGTGTTGGGGGTCTGCTGGAAACCCGGGTAGGAAAACCAACCCAAATCGCTTTGTTGCAAGGCCAGCCTCAGGATCAATTAACAACCTCACGATCAGAAATTTTCAAGACAGGAGACACTCTCATGAACGATCAATCCACAAGCGGCCTTGGAAAGGGCTTTGACATCCCCGATCCTGCGGACTTGCCGAGCGTTAAAGGCACGGTGTCAGAGACAGAATGGGCCTTGCGCGTTGAGTTGGCCGCGACCTACCGGCTTTGCGCGCTGCACGGTTGGACCGATCTGGTGTTCACCCACATATCTGCCCGGCTCCCTGACCAAGACGGTGAAGAGAGATTCCTGATCAATCCATACGGCATCATGTTTGACGAGATGACCGCCTCTTGTTTGGTCAAGATCGATCTGCATGGCAATATCTGCCAAGACACGCCGTACTTCATCAACCCGGCTGGCTTTACGATCCATTCTGCAATCCATGCAGCGCGCGATAACGCAGGCTGTGTCATCCATGTGCATACGCCCTACGGCGTGGCTGTTTCTGTGCAAAACGAAGGCCTGCGCCGGTACACGCAGTTTTCGATGATCGTGAACAATGACCTCGCCTATCACGACTACGAAGGCATCGCGCTGGATCTGGACGAACGCGACCGTATCGTGAATGATCTTGGCGACAAGAACCTGCTGATGCTGCGCAACCATGGCACGCTCACTGTCGGTCCGAACTGTGCAATTGCATTCCTGCGGATGTATTTTCTGGAGAACGCCTGCAAAACACAGATTTTTGCACAATCGGTAGGCAGTGCAAACCTGCACGAAGAACCGCAAGAAATGGCCAATATAGTACAATCCCAATCAGCTGCTGCATTTCAGCCTGGCACAGGGGATAACCTGGTCTGGCCAGGATTGATGCGAAAATTGAAACGTACAAATCCGGGTTTTGATATGTAGCGCGGGACCAAGCCTTTGGTTGTTGGGCCCAATCTCAGCGAACTGGTGGGTCTGATTTGACTGTTTGAACTGGATTAGATGACGGGTTTCGGGAAATGTGCTGCACTACCCAAAAAGCTGCACAGCAAGTGTTTTCTACGTCGATAGTCGCCGCACCTGCAGAAATCCGTTTTGTCCAGTCTCCCGATTGTTTAGGCACGCCGATTACATTGCCCGATCTAATGGCCGGTTTGGTGAAAATCGCTGCCAGCCGAAATTTGTCTGCTGTGTCCGAAAACAAATGCTGCGTGAGCACACGCTGCATCAGCGAAAGGCGGGTTTGTCCCGCGGAGCGGACTTTACTGCATAACGCAGCGAACGTCCGCACCCTCAAACGCACACTTTGATAGACTTGTTGGTGCTTTGAGCCATATTGTTTGGCAAGGAGCACGACATGCGGCAGCTGCGTGATGATACACATCTGATACTGGACGGCGAAGTTCGCGTGTAT
>ENA-OUOG01003568-OUOG01003568.1-marine-metagenome-genome-assembly--contig:-NODE-3568-length-14348-cov-4.558195_pt1 | contig 14348 bp, 5 predicted proteins | sample MGYA00248635_ERZ508505 | MGnify/ENA primary metagenome ERZ508505 (study PRJEB26176, sample SAMN06267871) | marine metagenome | isolation source: Saanich Inlet, British Columbia, Canada | place: Pacific...
CCACTTGCCATGTGGGCAGGGGTTGCAGTCCGCGCAGTTGCGTTTGTGCTTGCCATGCGGGCAGGGGTTGCAGGCCGCGCAGCTGTATTTCCGCTTGCCATGCGGGCAGGGGTTGCAGGCCGCGCAGTTGCATTTCACCTTGCCATGCGGGCAGGGGTTGCAGTCCGCGCAGTTGCGTTTCACCTTGTCATGCGGGCAGGGGTTGCAGTCCACGCAGAAGCGTTTCACCTTGCCATGCGGGCACGGGTTGCAGGCCACGCAGGAGTACTTCACCTTGCCGTGCGGGCAGCCGATGCAGTCCGCGCAGTTGTGTTTCCGCTTGCTATGAGGGCAGGGGTTGCACTCCACGCAGTTGCGTTTCACCTTGCCATGCGGGCAGCCGATGCAGTCCGCGCAGTTGCCTTTAAACTTGTCATGCGGGCAGGGATGGCACTCTGCGCACTTGCGTTTCACCTTACCATGAGGGCAGGGATTGCACGCCGCGCAGTCGGCTTTTTCCCTGTCGTGCAAGCACCGCTTCGCCCCCCCCATTCGTAGCTGCTTCTGCACGCCTGAATCACTGGTCTCCGCAACCTCCCCTTCTCGCCCCTCCCGACTGTGCCCCGCGTTGTGAAAACTGGCGTCAGATGACGTGCGGCCTCGTAGAGTTTTTCGACCACGACGCCGCCGTGGTCACAACGCGGGCGCACCGAGGGGTGGCCTCGGTGCGCGCTCGGGCTCGTCGCGCGGCGATGCGGCGCTTGGGCGCGCGCGGTGGTGCCGCGCGCGCGCGTTCCGCGTCGCTGGCGTTGGCCGCCGCGACGCTCGCGTGCCTTTGGTCTGCGGATGCGTTTTCGATCGGCATCGACCTGGGCGCGGAGTCCACGACCGTGGCCGCTTCCCGCTCGGGCGGCTCCGCGCGGGACGTCTCGGTCGTCCCGGACGACCGCGGCGGTCGCTCCAGCCCCTCGCTGGTCGGTTTCACGGAGAAGCACGCCGCGCGCGTGTTCGGGGCGGACGCGGAGAGTCTCCGGGCGACGTGTCCGCGGTGCGTCTTCTCGGACCCGCGGTCGCTCATGGCCGTCCCGCTCTCCGCGCTGCGAGACGCGGCGTCCGGCGCCGGCGGAGACCCGCGGGGATACGCGTCGCTCGACCGCTCGACCGCCTCCGCGTTCGCGGAGGACCCCGCGCGGGGCACCGCGAGGGTCCCGTTCCCGCCAGCGCTCGCGGCGCGCGCCGAGGCGGAGATGGACTCCTGGAGCGAGGGCGAAGGAGACGCCGAAAAAAAACGCGACGACACCTCCGACGACGGAGGTTTTTTCTTCCACCCCGAGACGCTCGCCGCGATGCTCGTGGAGGACGCCGCCCTGCGCGCGGCGCGCGCGTTGGACGACGGAAAGACCTCTTCCGAAACGTCTTCGCCTTCTTTGTCCTTTAAAAAAATGGACACGGCCGCGCTGGCGGTTCCGGGGTGGTGGACGCAGCACCAGCGCGCGGCGTTCCTCGACGCCGCCGCCGTCGCGGGATTCCCGAAAAACAAAACGACGCTCGTCTCGGAAACCGCCGCCGCGTCCGCCGCGCTCGCGATTCGGTTCTCTGATGAGTGGAACAAAGAAGCCCAAAATGGACGTGGACGAAAAAACCAAAACGAGGGACGAGAACCGAACAAGTCGCTGGTGGTGGCGCTCGTCGGCGTCGGCGCGCGGAGCGCGTGGGCGAGCGCCGTGCGTTTCTCCGCGGATCAAAAGCCGTTTGATTCGGAGTACGTATCAAAAAAGAGTCCTAAGAAACGCCATCGAGATGGCGACGCGCGGATCCGCGTGCGGGTCGAGGTTCTGCAGCAGGAGTGGGAGGACGGGGACGGGGGCGGCTGGGCGCTGGACGACGCCGTCGCGGCGGCTGCCGTGCGTCTCGGGAAGCGGTACGGGGAATTCGGGGGTACCGGGGAGGAAAAAAAAGACGCGAACGTCTCCGAGACGAAAGCGTCGGACGAGACAGAGAGAGAGATGAAGCGTCTCGCTTCCGCGGTGAGTGACCATCCGCGATCCGCTGTCAGGCTCGCCGTGGCGTCGCGTCGCGCGAAGGAGGTGTTATCCGCGAACGCGGAGGCGACGCTGGACGTTTTGGGATTTTTCCCGGACGGTTCAGACCTGGTCGCGGAGATTAAACGCGAGGACGTGCTCGGTTCGCCGGACGGCGTTCGGTCCGTCGCGGCGGCGACCGCGCCGCTGCGCCGCCTGCTCTCGCGCCGCGGCGGCGCGATCGACGCGGTGGAGCTTTTAGGCGGAGGCGCGCGCGTCCCGGCGGTGCAGGCGGCGGTGGCGGCGATCGTCGCCGAGAGCGCGTCGTCGTCGGCGAAGGAGAAAGACTCCTCCGACGCGAGAAAAAACAAAAAACCAAAAACGGGGTCGATCCCGATCCACACGCGGCTCAACCTGGAGGAGGCCGTCGCGGTCGGCGCGGCGACCGTCGCCGCCAACGCCACCAAGCGCGCCGAGAGCCTGGCTCTGCGTTTAGAAGCCAAGGCGCTGGCGAAGAAGAAGGGCAAAGCGAACGCGCAGCGCGCGCGCGCGGCGGACGCGGACGCCGCCGCCGCCGCGCGCGCGATTCGCGAAAATCCAACGATGACGGATGCGTTTCCGCATTTCGTGAGACTTTTCATTCTCCGCGATTCGGATGGTGATTCTCCGGGCGCGGCGACGAAACCGATCGTCTCTCCCGAAGACTTCGTCACGGTGTTCCGACCGGGCGCGGGCGTGCCGTCCCGCCGCGCCGTGGACCTCTCGCTGGTGCGCTCCGGGTTCGAGGTGGCGCTGGTCGAGAGCGCCAGGAACGCGAGTCGGGGGCGGGGGTCGAACCCGGCCGCGGAGTTTAAAGAGGAGCTCTCTCCGCGGCCCGGGCTGGGAAGCGCGTTACCTCCCGCGTTTCTCTCTCCGCCCGATTCTTCTTCTTCTTCTTTTAAACGCGAGCTGCCCTTCGCGCGGTTCAGAGTCGACGGCGTCGAGGCGAACATAGAGGCGGCGTTTGAATCCGTCGGCGTGACCCGAACGAAGGGAACCACCGCGAGGGTCACTTTACACTTCGCGCTCGACCGCGGCGGCGGCGTCGTGCTCGAAAAGGCGACGAGTAAAACGGAGGTGCCCGCCGGCAGCTCTGCGTCGAAGAAGACTGTCGTCGAGGGCGCGCTTTTCGTGACGGAGACGGCGACGTCGGCGTCGACGCCGAGCTCCCTCGAGACTGAACAGTCGTACAAACTAAAAACGCAGCCGCCTAAACGGAGCGACGCCGAGCTCGCGCGCGAGCGGCGGACGCTCCGCTGGTTGCGCGCGCGCGATTCGGCGCGCGCCGCCGCGGACGCCGCGCTGAGCGCGCTGGAGGGAGACGCGCTCCAAACGCGAGACCGGCTGGAGCGATTCGAGGAGAGAGCACGAACGAAGGTGGCGCGAAAAACAAACACGGAAACAGAAATGTCTCCTGAGGCGCGAGAACTCGAGAACGGAAAGCACTCCGCGGAGATTCTGTCGACGCGAAAAAGTTTACGCTCGGCGTTGACGAAGGCGCTCGACGCCGCGGACGACGCGCTTGTTGTTTTTTCGGCGACGGATATAACTCCGTCGGACGCGTTCGACGTGGCTCGAGAGATTCCGGAAGAGCACTTCGTACACGACGCGTGGAAAAAAAACAACACTACAGACACTACGTTCGACGCGAAACGGCAGCTCTCGGTGACGCGGCGTCTGCGAAGAGAGCTGGCGGACGCCGCCGACGCGTTTTTCGGGAAGAACGATTTTTCACTCGAAGACGAAGACGAGGAGGAGGAGGAGGACGTCGAGGCTCGCGACCGCGAACGCGCCGAATACGACGCGCGCGTTGGACGATCGCGCGAGACGGACGACGCGCGCGCGCTCGTGCTCGAGCTGGAGGACCGCATCGCTGAGCTCGAGCGCGACCTGGAGGCGTGCAGGCGCGGAGAGCGCGCGTTCGCAGAGCGGGTCGAACTGTGACCGAATGCGTCAGATGTGAGCTGCGAGGAGTGTCGACATGTTTTTTTGGTGACATTCCTTTATTGAAAAAACTGCCGGCAACCTCGAAGACCGACGTGACACATTCCGAAGCAAGCTTCGCAGCTTCGGACCGTCCTACATTTTCGCGGGATCGCCGATTTTCGTATGGGCGACGAGTCACAAATTTGTACGAGGAAAAGATTGAATCGAGATTTAACACCTCGGCGCGAACGATCGCGGTTACATCACATTCGGTAACGCACGGGACGCGCCGCGCGTGCACGCTCTCTCGAGTCGTCCGAGCGTCCCTCCGTCGACGATCGACCCCTCCTTTCGCCATGGCGAAGCAAACGTACGACTCGGTTCCCGGGGGGGCTCCGCGCGAGAAAGCCTCGGAATCGGCGACGCGCGAGCGATCTTCCCTGAAGCGCATCCTCGGCATCGGCGTCGGACTCGCCGTGGGCACCATGCTGGTGGTCGCCGGGTTGACGTCCACCACGGTGCGCTCCACGCTCGGCATGGACTCCCTCGCCGTCGCTCGCGACTCGCGCGTGTCCGCGCCCGCCCGCCTCGGCACGGGCACCTCGCCCGTCACCTTCACCGTGCACCTGTGCGGCGTTCCCGAGGAGGTGTGGAACCGCCACGTGCCTTGGCCCGTGTGCCGCGTCAAGCTCGTGGGCTGCCCCAGCACCGGCAACTGCTGGCACTGGAGGTACCACCAGGGCATCGAGATGACCCCCACGGACGCGTCTCGAAACACGTTCACGGTGACCACGAGCGAGTACGGCGCCGGGGACAGTTTCGGGTTCGCGCTCGTCGAAGCCGGGTGCACGACGGAGGATGAGGCGCCGTGCGTCGGGGACCGGGAAGACGAACCCGAATTTTGCAAAACCTCCGAACTGTGCGACCACCGGTACGATTCCGGAACCGCGCAGTTCACCACCGCTCCGGGTGACCCGCAGTTCGAGGGACACAACACCACGTGCTGGAAAGACAAACAGAGGTGTTCGAGCGCGTCGCCGTTTTTCTTCATGAACTACGAACAACGAACGTGCCTAAGAGAAGCGGGCGGGCCGTGGTTCAACCGCGTTTTACCAAACGACGCCGTCGCGAACGGCGCGTACTCCGCCGTCTGGGGAAGCTGCGAATCGGAGCCTACCGGCGAGGCCGCGACGCAGTGCATGAACGCTGCGGGGAAAGAATCGATGTGCCCCGCTCTGGAAAAACCCATCGCAACCCGCGCCGACCCGGTCGAGCCGGACGGCGGGTGCGCGGGGAAACCCGACGGAACCTTCGCGACGATCGAGCACACCGAACCCGGGTTCGAGAGCGTCGAGCTCACCGCGACGTGCTGCGGAGGCGCGGCGTGCGGCCCGGGCGAAGTGTGCCTGGTGAACGGTCAGTGCGGCGCGATCGACCCCATGCCCGCTCCCGGCTCGACGGGCGCGGTGTGTCCGTCCGGAAACGATGACGTCCCCGGCGTGTGCACGCAGTCGTGCGGGACCGGGAACGGCGACTGCGACCAAACCTGCTCCGCCGCCGCCGAGGCGAGCGGGTACGCGCTGGACTGCGTCGTCGGCGGGTCCGGCAACGACAAGTGCAGGTGCTCCAACGTGGGCGGAGGGACCGCGGAGGAGTGTATGTTTTTCCCCAACCCCGGCTGGAAGTGCTGCACGTGCATGTCCTTGGTGGCGCCGCAACCGCCGCCCGGAAACTCCGCCAACGCGCCCGGGCGCAACCGCGGGTGAGTTTTGACGCGTCGCGAGACGAAGGAAGAAGACAAGATAGAGAGTTATTAGAAAGAACGTAGTGACTAGTACTAGACTGTTTTGATGAGTGTGTGTGATGAGAAAGAGCATCGCGTACCACGAAAGAATAGAATCCATCGTATTACCACGCACTCCCGAGGATCGCTCTCGACAAGGCTGCTCTTCGTCGACGACAAAAGCGTCGTCACGACCACGCCGCGAGCACCGAGTCGAGATATTTCCCGACGCGGCGAGGCATCTGCTCGGCGTGCGCGTTCGCCGCGCGCGCGACGCGCGCCAGGCGACGACACGTCTCGCCGTCCCTCCTGAGCGCGCTCGAAGCCGCGCGTGCGGACGCGGGCTCGGCGAGCAGACGCGCGACGAACATCAGCGCGTGCCGAACACGCCGCTGGTCCGCGGCGGATGCGGCGGGCGCGTTTGCGACCGCCGCGAACGCCGCCTCCGCCGCCGCCACCGCCGCCGCCACGACGCCGTGCCTCCGCACGGCGTCTCCCCAACCTTTCCAACCCGCGTGCGAGATGGCGGCGAGCGTCAGGAGCGCGGCGTTGAGGTTTTCGTTTCGCCTCACGGAGCCCACCGAACGGTACGCGCAAACAGGGGGAGGCTCGAGCTCGTCCTCGACGGCGAAGGCGTCGTCGGACGCCGAAGCGGACGCCGAAGCGGACGCCTCCGACCGCGCCTCCTCCGCGAACTCCTCGACGCACGCCACGACCGCGCGGAGCAAAGGACAGTCGGGCTCTTCCTCGTCCGAAAACTCGTCCGAATGAGGTTTCGATTTTTCGCCAGAGGCGTCGTCGACCGCCGCGTTCGGAAACGTCTTGTTTCTTTTTCGTTTCGCCTCCGGCTCCGTCGCGTCCTTCGTCCGTCGCGTATCTCTCGTCGTCTCGAGAGACGGCCCGTCGCCGCGATCGTCGCCGCCCTCTCCGCCGCCGCGGTCAAGGCACGCGGCGAACTCGGGGGTCCCCGCGAGAAGCCGCGCGAGCGCCAGCGCGTCGCGGCGCACGCGCGCGGGAGGGCGTCGTCTCTGGTGCGAAGACGTCGCCGTCGTTTGTGGGAGAGACCGATCGGCAGAGGCGCCCTCGTGGGTCCCGCCGCCGCCGCGTATCGTATGCGTGTTTAGTCGGTGAGAATGCGTTTCGCCGTCGCCGCCGAGCGCGCGCGCGAGGTGGCCCGCGGCGGCGGCCGCCGCGAAGACCCCCCTCCCTCGCAGCGGGTCCGCCTCCGCCGCCGCGCGCGAGAGCAGGCGCAACGCAGCGCGCGCGGCGTACCAGTCGCCGGAGGACAGAGACGACGAGAGGATGAGCAGCGCGGCGTCCAGGAACGGTGACGTGTTCAGCTTTGGTCGCGTTCCCAAACGCGGGAGCTTCTCGACGAGCTTCTCGTTTTGTTTGTCGCCGCCGTCCCCGACGACCGCGTCGTCGACGACGTCGACGGCGGTCTCCGGCGGCGCCGGCGCGAACACGCGCGAGAAGACGAGTCGAGACCCGGGCACCCCGGGGTGCGGCACGAGGAAACCGACGCCGTCCGTCCCCGCCGCGGGGACGCCCGCGAGCGGCTCGGGAGGCGGGCGAGGCGCCAAGAGTACCGCCGTCGCCGCCGCGCCGCGCGACGCGCCAGTCGCCGAGCCGAACAGAAGCGCGATCTGTTCGGCGGCGGCGACGTCCGCTTGGCTACACGCCGCCAGGGCGAACATCGCGTCGCGCGCCGCGGTCCTGAGAAACCACGCGCGCGGAGAGATGGACGCCTCCGCCTCCGCGGCTTTTGGAGATGGATGCCGAGATGGATCGCCGGATTCGTCAAATCCAAAGGCTTCGATATGCTCGAGCTCGGCGGCGGCGGCGACGACGAGGTCCGCCGCCGCCGCCGCGAAGGTCGCGGCGGTGGCGGCGTCGCCGGCGAGGTCGCTCAGGACGTCCCGCAGGCGGAGCGCCGCGAGAGCCACGCGATCGCTCTCGGTCGAAACCGCGAAACGTCGTTCGCGCGCGTCTTTGTCGTTCGCGCGCGTCGTCGCAGAAAAGAAAAAGTCGGACGCCGCGAACCCCAAGATGGCGCGCGTCGCGGCGGGCGCCGACGCCACCGTCGCCGCGAACGCCGCGGCGCCGCCCGCGGCGCCGCCCGCCGAGCGGTCCGGCTGAAACGCGCACGCCGCGGGCGGCGGCGGCGGGAGCACCAGCGACACCGGCGGCGCGGGAGGAGGCGCCGGTAGATCACGCGCTCCGTGAATCGCGACTCCCGCGGCGATACCTCCAGCCCCGGAGACGCCAAGCCCCGCGCGCGCCGGATCGCCCCCGACGAGTTTTCCGCCGTCGACGAGATCTCCGTCGTCGCGCCTTCGTTTCCCCGCCGCGGCGGCGTCGCTCTCCGCCGCCGCCGCGCGTCGCCTCTCCCTGCGCACCTCCGCGGCGAGCCGCATGGCTTCCGCCTCCGCACGAACCAGCGACGCCCTGTGCTCGTCCTCGCGCCGCCGCGCCTCCTCCGCCTCCTCATCCTTGAACGCGACGCGCGCGCGCAGACGCGCGAGCTCGGCGCGCGCCTCCTGCAGCGCCGCCGCGTTCGAGACGTCCATCGGGTTCGGACCGTCTTCCCGACTTCGGAGGTTAGGTAGGTTTGCGTTTTGTTGCGCCCTTTGAGCCGCGGAGGTCTGGAACGCGGTGTCGTAGTGACCGTACGGAGCGTGGTCGTGATGTCCGCGCGGATTAATCGCGACGCCGCCGTCGGCGTTCGCCGCGGAAAACGCCGCGCCGGCGGCGGCGTTCCGCTCGCGCTCCTTCTCTCTTTCTCGCTCGATTTGGCTCGCCTCGAGCCGCCGCCGCGCGGTCTCGCCGTCGCGCTCGGCCATCTCCAGACGGCTTCTTAGCATCTTCAAGTGCGCCTCCTTCTCGCCCAGCTGTCTGTCCTTGTCGCGCAGCGCCGCCGCTAACGAAGCCGGGTCGCGGATTTCCGCGTCGCGTTGAAACGCCTTTGGAGCCGCGGCGGCGGTCGGCGCGAGTCGATGAGGGATCTTCCCGCCGGACGAGTCGTCGCTCGGGACCGCGACGCGCGGTTTCGCGTGCGCGTTCGAGGTGTGCGGCTGCATCTGCGACGGGCCACCCAGCCCGGGCTCCAGCCGCAGCGGCGCGCGCAGCGGCGAAGGCGAGGTGGTCGCGCCTCCCGTTTCCGATCGGCGAACGGGCAGAGGCGTGGCGCCGCTGCCGCTCGCGTGCTGCGACGCAGCCTGGCGCGCCTCAGCCTGGCGACACAGCGTGTCGATTTGCCTGCGGGGCGGTGGGAGGAGGGACGGGTGCGTCAGCGGGGGATACGCGGACGAGGAGGAGAGACAGACGACGCGCGTCGGTGGTCTCGCGCGAGGCGAAGAAGATCTGGGCACCCCGCGTGTCCGGAGCGCATCTGCGGAGAGTGCGCGCGTATCGTCGCGCACGCGCGTACCCGAACGTCGCGTCGTCGCCCCAGAACGCGTCATCGTCGTCGTCCAGCTGGAACGTCCCCATCTCGCGGCTGGAAGGGCGCCGACGCCCTTCCGACGCGCGCGCTGACACAGAGCGCGCGCGACGTTTTGAATCGTTTTTGACGGGCGTCGGAGGCTTCGTCGAGGCCCGTGAAAAAAGACGTCCGGTGTGGTTCACGAAAAATCTAACACTCCGAGTCGCGCTCCGGGCTCGGTGTCGCGCCGCGGTCGCGATGCGCGCGCTCGCGACCGGCCCCGTCGGACGCGTCGCCGTCCCCGACGCGAAGCCCCCGCGGGTGCCCGGAAGATGTCCCCGCGGCGTGCCCGTTCGCCCCCGGCGGAACGTGACCGTCGTTTTGTCGTCGAGCGGCGATAAAAATGCGCCTCGGGAGCGGTCCCGAATCCGCGCCTGGTCCTCCTCGCCCTTCCCCGACCCCCTCGGGCTGAACGACCCGATCGAGGCGCGCTTCCCGAAGACAGCTCCAACCGGCCTCTCCCCCGACCTCGCGCCGGTCCTTCCGGAAAACAGGACGTGGTCCTCGCTCGATTTCCTCGGGCTGTGGATCGGCCTGGTGGTGTGCGTCCCCGCGTGGCGGTTCGCGGCTTCGTTCGCGGCGCTGGGCGCCACCGCCGCGCAAGCCTTTATATGCGTGTTCCTCGCGAATTGCATCGTGCTCGTGCCGATGATCGCGTCGGCGCAGATCGGCGTGAAGTACGGCGCGCCCTTCCCGGTCATCGCGCGAGCGTCGTTCGGTACAAAGGGATCGAGAGTGCCCGTGTTTTTACGCGCGCTCGTCGGGTGCGGTTGGTTCGGCATCCAAACACACGTGGGGGGGTTAGCAATCAAGGCGTTTCTTGTAGGAGTGATTGGTCTGGTGTTCGGCGAGCATCACACGGCGGGACCTGCCGTGTGGGACCCGCCGTGGGAGACGTTCGGCGTGACGTCAAGCACGACGCCGCGTCTCGCCGCGTACGTGACCGGCGCGTCGCCGCTCGACTTGGTCTGCTACGGCGTCTTCCTCGTCGCGCAGCTTTTCGTCGTACGGAAAGGCGTGGAGAGCATCAAGACTTTCGAGAAAGTCGCCGCGCCGTTCCTGTGTTTCCTGACGCTCGCGATGTTCCTCTGGGCGTGGCAGACGGGGGGCGGGACGTTCGCGGGGATGTTCAGTCTGCAAAAAACGGGAGCGAGCGTCGCGGCGGTGGCCGCGAGCGAGACGTTCGCGTCTGATCATTTCTTCCAAACGTTGTCTGCGGTGGTCGGGTTCTGGGCTACCATGGCGCTCAACATCAGCGACTTTTCCCGGTTCGCGAAGACACAAAAGGACCAGGCTTTTGGGCAAACACTGGGCCTCGCCGGGTTCATGACCTTGTTTTCCGTCGTCGCGGTTGCGGTGACGACGGTAGCGTCGGGGGTCCCGTCGATCGTCGGCGGCGGCGGAACAATTCCGAGCGTCGACGTCGGCGATCCCACCGCGCTTCTCGCTTCAAGCGCGTTCGGTCCGCTCGCGCGGCTTTTAGCCGCGCTCGGATTGATCGCGGCGACGCTCTCCACGAACGTCGCGGCGAACGTCGTGGCGCCCGCGAACGCGTTCGTCGCGCTAGGCAGCTTCGGGATTGGCGATTTCAACACCAAAGGCGCGGCGATCGGAGACAAAGAGGGAAACAAGGAAAAGAAAAAAAGCACGACGTCTTTCGAGTCGGCGGCAAAGTTAGTGGCGCTCTTGGGGACCGCCGTCGCGCCGTGGCGTCTGCTCAGCGACGCGCGCGGGTTCGTGTGGGTGTGGCTCGTCGGCCACGCCGCGCTTTTGGCGCCCGTCGCGGGCGTGCTCCTCGCGGATTATTACCTGGTGCGGAGACGGCGATTGGACCTCGACGGCCTGTACGACGAGACCGAGCCCGAGACGACGACCGAGCCGAACGAAACGGTTCCGTCTGGTTCGAAGACGAAGACGAAGACGAAAGAAAACGAAAACGAAAACGAAAACGCGATACGGGGCGGCCCGTATTGGTACGGCGACGGGACGAATCCCATCGCGCTCCTCGCGTTTTGTTTCGGCACAAGTTTCTGCCTTCCCGGGTTTCTCGGCGCGTGCGGGTTGGAGTTACGTTTCTTGACTCCCGCTTTGTTTCGATTCTTCGCGGCGTGCTACGAACACGCGTGGTTCGTCGGGTTTTCCGTCGCGTTCGCCGCGCACGCCGGTCTCTCAAAGGCGGTTTCGCGGCGATAAGATAGTAAAGGTAGTCACTAATAAAGGAGGAGGCATCCTAAAGACGAAGAGACATCTTCGGAAGATTCGTGCGTTACAATACCGGTATTAACGGTTTTTAGTCGGCTTGCGCCGTCGCCGCGACGGGCAAGACGTGTCCGTCCGCGTGCGTCGTTGCCCTCTGCCCCTGGGTCACCTGCGTGTCCCCCACCTTGTCCAGCGGCAGCACGCCCCCCCCCTCGGGCTCGCCGTCCGGCTTCATCCGCTCGTACGCGCGATCCTCCGCCTGCGCGAACGTCTTCTCTTTGATCGCCACAGCCGCCTTTTGCGCCTCGTACGCCGCGTCGGCGATGTCGTACTTGTCCTGCAAATCCCGCGCCACCTCGTTCGCGCGGCTCTCCGCCTGGTACTTGAGCTCGGCAACCTCCTGCGCGCGGTCCACCACGCGTTTCGCCTTTTCGAAGTTCGCCGTCTTGTCCGCGTCTAAAACAGCAGCCGCGAACAAAGACGTCTCCGCGCGTCGTCCCTCCGCCGCCGTCTGCGTCTCGCTCGCGGCGTGTTTCGACGTCGCGTCGATGAAATCCTGTTCGGCTTTGCGGCTCTTGGCGGCGAGAAGCTTCTCGAGCGCCAACTCGTCGTCCAGCGCCTCGCGCTCCTCCTCCACCTTGCGTTTCGCCGCCGCGTGCTTCGCAGAAGCGTCGCTCTGCGCGTACGCAGCCTGCATCAAAGCCGCCTCCGCGCGTTTAGAAGCCGCGGACAGAACCGCGACGCGCGAAGCGCGTTCCTGACCCAACGCCGTCGTCTCTTGGCCGACGGCGCGATCCGTCTTCGCCGCGGTTTTGGCGTTGATGGCGTCTAAACTCGCGGACTCGGCGGCGGACTCCGCGGCGGCGTGCGCGGCGTCCGCGGCATCTTTCGCGGTAAGCGCCTTCTGTTCCTCCTCCTTCAAAAAGTTGAGCTGTTTCGTGTGCAGCGCGATTCGTGACACGGACTGGTCGTCGTCCAGCTTCGCGTGCGCCGCCGCGGATTTCTTCTCAGCCTTGATCGTCGCGAAATCCATGCGTTGTTCGAAAGCCGCCGCGGCTTGCTTGGTGGTGGCCGCCGCGGCGTCGCGCAGGTCATCCGTCGCCTGTCTACTCTCCTTCTCCGCCTCGCGAGCCTCGGAAGTCAAGCGCTCGAACTCGGCGTGCGCCGCCGTGGACGCCGCGGCAGCCTCCTCAGCCTCCTTGCGCGCTAAACGCGAAGCCGCGTCGTACGCAGCCTTGCGGTTGGCGGCGGCGCGAAGCGCCTCCTCCGCGTTGAACAGCTCCGTCTCCTCCGGGGAGTGCGGCACAGCCGGGATCGACGTCGTCGTCGGCGTCGCAGCGGTGGCGTTCACGGTCTCGGTCTCGGGGTCGGTGACAGAGGTAACGGACGACGCGTCCGTCACGTCGAGAGACACAGGCGTCGGCACGGGCGTCACCTCGATGATCGCCGACGCGGGCGTCGCGGGGGGGGTCGACGAAGCAAACGCGGGGGTCGCCGACGGCAGAGGCGTCCCAGCCTTCTCCGCCTCCGTCGCCGCCGCGATGGACGCCGCGGTGATGGGCGTGGGCGCCGGCGTGGGCGCCGGGGTGGGCGCCGGCGTCGGGGCCGGCGTGGGCGCCGGCGTCGGGGCCGGCGTGGGCGCGGGCGTCGGCGGCGGCGTCGCCGCCGGCGTCGCCGCCGCCGCGGGCTTCGCGGGCGCCGCGTCGAGAGGCAACGGCGTCGCGATGGTTTCGATCGGGTCCGCGCCGTCGTCGAAGGACGTCTCGTCCATCGCCTCCGCCTGCTGCAGCGCGATGTCCATGGGGGACGCCTCCGCGGCGGGGTTGTCGAGGCCGAGCCTGGCGCGGCGCGCCGCGGTGCGGCGCGCGACGCGCGCCGCGCGCGCGCGCTCCGCCTCCTCGCGCTCCGCGGCGGTCATCTTGGGGTTGGCCGGGGCCGGCTGCGCGCCCCCCGCGGGAGCGACGCCGAGCGCGCTCGAGGCGAGGTCGGCCGCGCCGCCCACGGATGCCACCGCCATGAGCGCGCATGCGGCGGCGCCGGCGAGCGCGTACGCCACGTACCGGACGTGGGGCTTGCGCGCCTTGCGGGACGACGCGACGTCTGCAGGGAGGGAGGGAGGTGCGTGGGGGCGAAAATGTCAGGGACGAGGCGGGGCGGGAGATGCGCGCGCGCGTCGTCGGCGCGGCGCGCGCGTGTGAGACGCGCGGAGAAGACGCGTCGCGACGGTCGCGCGACCGCGACGTCGATCCACGCCGCCCGTATCCACGGAGCGCGCGACGGCGGGCCCGTCGCCTTCGGTCTCGGATCGGCCGATGGCGCGACGCAACCACCCGAAGCTTCGATGGTGTTACTGAACCTCGATGCGCGACCGACTCGGGCTGGGACCGCGGAAACACGTACCGTCGACGCCCGCGGCGTGCAAAAGTCGCGTGGCTTCCTCCGAGGACGCCATCCTCCTCTTCGCGCGTGTCTGCGATGGACAGGTGCGTCAGAGTCTGGCGGGGCGGGCAGCGCGCGCGGCGGTCGCGAGGCTGGGCGGAGCTGCTTCTTTTTTTCTCTTTCGTGAAATGGGTGTTTCACTTCGATCGGGCGGTTTGAACCCTGGGTTTTGGGTTCGCGCGGGTCGTCGAGTCCGAGATTGCGTTTAATAAGCGTTTTGATGCGAGGGGCAGTCCGATGAATCGGTAAATTCATGATAACTCGTCAATGTGGGTTCAAATTTCCCGATTCGGCGGTCACAGCGTCTCGTCAACGAAACGTCGCGTCAAAAAGCCACGACACGAGCTTTGCTTGGAAGCGACGACACTCTTTCGCGCGCGCGCGCCCGTGGCGCGCGCCGTCGCGAGGTGATGGCAGGACGCAAGCGGTGCTCGCATGGCAAGCTGAAACACAACTGCGCGGACTGCGTGGGCTGCCC
>ENA-OUOG01003571-OUOG01003571.1-marine-metagenome-genome-assembly--contig:-NODE-3571-length-14338-cov-4.386439_pt1 | contig 14338 bp, 24 predicted proteins | sample MGYA00248635_ERZ508505 | MGnify/ENA primary metagenome ERZ508505 (study PRJEB26176, sample SAMN06267871) | marine metagenome | isolation source: Saanich Inlet, British Columbia, Canada | place: Pacific...
GAAATGTCTAAAAACGAAAACTTTATTCTTTTAGAAAACGGAGATTTTTTACTTCAAGAAAACAATTTTAAAATAGAGAAATAATGGCAAAACAGCAATTATCTGTTAAAATAGAAAAGCCAAAAAAGAAACGTAAAGGAATACACGCTAAGAGCAAAACAAGTTTATCTAAAAATAGCAAGAATTATAAAAAAAAATATAAAGGACAAGGAAAATAGTATATTATGGCAAACTCAAAAATAAGTGCTTTACCAATAGCAACTGAATTACAAGGTAGTGAGATAATTCCTTTAGTACAGGGTGGTTTAACTAAACAGACAACGGCTTCTAAATTTAAAAATTACTTTGTTTCTACTGATATAACGGCAGAGGCTGGTGTTGATGTAGATTTAAACGCTTCTATATATGACGATACTTTTATGTTTAAGCTATCGTGGACTGGTGGCAATGGTACGGCGGTTTATACTTTACCAGACGCAGTTGCTCATATTCATAGAAAAATAAGGTTTATATCTGACAGTTCTTTTAACAGTCAAGACCACGCAGACATAACTCCAGCAGCAGGTCAAACGCTAGACGGCAGCTCAAACCCTTACAGAATAAACAAAGATTATGAGGGTATAGCTATCTGGAGCGATGGGGTTGAATGGTTCATAATTCAGAAAAAAGCATAACGAAAATACAAATTAAATTAATCTAAATTATATATAAGTATGAAATCAAACAACGTGATAGAAAAAATCAAAGACGTTCTAAACCTTAACGAAGAAGTTAAGTTAGAACAAGCTAAACTAGACAACGGTACAGTCATTGAGGCTGATGCGTTTGAAAGTGGAAACGAAGTTTTTATCGTTACAGAAGATGAAAAAGTTGCTTTGCCTGTTGGTGAGTACGCATTAGAGGACGGTAAAATATTAGTAGTAGCCGAAGAGGGTATTATTGCTGAAATTAAAGATGCAGAAGCCGAAGAAGAAACCGAAGAGGTTGAAGAGGTTGAAGCAAAAGAAGAGGAGGAAATGGGATATGCTACTAAAGAAGAACTAGCAGAGGTTAAATCAATGATTGAAGAAATCAAAGCAATGCTAGAACCAAAAGAGGATTTAAGTGCTGATGACTTAGGCAACCTTTTAACAGAAGAATTAGCTAAACACGAAAAAGTGGAGCTAAACGAAATCCCTGTTGAAGTACAAGCTGAATTAAACGAGCCAAGTGCTGAGCCTATTGTATCAAACCCAGAAGTAAACAAAACTATCTCGAAATTTAGTGTTTCTAAAAACAGAAAAACCACTACTATTGACCGAGTAATGGCAAGACTAAATAATTAATAACAACTAAAAACTAAATAAAATGAGTGTATCATTAACAACAACTTATGCTGGAGAATTTAGTGGCAAGTATATCGCTGCTGCTTTACTATCTGCTGACACTTTGGATAAGGGTTTAATTACCGTTATGCCAAACGTAAAATTCAAATCTGTAATCCAAAAAGCATCAACTGATGATATCGTAAAAGATGCTACTTGTGATTTCCAAACAGATGCTGGAACGCTAACTTTAACAGAAGCTATCCTACAACCAGAAGAATTTCAAGTAAACCTTGACATTTGTAAGAAAACATTACATTCTTCTTGGGAAGCTGAACAAATGGGATATTCTGCATTTGACAACTTAGCACCAAACTTTGCTGATTTCGTATTGGCTCACGTTGCTGCAAAAGTAGCTGACAGAACTGAAAAAAATATCTGGTCTGGTTCAACTGCAACTAGTGGACAGTTTGACGGATTTGCAACTTTATTAGATGCTGACGGAAATTTACCAGCTGGACAAGATTTAACAGGTGCTGCAATTACATCGGCAAATGTTCTAACTGAACTAGGTGCTGTTGCAGATGCTATCCCAACAGCGGTATATGGTTCAGAAGATTTATACATCTATGCTGCATCTGATGTAATTAGAGCTTATACAAGAGCTTTAGGAGGTTTCCAATCTGGTGGCGAAGGTGCTAACGGTTACGAAAATAAAGGAAACAACCAAGCATTAGGTTCTTTATTCTTTGACGGAATTCCTGTTGTACCAGCTAGAGGAGCAGCTGATGGAACTATTATCGCAGCTGAAAAATCAAATTTATTCTTTGGAACTGGTCTATTAAATGACTTGAACGAAGTACGAGTAATTGATATGGCAGAGAATGACGGTTCACAAAATGTTCGTGTAGTAATGAGATTTACTGCTGGTGTTCAGTACGCACAGGTTACTGATATCGTTTTCAGAAAAACAGTATAATAATTAACTAATCAAATTTAAAAGGGTGGGTAAAATTGCCTACCCTTTTTTATTTAAAAAACTTTAAAAATATGGGATGCTCAATAACAAGCGGACGTAAAGTACCTTGTAAATCGGCAGTAGGTGGAATTAAAGCTATCTATTTTGCGGATTACGGAACTTTAGGCGATAACCCTACTATTGTTGCAGGGGAAATTACAGAATTTAATGTACCTGCGGATACAATAGAGTGGTTTAAGTTTGACGTAAAAGGGAATAGTTCAATGGAAACCGCTATCACAAGCAGTAGAGAAAACGGAACGACTTTCTATGACACTACACTAAATATGACTTTGACTTTTCAAGACAAAGCTACACAAGAAGAACTAAAACTAATCGCACACGCACGTCCACACGTTGCCGTTGAAGATTATAACGGAAACTTCTTTTTAGTAGGACTTGAAAATGGGGGTGATGTAAACGGTGGGACTATTGTTACAGGTGCTGCAATGGGAGATTTAACAGGTTACACATTAACGGTAAATGCACAAGAAACTGCACCACCTTACTTTGTGACATCAACTGTTATAACTGACGATGCTTCAGCGGTTCAAATTGACCCAACAGCATAATTAGTAATTTTACTTGTAAATTAGGGTTATCTTAACGGATAGCCCTTTTTTTATACCTACACAATACAAAATATTTGTTTTTTATTTATATATTAATATGAAGTTAATAACCACAAGCGGAAACAAAACCTTTAAAATAATTCCTAGAGAATTTACGGTTGGCACTTTGAACTTGAAACTAACAAGCGAAAGTACAAATAAAAGTATTACAGTTAATGCTACTTCAGTAATTGACGGTAATTATATTTCTTTTGATGCAGTTTTTGGTACTTTAACTGAAAACGATTTTTATATTTTACAAGTTAGTTATTTAAACAACATAATTTATAAAGATAAGATTTTTTGCACAGACCAAGCTATTAACCAAAGTAATGATGAATATTACAGCGTTAATAAAGACCAATATATAAGTGAAGAAAGTTCGGATAACGAATTTATAATAATATAAATATGAACGATTTAAGAATAGTAAATTTAAGCACTTACACAACGCCAGAAATTGTTGAGAAGTCCAATAAAGAATGGGTTTCTTATGGTGCTGATAATAATTACTTTAAGTATTTAATTGACCGTTACAATGGTAGCCCAACAAATAACGCTATTATAAACGGCATTAGTGAGATGATTTACGGTCGTGGACTAGATGCTTTAAATTCAAATAAAAAGCCAGAGCAATACGCTAAAATGATTTCTTTGTTCCATAAAGATATGGTACGTAAATTATGCTATGACCTTAAATTAATGGGTCAATGTTCTATGCAAGTCATTTACAGTAAAGACCGCAAAACTATTGCACAAGTTGAGCATATACCTGTTGAAAATTTAAGAGCTGAAAAATGCAACGACAAAGGGCAAATAGAAGCTTATTACTATTCAGATGACTGGTCTAAAGTTAAAAAAGTTGATGACACTACTAGAATACCGTCTTTCGGTTATAGTAAAGAAAATATTGAAATTATATATGTAAAGCCTTACAGAGCTGGTTATAAATATTATTCTAGTCCAGATTATCAAGGGATTTTAAATTGGTGTGAAACAGAGGAACAAGTTTCAATATATCACCTCAACAATACAGTTAATTCCTTCAGCCCTAACACTTTAATCCAGTTTAACAACGGAACACCAAACGCTGAGGAACGTCAAGCGATGGAAAATCGTATAACTGAAAAATTTACTGGAACGTCTGGTTCTAAATTTATTTTAGCTTTTAATGATAACCCAGAAAGTGCGGCAACTGTTGAAACATTACAAATAAGTGAAGCACACAACACTTATCAATATGTTAGTGATGAATGTACTAAAAAAATAATGGTAGGTCATAGGGTTGTTAGTCCTATGCTTTTAGGTATTAAAGATAGTACAGGACTAGGTAATAATGCAGACGAATTAAAGACTGCAAGTACATTAATGGATAACACCGTTATAAGACCGTTTCAGATGCTTTTAATTGATGCCTTTGATAGTGTATTAGCTTACAACCAAATAAGCCTTAAATTGTACTTTAAAACGCTTCAACCGTTAGAATTTACAGACTTAGAGAATGTCGAAGATGCTGAAACTAGAGAAGAAGAAACAGGGGTTAAACTTAGCCAAGATTTACCAGATGATGTTGGAAGTGATATAGCTGATGAATTAATTGACTTAGGACAAGATGAAAGCGAACTATTAGCGGAATATGACTTAGTAGATGAGAGTGAGGTTGATTATGAATTAAACGATGAACTAGACGAAGTTATTACAGACTTAAACACCGAACCAGAACAAGAAGAAACAACGCTATCTAAAATATGGAATTTTGTAAGCACAGGAATTGCTAAGCCAAACGCAAAAAGCACACAAGATGGTAAGTCTAAACAAGATAGTCAAAAGGGTGTTCAGTTTTTAGTACGTTATTCTTATGCACCAGAGAAAGCTGGTTCTACAAGCAGACAATTTTGCTCTAAAATGGTAAGTGCTAAAAAAGTATATCGCAAAGAGGACATTGTAGCAATGGGTAAAAAAGAGGTTAATCCAAGTTTTGCAAAAGGTGGGAAAAAAGGCTCTGGCAAATATTCAATATGGCTTTACAAGGGTGGTGCAAGATGCAATCACAAGTGGTTTAGAAAAACCTATCAAATTAAAAACGGTGAAAAAAGCGAGATAACAACAGGGCAAGCAAGAAGCAAAGGATTTAAAGCACCTAAAAACGCTCAAAAAGTACCAGTAGCTCCAAAGGATATGAAGTACAAAGGTTATACAGCCGAATATTGGAACAAAATGAAATTCAAAAACTAAATGGCAACAGCATTATTTATAACAAGAACTGACTTAGTAAGAAATTCTATCTTAGATGGGAACGTTGATACAGATAAGTTTATTCAGTTTATTAAACTAGGTCAAGAAATAGATATTCAAAACCTACTAGGAACAGATTTATACAACCGAATAAGTACTGACATTGAAAATAGTACTTTAACAGGTGATTATTTAGCACTTGTACAAGATTATGTACAACCAACTTTAATTTGGTTTGCTCAAGTTAATTACATTCCATTTGCAGCGTATCAAATTAAGAATGGCGGAGTGTTTAAACATTCAAGCGAAACAGCAGAAAACGTAAATAAAAATGAAGTTGATTATTTAGTCGGCAAAGCAAGAGAATACGCAAATTATTACAGTACAAGATTAGTAGATTATTTATGTTTCAATCAATCTAAGTTTCCAGAATATACAAGCAATACAAACGAGGATATTAGCCCCGATACAGATACAGTTTTTAATGGTTGGGTTTTATGAAGTATAAAGTAAAAGAAAAAAATTTAAGTAAGTTAAAAGCTTATTTAAAAAAACAAAATAAACCTTTAACAAAGGAGAAAAAATAATGACAAAACCACAATTTACATTAATACCTAGTGCATATAGAGTTAATAAGGTTTATAGCGTTTTACCAGTTGATGGGAGTGGCGATATGACGTTTTCGAGAGGTGGTGAAGCTACTAGAGTTAGAGAAGATGGTTTAATTGAGAATGTTTTAAGTAACACACCTCGATTAAATTGGTTAAATTCTAATTGCCCTAGTTTGTTGTTAGAACCTCAAAGAACAAATTTACAAGTGTATTCAGAAGAGTTTGATAATGTAGTTTGGATAAAATCAAGAACAACAATAACCGCCAATGATACAATTTCGCCTAATGGGGAATTAACTGCCGACAAAATAACAGGCGATGGAACAGGAACTTCTTATGTTTATGACGAAATATCTTTAACGAATGGCAATACATATGCAATATCAATTTTCGTAAAACCTATTATAAATATTTCTTCTTTTGCTATTAATGTTTTTGGTGGTGTTGGGACTGCCCCTTTTGATTTAATCAATAAAACCATAGGTACACTAACAGGCGATTTTACAAGTGCTAAAATAGAAGATTATGGAAATGGTTGGTTGAGATGTAGTGGAACTTTAACTTTGTCATCGACAACAGGAACTAAAAACATTGGTTATGGTTTATTTAATTTTAATGGCGACCAATTTTATTTATTCGGCGCACAGGTAGAAGAAGGCGATTATCTAACAAGCTACATAAAAACAGAAGCAAGTACAGTAACAAGATTAAAAGATGAGTGTATAAATGGTGGGGATAGTGATTTGTTTAATATTACTGAGGGCAGTTTTTTTGTAGACGTTTTACCATATAATGCTGGGTTAGTTTCTACAATTAGTCTAAGTAATAACTCGACATCACAAAGAATTTTAATACAATTTCAAAGCAACGGGACGCAAGTTAGGTTGTTTTCAAGTGGGGGTGTAGACAATTATCAGACAATTACATTTAATCAAAGAAATAAAATACTAGTTACTTTCAAACTTAACGAGTATAAGTTTTATATAAACGGAGCTTTAGTAAGCACAGATACAAGTGCAACTGTGCCTACTGGTTTAGATAGAGTAAATTTTTCTAATAGCACAGCAAATAGCGACTTTTTTCAAGGCGAGGTAAACGACACAAGAGTATACGATAAAGTATTAACAGAAGCAGAAGCAATAAAACTAACAACATAATGGGATACGGAGAAATATATAAAACAACTTGGTGGGGATTACCAGTAAAATTTGGATGGGGTGGAATATACTTTGATTTGTCAGTAACAAGCGAAGTGCCTAACCTTTTAGAAAGTTTACAAGCCAGAGCAACGTATTACGAAAATGCGACTGGAACGACTACAATATTAACCGCCTTAGAAAACTGTGAATAATGAGTAATTTATTAGAAAAAGCGAGTATAATAACTACTCCAACGGCATACGATAATGGTAAAATATTAAGTGTTAAACCAGCTAAAACTTTTGGTAGTGAGTTGGTTACTAATGGTACATTTGATACAGATACCGATTGGATAAAGGGAGGTGCTTGGTCAATTAGTGGTGGAACTGCTAATTATAACGATAGTACAAATGCATCTTTGTATCAAAATGTTACATTAAACGCTAATATTTATGAATTAAAATTTAGTATTAGTAATTCATCGGGAAGTGGTGCAAGAATATGGATTGGTAATTCATCGGGAAGTGTAAGTTATACAGATAACACATATGAATATTATACTGATGAAGATTATACTTTAACTATAAATGTGCCAAGCAATCAAACAACTTTTGCTTTTTGGGGTAACACAACTGGTAGCAGTTTCTCAATAGACAACGTTTCAGTAAAAGAAGTAATAGACGGTGACTTCGATTTTACTAGAAATTCTAGTGCCACAAGAGTTAACTCACAAGGTTTAATTGAAGACGTGCAAATCCTTAGTAGTAATTTAGTTTCTAACGGAGATTTTTCTCAAGAGGGTTCGGAGCTTGTAACAAACGGAAATTTTGCTACAGATAGTGATTGGTCTAAAGGCACGGGTTGGAGTATCAGCGGAGGCAAGGGTATTGTAACAAATGCAACAGCGGCTAGTATATATCAAGATGTATTAACATTGTCTAAATCATACAAGGCAAGTTTTACAATTTCAAGCATTGAAAATGGTAGTTTAAAGATTGGTATTGGTCTTAATTTTAGCCAAGAATTTACAGAAGTTGGAACTTATACTTATTATGGTACACCATCAAATGATAGTTTATTAAGAATAACCCCATCAAATGGTACAAATGCAACAATAGACAACGTAAGCGTTAAAGAGGTCGGACAAGATTGGACTTTTACAAGCGGTGCAACTTTAACGGCTTTAGGAGCAAAAATAACACACACTCCTAGTGCTGGTTCAGTATCACAACCTTCTATTTTAACTATTGGCAAAAGTTATAAACTTACTTATGAAATTACTGAAAGCATTTCTGGAGGTTTAAAATTTAATTCAGCAGTTAATCCATCAATGGTTACAACTGTAGGAGTACACACAAAATACCTTGAAGCAGACAACACAATTGTTACATTTGGGAGAACAAGTTCAAGCAACAACGATGTAACTATAACAAACATATCAGTAGTAGAAATTACAGACGACACTAACCTACCTAGAATAGATTATACTGGAGGCACAGGACACTGGTTATTTGAGCCGCAGAGTACGAATTTATTGCCTTATTCAGAGGATTTTACACAATGGAATAAAGTAAACTATACAGTACAACCAAATGCCGCAGTTTCTCCAAGCGGAGGATTTGATGCTTCTTTTGTTACTAACCCTAGTGGTGGAGGTGGTAATATAAAACAAAATTTAAATGTAACCGCTTCAACTACTTATATTTTTTCTTTTTACGCAAAAAGAGGTACAGCTAGCGATGCTAAATATTCAGTTTACGATAATACAAATGGAGGAGATATAATACCCTCAACAAGTTACTATTCTCAAATAAATTCAGATACATTTACAAGAATTACAGTTTTATTTACAACTCCAGTAGGGTGTACGTCTTTAGCTGCCTATATTTTAAGAGATAGTGCTTCGGCTGGAAATACTATTATTTGGGGCGCACAAGTCGAGGCGTCATCTTACGCTACTTCATACATTCCAACAAACGGAAGCACAGTTACTCGTTTACAAGATGCAGCATTTGGAGCTGGTAGTTCAGATTTAATAAACTCAACAGAGGGTGTGTTATATGGAGAAATTGCAGTTCTTGAAGGTCAAACAAATATAAATAGATACATAACTATAAACAATGGTACTGATGATAATATTGTAAGTATTCACTTTAGAAATAACGCACTTAATCAAATAAGAGCTATTGTTAAAGTTGGAAATTCTAATCAATGCGATATATTTTATAATGCGGCTGGTTCTACAAGTTTTGCAAAATTTGCTTTAAAATGGAAAGTCAATGATTTTGCCTTTTGGGTTAATGGGGTAAAAATAGGAGATGATTTAAGTGGAATTAGTTTTAATGCCAACACTTTAAATAATATAAGTTTTGATAGCGGTCAAGGTAATGATAAATTCTTTGGCAAAACTAAATGCGTAGCAGTTTTTAAAGAAGCTCTCACAGATGAAGAACTAACTTGTTTAACAACAATATAAAATAAATATAATGTACATAGGAAAATACGAATTTAAAGACCAAAAGACTGCTGAAGCTAAAATAAAAGCTCTTGGCGTAGAAACAGACGAAGATGGTAACGAGTACCCAACACACGGACACGCTATTGTTAAACTCGGACATATTGTTTTAGAGCAAGGTGAATACGATGAAGAGGGTAACGAAATAAAAGCTCCCGTATTAAGCGACAAGTACCATTTAGATGTAGCTTGGAAGTTACAAGATACTATTGACGAAGATGGCAATGTAATAAAAGCAGACCACCCTTATGGCTGGAAGTCAAGTGCGGTTGCTATTGCAGATGGTAATGGTATACACAGTTTTTATGGTGTGGACTATCAAAAATTTAAACTATAATGTCAGTACAAGATTTGAGAATAGCAATATTAAATGCAGTTACCTTTGGGGTGAGCTTTACGCAGATAGAAAATGGTTTAAAAATTATACTATTGCTTTTATCCATAGGATATACAGCACAAAAAATATACGAAACGCACAAGAAAAAGAATGACTAAAAATTTTAGTATAAAAGAATTTGAATGTAAATGTGGTTGTGAAATGCCTGATGATGTTTTAGTAAATATTACTAAACTAGCAAACCAATTGCAATATGTAAGGGATAATGTAGCGATGCCTATAATAATTAATAGTGCTTATAGATGTGAAGCACATAATAAAGCAGTTGGTGGGTCAGAAAACTCTCAACACTTACTAGGCAAAGCTGCTGATATTGTTATTCAAGGACTTGACCCTGTTTTAGATACTTACGACTATTTAGAAGACTTAATGTTATCTGGTGAAATACTTCAAGGCGGTTTAGGAATGTATAAAACGTTTACTCATTACGATATACGAAAAACAAAAGCACGTTGGAATAATGCCTAAGTATAAAGACAAAAACGGAACAACAAGAGTTGGTGATGCTTTACGTTGGTTGTTAAAGCAAGGCAAAGAAGTAGCGCCAGAACTATTAAAAATAGCTGGTAACGTTACAGGAATAGAAGCACTAGATGTTTTAGCTTCTAAAATCGGAGCTGATGAAAAACTAAGCGAAGCAGATAAGCAACTTTTATTAGAAGAATTAAATTTTGATAAAATAGAAATGCAAGAAACTACAAAGCGGTGGGTTTCAGATAATAATACAGATAGTTATTTAACACGCAATATAAGACCTTTAACACTTGCTTTTTTAACCGCTACACTATTTATTTATATTATATTAGATAGTTCATTAGATGGCTTTAAAATAGACCGTAACTGGATAGATTTACTTTCTTCTTTATTACTTTTGGTTTATGGTGGTTATTTTGGTATGCGTTCCGCTGAGAAAATAACTAAGCATTGGAAAAATAAATAATTTTTTTCTTGTTTTTTTAAAATAAAATATATAACTTTGAATTTTTTATTAAAACTAGACATTTAGTTAAATGTTTTGTTGCCCTTAAAGGCATAAAAAACAAATACAAAATAAATAGATATAAAAAGTTAAATAAAATATAAGACTTAGGAGAACTACTCAAATGGCAAAAAAAACACAACGTAAAAAATTAGTAGAAAAACTAGATAAAATATTTAGTATATATATAAGACGTAGGAATGCCATTAATGATGTAGCTGAATGCTTTACTTGTGGCAAACAAGACCATTGGAAGAAGCTACAAAACGGACATTTCCAAAGTCGCAAACATTATTCTACAAGATGGCACGAACAGAATTGTCAAGTTCAATGTGCTGGATGTAATGTCTTCAGGTATGGAGAACAATATAAATTTGCTTTAAATTTAGATAACACTTATTATAGTGGTTTAGCAGAAGAACTACATATTGAAGCAAATAAAACTGTAAAGCTAGATAATACAGATTTAGAAATGTTAATAGAAAAATATGAATTGTTAATTAAATTACTAGACAATTAAAGTATATTTGTAAAGTATTGTTTTTGTTTTATCTAAGGTTTTAACCAACCAAATTAAACCACTCTCTTAAAAGGGTGGTTTTTTTTGTTTAAAAGTATTTTTTTTGTTTATTATTTTTTTAATTAAATTATTTGTTTTATATTTGCATAGAACATTTAAAACAAAACATTATGAATTTATTTGAAAGATTAAAACCAGAGTACAAAGACAACCTAGAAACAGGTAACACTAAGCACCCAGCTTTAGTTGGATATGCAGTTGACCAATTAGAACTTTACGAATTTGTTAGAGATATGCCTTATGGTTTAGTTACTGACTTAAGGTTCTTATTAGACGTAGATAGTCCTTACGAATTATTTAAAGAGATATAATTATGACTTATATAGAGGACGTTAAAAGAGCATCAAGCACAGACACAATAGACTACTTAAACGCTAGAATTGAAGCGTTAGAAAAAAGAGTAGAATTTTTAGAAGCACAAATAGAAATCAAAAACAATTAATATGAACAAAGAAAAATTAACAGAGTTATACAAAGAATATAACTTAACTAAAGACGATGTATTTAAACATCAACACTATTTAATCATCACTAGAAGTGGTATTGATAAAATACAGGCGGTTGCTAAAATACAAATACATTACGAAGTGGTAAAATGCGAACCAAATTTTGCAGTATTTAAAGCTATTGCACACAAAGGTTCTGCAATGATAGAAACTTTTGGTAGTGCATTGAAAGGCGAAAACTACAAAGACGGTTCAACAAATAGCTGGTACGTTGCTGAAATGGCAGAGAAACGAGCTATGAGCAGAGCAGTTCTTAAATTAACAGGCTTTTACGAACAAGGAGTGTTTGGCGAAGATGAAAGCGAAAGTTTTAAAAATAATAATAAATAATAACAATTAAAAACAAGTAAAATTATGAGTGCAATTATCAATTACAGTTTAAGAGTAGATAGGCTCCCTAAGGAGAAATTTATCGCAGGAAAAGACGGTGCGGTTTATGTAAACCTTACAATGTCAGTAAATGACGAAACACGTTACGGAAATAACGCATCAATTATGATTAGTCAAACACAAGAAGAACGAGAAGCTAAGAAACCAAGAACTTACATTGGCAACGGTCAAGTAGTTTGGACTGATGGAAACATTGTCAAAGCGGAACGTGAAGAAGCTAAGGAAGTGGTGCAAGAAGCTGAAACAAGCGATTTGCCATTTTAATTAAATAGGGCGGTGTAATAACCGCCTTTTTTTATTACCTTTACAAAACAATACAAAAAAATGACAGAAGAAGAAACTACACATAATATGTTAATGGAGTTGATAGCAGAAGAATGTACTATTGACACAACAACAGTTATGGAATACCCACCAACGGCTTTGAGTTTAGGGGAAAAAACAATACAGTCAAAAGGTGGAAATATAACAATGCCAATACCTATTGGAACGTATGGGAATTTTAGTTTCGTACAAGCACCACCAAAGAGCAAAAAAACGTTTTTCGTTTCATTACTTGCTTCGGTTTATTTAAGTGGTGGTAATAATTTTGGCGGTAAAATTAAAGGACACAGAGATGGGCGTTGTTTAATGCACTTTGATACAGAGCAAGGTCATTGGCACTCTCAAAGAGTTTTCAAGCGTGTTCAAGATATGAGTAATACTAAAGAAGTTGGTTGTTATCATACTTACGCACTTAGAACAATAGGGTATAAAGAACGTTTACAATTTATAGAATACTGTTTGGAACAAAACAAAGGTAAAAACGGTTTAGTTATTATAGATGGAATTGCTGATTTAGTTTCAGATGTTAATAATTTAGAAGAAAGTAATTTATGCGTTCAAAAAATAATGCAACTATCTGCAAAATATGATTGCCATATAGTTACGGTAATTCATAGTAATTATGGAAGCGACAAACCCACAGGGCACTTAGGCTCTTTTCTTGAAAAAAAGACAGAAACACAAATACAACTTGAAGCCAATACGGTTAATAAAGAATGGATAACAGTAAGCTGCAAGCGGTCAAGGGGTTATGCCTTTGAAACGTTTAGCTTTAGTATTAACGAGTTTGGTTTGCCTTTTGTTGTAGGCGAAATTTATGATCCACTTGAATATTTTGTACCTAAAAAATTGTGAAAAATATAGTTGAAATAGCATACCTTAAACACAAAGACTGGATACGTATTGTTAAGTCTTTTGGCTGCAACCCAGCCAGCAGTGAAGATATTGTACAAGAAATGTACATTCAGTTGATACAAGACACCCAAAAAGGTTTAGACCTTTGGTACGGCGATGACGTAAATCATTACTATTGTTATAAAGTGTTAAGGGGTATTTATTTAAACATATATAAAAAAGAGGCACGTAAACTAAAAACCTATATAGAGGAAATAAACGAACTACGACAAGCCGAAGAACTTGGCATTGACGAGTTGGAATATGCGCAGCGCAAAAAACAAATAGATACTATTTTAGATGATATGTTTTGGTACGACCGCAAGGTGTTTGAAATATGCGCAAGCGGTAAAAGTGTGGCTGCATTAAGTAGGGAAACAAACATAAGTTATTACAGTTTATACAATACATATACAAACGCAAAAAAACATATAAAAGAACAGTTATGAAACTCGGTGATTTAGTTTATTATATTACTTATTATACTGGCATACATTGGCTGGTAAAAAAAGTAAGCAAAGCAATAGGAAAGGATTGCGGTTGCGACCAACGACGTGATGACTGGAACGATATAGATTTAGACCTATGGAACAAGTAGATAAATTATTATGGAAACAATACAAAGCAGAGGCAACAAACAAAGTTACTCAACATCAATTTAAGCTAATTTGCAGACTCCACGCAAAATATATGGAACACAAGTATATTGAACCTTGCAGCTGCAACCCAAAGCAAATAAAACGCTGGATAGCTGATATTGACTTAAAATACCAAAATGATTAAAAACGTACACAAATGGGAACAAGCTATTATACACTTATTAAATTTAGACGGC
>ENA-OUOG01003572-OUOG01003572.1-marine-metagenome-genome-assembly--contig:-NODE-3572-length-14334-cov-4.214772_pt1 | contig 14334 bp, 12 predicted proteins | sample MGYA00248635_ERZ508505 | MGnify/ENA primary metagenome ERZ508505 (study PRJEB26176, sample SAMN06267871) | marine metagenome | isolation source: Saanich Inlet, British Columbia, Canada | place: Pacific...
TCTTCCCATATGCTGATAAACAACCCGATCCTCCTTTGATTTGCCCATTATAATTCCTCGAGTAGGCGCCTTATGAATAGCTGCATAGCCAGCCGTAACCATTCCGATATCGCCCTGCGCATCGGCTAAAACGAAGTTTTGAGGGGGATGACCGAATTGCTGCAACGATTCATAACCTTCTTGAACTGATTTTGCTTTTGTTAACCCGATCAATGCTTTCATTTCATTACTCTCGAATTGGCTGGCTACCCAATTCGTTGCTAGAAATTCACCTTCAATGGTGTCCGTGGGCCCAAAATAGGTGTCGTAGTAAGTGATCTTTAACGTTTTCGCGCCTTTAACGGGAAGCTCAGCTACTCGCGGCTCCAGCGGTAACCATTCGCCGTCGAGTTTATAATTGCCTTTTCCGTCCGTTTCTAAAGCGTAAAAATCGGTTAAGTCCCAGGTTGCGTTGGTCATTCCCCATGCGAGGTCTCTTGTATAGCCCGATACAACCACGGGCGCTCCCGGCACTGTTAATCCGTGTACAACGCGATCATTAATGACCTGATGACATTCATACCAAGTGCCTGGTAAATCAAGGCCTAGGTGGGTATCGTTACATAGGAAGGCATTCCCAGTTGCAGATTTTTCGGCAGAGACCGCCCAATTATTGCTTCCGAGATCTTGGGTGATATCGTCTTGAACCTCGGCTTCGGGAAACATCGATTTCGATGTATATGCAGTAAGCGTTTGAGAAGCCTTGGATTCACTCTTAGAATTTGATAATTCGGGGTAAATGGGATACTCGTATTCTCGCGACCAAGGGTAGTACAATTCGATCAACGAATCGGGAAGCAAGTTTTTTAGAGCGCTAAATTTTAAATCATCTTCACGGTAATCAAGAACCTTGTCCATATATCGGATGAGCATGATGGGCGTATGAGCCTCCATCTTTTTGGGGCCAAAGCCCAATAAATGATATTCGAGCGGTTTTTGTGTTGGATCTAAATCGGCTAAATACTTATTAAACCCTTCTGCATAGGCTTCGAACCGCAGAACCAATTCGGGATCTGTTTTTCTCAAAGCTTCAAACTGCTCTTCGGCTTTTGCTTCAAAATTAAATTTGAGCCAGAAACGATCCGATTTTATGGCTGCTGGACCCGCTACTTCAGACAGTCGGCCGCGCACAGTTCTGCGGAGCATTTCTACCTGGAACAATCGATCTTTTGCATGAGCATATCCCATTCCATAAGCAACGGCGTATTCGCTATTTCCAAATACATGCGGGACACCCCGCTCATCGTACCGCAGGTACAAACTCGGATAAGGAGCATCTGAAATTTCAATTGCCTCTGAGCTGTGCTCTATTTGAAGTGGAGTAGTAGGGTATAATAGGAATTCTCGAAGGGGTGGGAGTCCAGCCCACGGATAACTGAGTAAGCCAATCCAAACCACGAGAACGAAAAGCCAAGACCATTTGCGCATGATCATTTTATTTGTGGCGCTTCAATTAAAGCGCCGGGTGCATACCATTGATTTAAATCGAGTTCCCAGTCGTAAGGAAGGTATTGCCAATCCTTTGCTCGGTTTTGTTCGATGCCTCCGAATTTCTGCAAAATTTTTGTGATTCCCTTAGCTCCGCCGAAATCTGCGCGAAACCACAAGAAAAGTTTTGGAATCCCAAGGGGTTCAATATTTAAATCCACGCTATTCAATAAGTAGTTTCTCGATGCAACGTTGAATTGCTCGCTGAGCCGATCGCTTCGATAGAAAGCAATAGGAGGGCACGACTTAGCGCCGCAGTTCAGTGCAAAATGGATTCGCCAATCAACGCTTTCAACGCGCCATGTTTTAGAATGAGTACTTGAAAATAGCGCCGGTATATAGCCCAGTGAATACTTGCCCTTTGATCGCCGGAGTATAATATGCTCTATTTCGTCTAGGCTCAGTTTGAGTCCGGCCACGATAAGGTTTGGGTTTTTATAGAATGCGTTTCGATCATTGAATTGAGCACTGTCTTTTTGCAGTTGTAATTGTACTTGGGCGTTGTATAAATTTACCCAAAAGGCCATTTTCTTTGCATCCGTAGTTAATTGTATCTCCAATTGGGACGGGTCGAGTTTTTCGAGTTCCTGGATTTCGAGTTTTGCCGATTCGCGTTCGTATGCTTTGTGCAGTAATTCAGTGGCCAGTATTTCCAAATTCGTGGGAGCCTCACGGCTCGATGGGGTCAATTCAGTAGTTTTGTCCGACGCACATTGAACAAAGATGAAGGCGAAGAGAAACGGGGAAATCTTTTTGAGCATGAATGCGTTGTTAAAAATGAATTGTAAGTTCGAGAAATGGACAAAAAAGACTTTTATAAATCTCTTCAGGAAAAATTAAACGAGCAAACCGATTGGCCTACGGTTTATATGTTCAAATTTATTATTCCGGCGGACAATCATAAAATGGCTCAAGTGAACCAGTTGTTCGGTGAAACGGCTCAAATTACAACCCGTGCTTCAAAAAATGGAAATTATTTATCCGTTTCTGCCAAGGAGGTTATGATGGATGCCGAATCCATCATCCAGCGCTACAAAAGAGCTGAAAAAATAGAGGGCATCATTTCCCTATAAGATTTTACTGACCTTAATCGCACTCGTTTTATAATTTCTATGGCATTTAATATTGTTCTTGTTGAACCAGAAATCCCTAATAATACCGGAAATATTGGGCGACTCGCGCTCGCTTCTGGCTCAAAGCTACATTTGGTAAAGCCCTTCGGATTCGAATTAAATGATTCGCGCGTTAAACGGGCAGGACTCGACTACTGGGCGCATTTGGATCTGCATATATACGAAAGCCTGGATGAATTTTTTACTCAAAATCAAAACGGAAGTTTTGCTTTTTTGTCGAGTCATGGAAAGCGAAGTTACACTGAAATACCTTTTCAAAAAGACTTGTTTTTAGTGTTTGGAAAAGAATCGGTCGGGCTCCCCAAAGAGCTGCTTGATCAGCACTCAGGACAAGCGTATAAAATCCCGCTATTTAGTCCTCATATCCGTAGTATAAACTTGGCGAATGCGGTAGGAGTTGTCGCTTATGAAGGAATAAGAGCACTCGGAATAAAAGAATAAAAAAAGCCTTCTCGTAAACGGGAAGGCTTTTTGTTTTCGGCAGGCAGTTCTCGCTTTATAGATTCACTGCTTTCGCGATATCTTTTGGAACTCCGTCTCTATGCACGACATAGCTAATGGTTTTGAGGCGTACATATTCTTCACTGAAGTATAAATATCCATCAAAACCGTACTTAGTCCCCCAGGAGTTCTTGACGATGTAGAATTTATTTCCTTCTTGATCTGTAGCCATTCCCGTGATTTGCATTCCGTGATCATCGGTTGTTTGGTAGTTGTCGTATTCCAGCTGACGAATTTCTGGGGTCACTTCTAATTGTGGGTGAGGGCCATTAAAGAGGTCTTCTTTTTCTTCGTCGCTCAAATCTTTCCAATCGCGATCCGGAATTACCGCCACACCGTTTTTAATGCTAAAGCCCTTTTCTGAAACGTCTGCAGCCCAACTGATAGTGAAGCCTTCATCGAGTGCATGATCAATAGACTCGATCATTTCATCTAAGGTCAAATTATAGGCAGGTGCCCAAAGCCAGTTATCGGGTACTTCAATCATCATTTCTTCGTGTAACGGGCGATGCGTGAAGGAGGTGAACTGAATGTAGTCATCCGGATTTACTCCGACGACTTCATCTGCAAAAGTGCGCGGGGTATAGGTTTTCCCTTCCCATTCGAACTCACTTGGATCCGCGCCGAGGTACGCGTCGAGTGTTGCGTCGAACGATGCTTTCCAGGCCGGACTCAAACGTCCGTTTTTGTTGGCAATAACCGCGTCTACAATCCCTTTAAGAACGGCTTCCATTTCGCCGTGTCTATTTACGTCATATCCGATTTCGAGTCCTTCATACGCCAACTGTGGAACTGCGCCGTAGTTTTTGATTACGTGCATAGCGTCGAGTAAGGCGCCTCCCTGACCAAAATTCAACTCGCCGTGAAGACGGACGTATTTATCGGCTTTGTCTTCATAGGTTTTGCGAACTGTATACATCTCCGCAATATCTACAGGATCTTTTCCTTGGCGAATCATTTCAGATTCAATAAACGAAGTAGTACAGTAACTCCAGCATGTACCGGAGCTTCCTTGGTTTTTGACCTCTGTGGCATCGAGGTTGACAACGGTTTCGAAAACGTAACCATCTTCGCCGCCGTTGTCTTTTACTTTGTTGATGAGTTCATCTTGAGCCTGAACGCTCAAGAATCCGCCCGCGAGGGCGAGCATTAAAATTGTTTTTTTCATAGAGGTACTGATTCTTAAAGGCCCCAATTTACGGAATTGCCTACTTATGAAACTGAAGCTTGGGGCAATTCATCTGAATTGCGAAAAACGAGCTGACCATTTTCCACATCAATCAGAATTACCGAGTCTGCACCTAAGGTTCCCTTGAGAATTTCTCGGGAAAGTTCATTGAGGACATCTCGTTGTAGTACGCGCTTCACGGGTCGAGCCCCAAATTGCGGATCATAACCTCGACGGGCGATTAGCTCAATAGCCTCGTCCGTTGCATCGAGCGTAACTTCGTTGGCCACTAACCGCTTTTGAATATCCTTTAATTGAATCCGAACAATTTCTTGCGTGTCTTTTTCTGAAAGAGGAGTAAATACGACGGTTTCATCAATTCGATTTAAGAATTCTGGGCGAATCGATTTCTTGAGCAGTTCGAGTACTTCTGTTCTTGTTTGTTCCTGTATTTGGAATTCGTTTTCTTCCGTTAACCCGTTGTATTTGTCCTGAATGATGTGCGCTCCTAAATTGGAAGTCATGATAATTATGGCATTCTTAAAATTAGCTACACGTCCTTTATTATCGGTAAGTCGACCGTCATCGAGAACCTGCAACAGTATATTGAAGGTATCTGGATGCGCTTTCTCGATTTCATCGAGTAGTATTACAGAGTAGGGCTTTCTGCGAACGGCTTCGGTCAACTGGCCACCTTCATCGTAGCCCACGTATCCAGGGGGCGCTCCAATCAGGCGCGAAACACTATGCCGTTCTTGATATTCGCTCATGTCAATGCGCGTCATGGCGTTCTCGTTATCAAATAAATATTCGGCGAGTGCTCTGGCTAGTTCAGTTTTCCCTACTCCCGTAGTTCCTAAAAACAAGAAGGATCCGATGGGCTTCCGTTCATCTTGGAGTCCGGCCCGATTACGACGCACGGCGTCGGCTACTACTTGAATAGCCTCATACTGCCCAACAACTCTTTTATGAAGCTCATCTTCTAGGGATAGGAGTTTTTCGCGCTCGCTCTGAAGCATTTTACGCACTGGAATACCGGTCCATTTGGCAACGATTTCTGCAATATCTTCAGAATCGACTTCTTCTTTAATAAGCGAGTGGCTTCCCTGCATCTCACTGAGTTTCGCCCCGAATTGGTCGAGCCGTTCTTGTGCTTCTTTAACCTTTCCGTACCGGATTTCCGCTACTTTCCCGAAATCTCCGGCGCGCTCTGCGCGTTCGGCTTCTGTTTTGAGGTGTTCCAATTCTTCTTTTGCACTTTGAATTCCTTCAACTACCTCTTTTTCCTGCTGCCATTGCGCGTTTAAACCAGATCGCTCCTCTTTTAAATTAGCCACTTCTTCGTTCAGAAAGGCCAGTTTCTTTTCATCTTTTTCTCGTTTAATGGCTTCAATTTCAATTTCGAGCTGCATTATTTTTCGATCGAGCACGTCAATTTCTTCGGGCTTCGAATTGATTTCCATTCTTAGCTTGGAGGCGGCCTCATCGATTAAGTCAATGGCTTTATCCGGAAGAAAACGGTCCGTGATATAGCGTTGGGAAAGCTCCACAGCGCTAATGATGGCCGCGTCTTGGATACGCACTTTATGGTGTGTTTCGTATTTCTCTTTGATTCCGCGCAAAATGCTGATGGCCGAATCGGTATCGGGCTCATCGACCAATACTTTTTGGAAACGGCGCTCTAGAGCTTTGTCTTTTTCAAAATACTTTTGGTATTCGTTTAGCGTCGTTGCGCCTACGGCGCGAAGATCACCACGGGCGAGGGCAGGCTTTAGGATATTCGCAGCATCCATGGCTCCTTCACCGCCGCCAGCTCCAATTAAGGTGTGGATTTCATCGATAAAGAGAAGTAATTCTCCATCGGAGTTTGTAACCTCTTTCACAACGCTTTTTAAGCGCTCTTCAAATTCGCCTTTGTATTTGGCTCCGGCCACTAGGGCGCCCATATCCAACGAGAACAGTTGCTTGTTTTTCAAGTTTTCCGGAACATCGCCGTTCACAATTCTGTGGGCCATTCCTTCAGCAATAGCCGTTTTACCAACGCCGGGCTCACCGATAAGTATGGGGTTGTTCTTCGTTCTGCGCGAGAGTATTTGCAATACGCGACGAATTTCTTCGTCTCGACCAATGACCGGGTCTAGCTTACCCTCTTTGGCGAGTTGATTGAGGTTTTTCGCATATTTATTGAGGGCATTGTACGTTTCTTCTGCACTTTGCGATTGAGCACGGGCTCCTTTTCGGAGGTCGTTAATAGCCTTTTTCAATTCTTTTTCAGATACGCCAGAATCGCGAAGCATTTGAGCAACTTGATCTTTGGTTGAAAGAATACCAAGTAACAGGTGTTCTAAGGTTACGTATTCATCGCCAAACTCCTTAAGGTAGTTACTTGCCTTGCTTACCGCTTCCTGAGCACTTCTTGAAAGCTGTATTTGGCCTCCTTCTACCGTGGCCAAATGTTCGAGAATTCGGTCGTTGGCCGCTTCAACGGCTTCGACAGATACGTTCATTTTTTTAAGTAGAAAGGGGATTACATGCTCATCGGCGTCCATCATACCCTTAAATAAGTGCGCTACTTCAATGGATGGGTGTTGATTTGCCGTGGCCTGCTGTTGCGCATTAGCTAGAGCTTCCTGCGCTTTTATAGTGAATTGATTCAAATTCATCATTTCTTCGTTTGAGTGTTTCGTGTCTGCTCGAAGGAATCAAAAGAAGCACCAAAGGAAAACATCGGAAAAAGTGTCAGAAAAAATTAAAAAACTAAGACCTTTTGTCTTAGTAAACAGCAGGTTAGCTGACTAAATGACCTTTTTTATAAGTCGTAGTTTGTGCGTGTGTGTACCCAGATCTCTATTAAAGATTCCCTGCTGATCTAGTTTGTCGATGCGCACTTGCCCGCTTGCATGAATGATGTGGTTATCTTCTAAAATGATTCCGACATGGGTGATGGTACCTTCATTGTTATCGAAGAATGCTAAATCTCCCGGTTGGGTTTCTTCAATAAAACTCAGTACTTCGCCCTGTGTGGCTTGCTGACTGGCATCGCGCCGAAGGCGCACACCATTCATTTTATAAACCATTTGAGTAAAACCAGAGCAATCGATACCGAACGGACTTCGACCGCCCCATAAATAGGGCGCGTGCAAATACATGTACGCGTTTTCGACTAAATGAGCTTTTGGGAGCACGCCATCTGTTACCGCACCTTCGTACTTAAACGACGTATCCGCGAGTAAAAGTTCGCCTTGGTTAAAGTGTGGTAGGGTAGAACCCATTACGATGGGTGTCATTCTATTGGAGTTGGTTTTGATGACTACGTCAACCAAGTCAGTGGTAATGGTCGGTTGCCCCTCCGAAATCTCTTTAAACTGCTCCTGATTCAATTCAAGAACCTGTTTTTTGTCGATCCAACCTTCGTATTGATCGTAAGCCAACTGTATATGTACCCACTTTTTGGTTGCGCGCATGATCTTAAACGCCTCGCCAAAGAGCATTTGTGTAACCATTTCGCTGCTGTCATCAGCTTCCCGGCGGACGGGAACAATACTTAAGGGGCAAATACCGTATTTCATTATACGGGTACTAAGTACGTTAATTTAATAATCTAACTATTCTGCCTTCGGCAGGAAATGTTCACATTGGTTTGTTGATGAATCATCAAACGATTTATCGCTTTCTTTCGTAATGTTTACAGGATAAAGGCCTACTGTAATTGAAAACCTACTATTTTTGCTACATGAGTGCACGCATAATTCTCAAAGGGGCATTTGTTCTCATGGCAACGGTCTTTCTCTCTGGTTGTAAAGATGAAGACCCCGTAGTGCCATCCTTTTTAAGTTTGGACGAACTTTACCTCGACATTACTCTTGAACGGGTAATTCGCAACTCGGATTATGTTTACCTAGTTGTTCAAACTAGCGAAGGCGGTGAATTTGCACCTGTTGAGCTCAATAACATTGAGATTTATTACAACGGCGAATATCAAGATTCTCCTTTTATATATGCATGCGATTGCCCATCTACGAGTTCTTATGCGTACCGTTTCAACTACGATTTCACGAAACCGGTACGAATCGATCTCGTTCAAATGAACGACACTTTGACCCAAGAATTTCCGGTACAGAACTGGAACGGACTCGATTTTGATGACGAATTAGACAGCCTGTACTTACAAATTGATCATCGACTGGAATGGACGGGAAAAGGGAAGCAGCCCAACGACGATTCTATCCGAGTCATTATGACTACCCCCGATCCTTTAATTGCTGAAAAACAAATCATTACGACGAATTACCAGAAAAACTGGTTCGTGCGTGATGAGGTGTCAGAAATGTTCCCCGAAGGGTATATTTCACTGTTTCAAATTAACAGATATACACCTATTGACCTATCTAATCCGACAAGCAAGGGAGGGAAAGCACGTACGTCTTTCGAATCGAGAAGGCTTGTTACATTTTTTTAATAAGGGTGCTTCCGACCGTTAGGTCGATAAGGTCATTATAATTTTTCGATGACCATTGCCGAAGCACCGCCACCGCCATTGCAAATTCCGGCGGCTCCGTAGCGAGCATTGTTTTGATCCAAGACATTAATGAGCGTAACAATGATGCGGCTTCCCGAGCTACCCAGTGGGTGACCTAAGGAAACGGCCCCGCCATTCACATTCACTTTTTCAGGATCTAGACTTAACTCTTTAATGTTGGCTAATCCAACCACGGAAAAAGCCTCGTTTAATTCGAAATACTCGATGTCGGATTGTTGCAATCCCGATTTTCCAATGGCAATCGGCAATGCTTTGGCCGGAGCAGTGGTAAACCATTCAGGTGCATGTGCCGCATCGGCATAGCTCACGATACGGGCAATAGGGGTAAGACCCAACTCAGCCGCTTTATCTGCGCTCATCAATACAAGGGCAGAGGCGCCGTCATTTAAAGTAGACGCGTTGGCTGCTGTAACCGTTCCTTCGCGATCGAATACTGGACGTAAATTTGGAATCTTATCCATGATCACGTTTTTGTACTCTTCATCTTCCGTCATTTGGATAGGATCTCCTTTGCGTTGAGGAATTTCAACGGGAACTACTTCATTAGCAAATTTTCCATCACTCCACGCACTTGCGCTGCGCTTGTAGCTTTCAATGGCAAAGGCATCTTGTTCTTCTCGAGAGAACGATCCTTCCTTTGCACAGAGCTCTGCACAGTTACCCATGTGGGTTTTATTGTAAACATCGACTAACCCGTCGCGAAGCAATCCGTCGACCAATTTTTGATCACCCAATTTTTGCCCGGTACGGGCATTCGCCATATAATGAGGTACTTGAGACATGTTTTCCATACCACCGGCAATAACGATATCGTTATCACCCGACTTTATGGTCTGTGCAGCCAGCATAATCGATTTCATGCCCGAAGAACACACCTTGTTGATAGTGGTACAAGGAACCGTATTTGGAATACCCGCGTACATAGCCGCTTGACGCGCCGGTGCTTGACCCGTATTCGCTTGAAGAACGTTGCCCATGAATACTTCTTGAACCAAAGCCGGATCTAGCGAAGCTTTATTTAATGCACCCTTAATTGCCGCGGCGCCCAAATTAGTTGCTGAAACAGAACTTAATGATCCTAAAAAACTCCCCATTGGGGTTCGAACTGCTGATACAATGACAACGTCTTTCATGAAAATTTCTTTTTGGTAGTAATTGATGTGCAAAGTTAACCAAATAGGAACGAAAAGGTGCGATTGATTTATTGTAGGTTTGTATCTATGAGTAAAGGTTTATCCGCATTGCGCGACAACCATCAGGTTATTTACAAAGGAGCCTTATTTGTATTGGCGATCGGACTTATTGTGTATTTATTTCCCAAGGAAGGAAAGTTTAAATACGAGTTTCAAAAGGGCAAACCTTGGCTTCATGAAAACCTTATTGCCCCGTTCGATTTTGCCATCATAAAGTCTCAGGATCAAATCGATTTAGAGCGTTCCGAAGTTTTGGAGCGGATCGATTTGTATTTTGTGCGCGATCAAAATGTTTCAAAGGAAGCCTTAATTTCTTTCCGCGACCAGTTTAGTGGCCTTTCCGTTTTCGATTCTTTAGCGCCTCCTCGGCGCGATGCTCTTTTGGCAACCGCAGAAAGCTTGCTTGAAGAGGTTTACGAGGCCGGGATCGTTCGTTGGCCCGAAAGTATTGCTCAAGAAGAATGGGAAGAGGTACGGTTACTCAATTCAGGAGTGGCGGAGGATGCGCAAACGGGGAAATGGTTCAATATTCGAAGTGCCTCTCAAAAAATTGACGAACGTGTAGTGAATAGTGATTGGACCCAAGAGGAGCGCAAAGTTATTGTTCCGCTCTTGCTCGAATCATTGGACTACACTATTTTCTACGATGGGGAAACCACGGAGAAAGTGCGCCAAAGTGAAATTGACAATATTGCGCTTACCCGCGGAATGGTGCAACGCGGTCAAAGTATCATCCTTCGGGGTGAAGTAGTTGATGAGGATAGCTACCAAAAACTCAACTCGTTAAAGAATGAGTTCGAGTCGAACGTATGGTCGAAAAGCAATTACTATATCATCGTTTCGGGTCAAACGATTTTGGTAAGCGTTGTTTTGTTGGTTTTATTTTTGTTTTTACAGCGTTTCCGCCCCATGATCTTGGCAGACAACAACCAAATTGGTTTTATTCTTTTGAACATCGTGATGATGGTGTTAATGGGAACCGTGCTCATTCGCCTAGCGCCGGCCTATTTGTACTTGGCTCCCTTTTGTATTCTTCCTATTATGCTGCGCGCATTTTTTGATGGAAGGGTGGCTATTTTTACGCATTTAGTCACCGTGATCATTATTGGATTTGTAGCGCCGAACCCCTATGAATTTGTGCTTCTTCAATTAATTGCGGGAATAGTTTCTATTCTTACCGTAACCAATCTGTACCAGAGGGTACAGCTCTTTATTTCCGCTGCAAAAATCATTGGTATTTACTTCGTTTGTTACTTCGCCTTGGCTATTCTTCAGGAAGGCTCTTTTGAAGGTATTGAGCTTTCGTATTTCGCACTCTTTGCGGGGAGCGGGTTTTTAACCCTGTTCTCTAATCCGTTGATTTACGCCTTTGAGAAAACCTTTGGATTGGTAAGTGATATCTCATTGCTCGAGTTATCCGATACGAATAACAAATTATTAAGGCAATTGGCAGAGAAAGCTCCAGGCACTTTCCAGCACAGTTTGCAGGTAGCCAACTTGGCCGAAACTGCGGTCGGAGAAATTAATGGCAATACGCTGCTTGTTCGCACTGGAGCCTTGTATCACGATATTGGAAAAATGGTAAACCCATTATTCTTTATCGAGAACCAATCGACGGGAATGAATCCGCACGATGACTTGAGTTTCGATGATAGTGCCCGGATTATCATAGAGCATGTGCATCAGGGAATTGAACTTGCGAAGAAGAACAATTTACCTGATCGCATCATTGATTTTATCCGCACGCATCATGGTGATTCAACCGTCCAGTATTTCTACAGGCAGTATGTAAAGAGTTTTCCGGATGAGAGTGTCGATATAGCAAAATTCAGTTATCCTGGCCCGTTACCATTTAGTAAGGAGACAGCCGTGCTTATGATGGCCGATAGCGTGGAAGCCGCGTCAAGGAGCTTAAAACAGCCCACAGCAGACGCTATTGATCGCGTAGTGAATGATATTATTGATCATCAAATGGACGAGGGGCAGTTTGCTCAGGCTGATATTACCTTGAAGGAAATCAATTTGGTGCGCAAAGTGCTCAAAAAGAAACTGCTCAATATCTATCACCTCCGAATAGAGTATCCAGATTAATCAGAACTATGGAAGTTAAAGACAGTGTTGGAAATGTTTTGAATGACGGGGATACCGTCATGATTAATAAAACGCTCAAGATTAAAGGGATGACTAAAGGGCTAAAGCGCGGCGAAAAAATCAAAAACATACGGCTGACAGAGGACCCTACACAGGTTGAGTGCCGCATCGGAAAAAGTCAAGTTGTTCTTTTGACGTCCATTCTGAAAAAGGTCTAAAACCGCTCTTTTGGCTGCAACCACTTCCGCAAAGACTCCCCGAGAATGTTGTAGGCAGTAACGGTAATAAAAATGGCTATGCCGGGAAATACAACGAGCCACCAAGCCTCAAAGTTTAACCGGCCTAAATTCAGCATGGAGCCCCATGTGACGGTATCTACGGGAACGCCAATTCCCAAAAAACTAAGACCACTTTCAATAAGGATGGCCGAAGCAATACCAAAGGCGATATCCACCCACACGGGTGCCAGGGCATTTGGAATAGCGTGATTAGCAAGAATTTTCCGTTTTCTCAATCCTGCCGCTTCCGCTGCGGCGATGTAGTCCAAACTTCTAATTCGAAGGATTTCTGCACGCGTATATCGCGCAATGTTGGTCCAACTAGTTAGTCCAATGATTACCATAACCATCCAAATACTTTTACTCGTGATGGATGCAACGGTTATAATGATCAAGAGTCTTGGAAGAGACGTCAATATTTCAGTGATGCGGGTAATGATACCATCGATGGGCACATTCATCGTTTGCTTACCGAGAAATGGGGTTTTACCAACGAGCCAGGAAAAGGTCAAGGGAATGATTACCGTGAGGGGAAGGGTAAAGGCGAGTGAGCCTATACGCATGTGTTGAGCGTAAAACCAGCCGATGGGAAGCGTGAACCAAAACACCCAAAACGAAACTTTCGATACGCGCCAACTATTATTTCCGTAGAATCCCGATATAGCGCCTAATAGAACACCAATGAGAGCGGCAATTCCCATGGCGATCCAGCCAATGCTCAATGAGATTCTTGCACCGTGAATGAGTCCGGCCATTACGTCACGACCCACGCGATCGGTACCGAGAAGATGCCCATTTGTTCCTGGCTTCACGAGTGAGCTATTAGAGGCATCGAGCTCGTCGGGGGCAAAGGGAATCACGGGCATTACGATTTCATCCCAAGCTTGGCTTTGCCAGTCGTATCGTTGATAATTGAGGGCCTCTCGGCCCGATGGCGTCTCAACCTGTCCAGAGCCTTCTTGTCCGAAATAAACTGCGAGGGCCGGGTAATAGGAATTCCCTTCATATTTTACTTTCAATGGCAGGTCATTCGCTATTAGAGGGGCTAATAAGGCAACCACCATCAGAGCGAGAAGAACAACGGCACTAAACAGACCTATTCTATTCATTGAATCGAATTCTAGGATCAGCCCAAGCGTAGAGCAGATCGGCGGTTATGTAGCCGATCACCGTCAAAAATCCGCCTAAAGTGAAAATCGCCACGATTACGGGGTAATCATAATTCATTACGGCGCGATAGGCTTCCCAACCTATTCCCGGGAGGGAGAAAATGGTTTCAATAATTACGCTCCCCCCAATGGCGATTGGGAACAACTGGCCAACGACGGTAATTAGAGGCAGTAGTGCGTTGCGCAGCGCGTGCTTCCAAAGGATTTTATTTTCTGATAACCCTTTGGAGCGCGCAGTAAGAATGTAATCTTTCGATGTTTCTTCCGCGACACTGCTCCGTGTAATTCGGCTCAAATAGGCAAGGGAACCGTAAGAGAATGTTATGAATGGGAGAATTAGATGCGGTATCCAATGATTCAACTTTTCGCCCAACGAACCTGTCGGATCGAAAGTTATTGGGTTTTGAAGTCCGGATTCGGGGAACCAGTAGAGTACGTCGGGATTCGAAAAGGTGAAAAGCAGCAAAGTGCCCACGAAGAAAGTGGGAAGTGAATAAGCCATAAAAAGTAAGACGGCAGAGGTGTGATCGAACCAGCCATCTGGCCGTGAGGCCGCGTAAACGCCAATGGGGATGCTAATAATGAAGGCAAAAAGAAGATTTTTCATCCTACTAAAGTAATTATTTTTTGGTCGTAAAACGAGTTCTAATTTTTCAAATTACTTTTTTTACTATTCAAGTTAATATATGTTAAGTACCCTATCCTCATCTAGTTTATTACGTGTATGGGAGCTA
>ENA-OUOG01003575-OUOG01003575.1-marine-metagenome-genome-assembly--contig:-NODE-3575-length-14328-cov-4.615816_pt1 | contig 14328 bp, 9 predicted proteins | sample MGYA00248635_ERZ508505 | MGnify/ENA primary metagenome ERZ508505 (study PRJEB26176, sample SAMN06267871) | marine metagenome | isolation source: Saanich Inlet, British Columbia, Canada | place: Pacific...
AAAATGGACGTATAGCATTAATATAATAGCCAATATAAGGAAAATCCATTGATAATATTTCATTTACAATATTGTTAGAAATTTATATTTTATTAACGAACAAATATAATGGTATTATATAACTTAATAGTAAATGGCAGGTGGATTACTAAATATTGTATCAGTTGGTAATAATAATGTAATTTTAACTGGAAACCCTACCAAAACCTTTTTTAATGTTACCTATAGCAAATACACGAATTTTGGATTACAAAAGTTTCGAATTGATTATGACGGACAACGAGAATTACGATTAAATGAATCTTCTACATTTAGTTTTAAAATACCACGTTATGCTGAATTATTAATGGATACATATATTGTGGTTACATTACCCGATATTTATAGTCCTATTCACCATCCTGTATTTGATAATAAAGATGGAACAGCAGGTGAATGGGCTCCGTATGAGTTTCGTTGGATTGATAATATTGGTGCTATGATGGTTCAAGAAGTTGAGATTACTTCAGGTAATATGAGCCTACAAAAATACACTGGAAACTATATTGCGTCTGTTGTAGAACGCGACTTTAGTGAAGAAAAAAGGAATTTATTCAATGAAATGACTGGAAATGTTTCTGAATTAAAAGACCCCGCTAACTCCAACAACCGTATTAATACATACCCAAATGCTTTGTATACATCAAACACTGTCGGTGCAGAGCCTTCTATTCGTGGCCGCAACATCTATATTCCATTAGGTGCTTGGTTTACAATGAATCCTGGGTGTGCTCTTCCACTTATTGCATTACAATACAATGAAGTACGTATTAATGTCACATTGAGACCTATTCGGGATTTATTTCAAGTACGTGATGTCTTTGATTACCGAAACAATTTCCCCTATGTAAAACCCGATTTTAATGAGAACCGTTATCAAATGTATCGGTATTTACAAACACCCCCCGCATTTGATTTAACATCTTCGAATTATACAAATCAAACGACCACTTGGAATGCAGACGTCCATTTACTATCCACGTATTGCTTTTTATCAAAAGAAGAAGCTACCAAATTTGCTCGGGAAGACCACGTATATTTAATAAAAGATATTCACGAATATAACTTTGAAAATATTACGGGTGCGAAAAAAATTAAAGTCGATTCAAGTGGTATGGTTGCCAGTTGGATGTTTTATTTCCAACGAAATGACTGTAATTTACGTAATGAATGGAACAATTATACCAACTGGCCCTATCGAACATTACCGCAAAATACAGAAATATACACCAATGATGATGATGAAACAGGAAATTTTCCAAACGTTCATCCGAGTAATACTGTACGAACCGGTTTTTCATTTACAGGAAACTTCAATGTCCAAAACCGAAAACACATTTTAGAGACCCTCGGGATTGTTTTAGATGGAGATTATCGTGAAAACCTTTTAACCCACGGCGTATATGATTATATTGAAAAATACTCTCGCACCAAAGGAAACGCAAAAGAAGGCTTGTATTGTTATAACTTCTGTTTGAATTCGCACTTGTCCGAGTATCAACCATCAGGAGCAATTAACCTAAGTCGCTTCAAAACAATCGAATTAGAACTGAATACATATGTTCCACCTGTTGATGACATAAATTCGAGTTTTGACTTGATTTGTGATGTAGATGGGAATCCGGTGGGTGTTCGTAAAGCAAACTGGAGATTGTATGATTACAATTACAATATGACCCTGATGGAAGAACGATATAATGTTATTTCCTTTGTAGGGGGAGTTGCAGGTATGATGTATGCCAAGTAAATACGCAAATCGAACTCTATTTTATTATCCCCATAATATAAGATACTCACTTATATTATGAACCCTTATGATAAAAATGACACAAAGAAATGGAAACTGAGGGGATTTAGAAAAGGAAACAAAGACGGCACTAACTTTCAAGTTGAAAGCATGAAGAATAAAATCCGACAAGTGAAAACCCCCAAAAAGAAAATAATAAATATTCAAAATATTGAGCCTTTGGTTGATGTGTTGGACGCATCGCCGAGTGATGTTATTGTAGAGGATGTTGATAGTGATAGCGATAGCGATAGCGATAGTGAAACTGAATCAAACAATGAGGATGACGCCCCTACAAGTGATTTTTTACAAGATGAACCAAATGAAAACACATTGCGCGAAGGGATTGAAAGCACTCCCAATGCTAATTTAAGCGATGATATGTATACCAGTAAAACCGATGATATATACGAAGGCGGGGGCGATAATGGATGTTCTATGATTGGAAAAGCGTTGTCCGCTGGATTTGACAAAATTTCAGATACCATTGATGACTTTTTTTATAAATTCGCATCTTTAATGGCAAGCACAGACCAAGAAAATAAACAAGAAGTTAAGGATACCCATATTATTAAAAAATATATTTATTGGTTCTTTGCTGTTCTTATTGCATTGTTTGTTGTATTGAATTGGTTTGCGATTATGTTTTTTAGGGATCCCGCTGGATTACCAACACCTATTCACGAAGATACAAATGCAGAAGAAAAACAAAAAATTATGGAATTAAATAAAACATTGATACCTGATTTTTATAATGGAGAACCTTCATTTGCAAGAAAAGTGAAAGATAGCCACGGAGCATTGAAGGGGTTCTATGGATTACTCTACTGGTTTTTACGTTATCCTTTTGCGGGGTCGGATACACTCATGTATGTTTCCACAAAACTGCCTTCTTACGTTGAATCTTATTTGCCTCTAACCTTGTGGTATATACTATTATTATTCATATCTATTGTTGGTGTGTATTACCTCCCACGTTTTCTGGCTACAGTCGTATCCAAAAGTCTCCAAATGGACCCGTCTGACCCATATTTGTCAATCGTACAAACCATTTTGTTTATTGCTTACTTTTTATCGTGTATTACGTCTGCCACTGACGAAGATGCTATGAAATTTTGGACCAATTTAAGTAATATTCACGTTATCGGAGGACCTATTCTCGTCTTTTTAATCCAATTAGCTTTACTATTATACGTTTTCTTGGTAGCTCCCATTATTTTCTGTTTAGTATTATCGTGCTTTATTCTTTATTATTCGATTGCTCCTATTTTGAAAATGGACCCAGAAGGACCGTTTGCTTTCTACAAGAAAATCCTGTCGTATATTGAATTTGAATACAATATGGTTAAACAACCTTATAATAGTTATGAAACTACGTGTCCAAAACCATCCTTCTTTGCCATGATTTTGTATTACTTTCAAACATTTTTATTTGCTTCTTACAAATACATTCACATTATTGCGTTTATTTTGTTATTTGCTATTTCTATGATTGAATATTCTACAACTATCAAAACGAGTCGCATTCGAGATACAATGATGATTGTTGCGGGGGTTGCTATGGTTGGTGTATTTGCTATGACAAAACTATTCTATGATGAGAGTGGTTTCAACATATTCCTACGCGATTATGATAAACAAAAATCCGATATTGTTTTGATGTACGATCAGAAGTTTAAGGACCATATGCAAGATAAAGTGAATGAGATTATTTCACCACAAACAAAAGACGCATAAAGAATATAAATAATTGTTCTGTATAATTATCTATATGGGAAAGAAGAAAAATTACCAGCATCTACCATTAGTCAGTATATGTACACCCACCTTTAATAGACGTCCTTTTATTAATAATATTATTCAGTGCTACAAGAACCAAACGTACCCCCAAGTACGTATGGAATGGATTATTATTGATGATGGAAACGATAAAGTCAAGGATTTGTTTCAAGCTTCCGATATTCGTACACTACGTTATTTTGAATATGACCAAAAGATGCCATTAGGACAAAAGCGAAATATTATGCATAGCCACGCCCGTGGAGATATTATTGTATATATGGACGATGATGACTATTATCCACCCGAACGTGTTGAACACGCAGTTGATATGCTAACTAACAACCCACAAGCTTTATGTGCCGGTGCCAGTGAAATTTATGTTTATTTTAAGGGTATGGATAAAATGATCCAATGCGGACCGTATGGACCAAATCACGCTACCGCGGGCACATTTGCTTTTAAGAAAGAACTTTTACTACAAACAAAGTACGAAGACCACGCCGCTATTGCAGAGGAAAGGGCTTTCTTGAAGGATTATACCATTCCGTTCGTCCAATTAGACCCTATGAGAACCATTTTGGTTTTCTCTCACGAACACAACACCTTTGATAAACGTAAAATGTTCGAACAAAACCAAGACCCACGTTTTTTCAAGGAATCCGGAAAAGTCGTTAACAACTTTATTCGTCAAAAGCGCGAAAAACCCATTAAACAGTTCTTTATGGAGGATATTGATGGGTTATTGAACCAATATGACTTTGGAAAACCAGAGATGAAACCCGATGTATTGGAACAAATCAAAGAAATTGAGGCAAACCGCGCTAAGCAAATTGAGGAAATCAAGAAAAAACAAATGGAAAATGGTCCAATTGTATTGCAAAAAGATGGTCAAGACATCCAACTCAATAACGTTCAAGTGGTTGAAATTATAAAAACACAACAAACCCAAATTAAAGAATTCATCCAAAACAAAGAACAAATGGAGCGTTTTACAAAACTATTACAAGAAAAGGTTGGTGAATTAATGACTACCATCAAAGATATGCGTAAAGAAAACAATGAATTGAAAGCACGTGTTTCTTCCTTGGAATCAAACACCAGTGTATCCACTTCGTCCAATAATTCCAACATTGAACTAATAAAAGAGGAAATCCAAAAAGATGTAGCCGAATTAGCTACGCAACAAACCCCTTCTCCTGTCCCTGCTCCTACTGTTTCTTCTACTACACCTATTCATACAACCAATAGTGCTCCCATGAGCAAAACGGTTCCTTTGGCAGTGTAACGTATATCATTACACCTATACCATCATAATGAATCATTCGTTCATTATGATATACCTAACAATCATATGACACTATTTGGTTTGCATTATCACTGAAACCATCTCGCTGTTTTGCTAATCGTTTTGAAAAACAAAACCACTTGTCTTTCTCTTGTAATGTTTTCCATATTTGGTCATTTGCGTATATCCAGTGCTGCATTGTGCTATCTAATATCGGTAATGCTCTTTCGTATAGTTCAATCAATACATCATAATAGTTATAATTTACTAAATAACAACTTGCAGTAGTGCTATACAACGTCTTTACTAAAAAATCATATTTTGGTGTATAGTCGCGGTCGACCGTTTTATTATTATATGCTAAAAAACATACGTCAAACTCTACATCGTTTCGAAACAGTTTATCTAATTCTTCATTTACAACTTCTTTCTCTTCTAACCACTCCAAATCGTCTTCACATATCAATACATTTCCATATTTCCGTTCTTTTGCCAATTTCAATACTTCTAAATGTGATTTTGTACAACCTACAATACCTTTGGGGGGCTCATAATAGTATCCTGGAAAACGCTCTGCTTTCCAATTCATCTTTTCCATTTCTTGTGTAAACTGTTCTTTACGGTCAGTCCGTTTATCCAAGTTTATGTAAAAAATATGTTCAATAAAATGTACCATTCTTGGTGTATTTGATTGTATTATACAATACCCACACTTGTCAATAATACCATTTATACGCACTCATCGCTTTTGTCATCCACAGTGTCATCTAATACACTCTCATCTACTGACTCTTTTTTCTCGTTTTTATCCAAGTACCGATACATTCGTCTTATTTCCAATTTACTTATTTCATAATCTTCAAACCATTTTTCTATTTGTATTAGCGTGTCATTCTTGTATATATTGGGAACATTCTTAAACATTCGCAACTCCTCAAACATACATAACAAATCCTTTTTATCCAATGACAACGTTTCGCATAAATTGTACAAAAATAGCATATTATTGTATTCGGTTGAATATTTTGTTAACACCTTGGTAAAGCGAACTTCGTTTGGTTGGTATAGACCATTGTTTTCTGGAAACGCTTCGTGGTAAATTTTATTATTATGGAACGTTTTCATTAACGAACTCATTTCATTGAACTGCCATATTTGACTTTGAAACGTAATACGGTCTACATAATCTGCATAACAAATATTATCCAATAACTCCAAATACAAAGGCAGCGATTCCTCTTTCTTTTTGCTTTCCAGCATATCTATTACGTTCTCATGCCACAATAACGAAACAATTGTACGTTCTGTTTCATTCATAATCAATGAATGTGTGTCAATTGAACACGAATGGTTTAATAAATGATGAGTTATCTTCTTTGCATCCTCGTTATATGACTTCTTCTCAAATAAGCGTTCCAGCTTTTTCATTTTTTCTGGTTTCTTTATTGCATAGTCCATTACAAAATCTAATTTACGTAAGTCTCCGTCTATATATTTTATTGCATTTTCGATTACATTCGGCTCAAATATACTGTAATTCGGTAGCTTATTCTCCAGTAAATTATGTAATTGCCTGGAGGTTGGTGTTGGCAGCTCAAACACATTGCATACATTCATTAATTCACGAATTTTCTTATCTGTATTATACCCGCCAATACAAATAATGGGATTCATCGTTTTACTTTCCAATTTCTGTCGCTTTGTCTTCTTTTGTCGTATTAATTTAATCAATGCCATAATACCCCCCTTGTCGCCATTATTCATTCCATCAATCTCGTCCATCACAATTACAATTCGTTTCTTTTTCTTTTCCATCATTTGCAATACATTTTGCGACGCAATACGGTCACACGTAATTGTATCGATTAATGACTTATTACGAACATATCCCGCGTCATAATGAATAATATCATAATTCAATTCCTTTAATAGATTCGTCGCAAACGTTGTTTTTCCGCTACCTGGACCTCCATAGAGATATATACCTTTTTTGTAATCCATATTGTTTTGTTTTTCATCAAAATCTAATAATAAGTTTTTTATTTTGGTCGCAATCTCTATTCGTTCAAAGTATTGTGAATAGTTTTCCATCAAAGAATGCGAAAATAGTATCTATTACTTATTATTAGACAAGTTTTATTTATGTTATTCTGAACGCAAATTATCTACCAAATGCACTGAAATCAGCTGTTAATGGCAAGAAAACACCTTGTTGCTTTTCTGGTAATAATCCATTTCGTGAAAAGTCAGTTGAAACTGGCTTTCTGGTTTGTTGTTCGTTATATTGTGTGCGTGTTCCTTGTGGGTATTGTTGTCTTTGAACGCTTGTCAAAGGTGCTTGTTGTCCGTTCATTTGTTGCTGTGCTTGTTGTTGTGCGCGCTGTTCTGGGGTTAATAGCTTCATAATACCTCCTCCAATTCCGCTTGCAATATCAACAGTTCCAGAAGCAGTATCACGCAACAAATTATCCGCGGTCTTGATGGTAGTGGTTGCCAAATCACCGGTTGTATTTACTGCATTATTTATAATGTTTGGGTCTCCGCTTCTGGTTTGTCCGTCAGATTGAACTACGGAACGCCCGGAACTTCCTAGTGTTCCAGAACCTCCTTGTCCGCCACAATTCGTACATTGCACTTTGCTTGGGACCTTAGGACAAGCAGGGCACGCAGGGCATACGGGTGGCACTACTTGACTTTTCAACATGTAATTAGAACCATATCCACTTGTTTCCTCGCCATCGGTTCCGGTTTCACCTCCTGCACCAGAACCTAACATACTTGTTCTTGCACTCAAAAGAGCACTTAATAATTGAGAGGTGCGTCTGTCTTCAGCAGCAGTTCTGGCAGCAGCTGCACTTTCTTCTGCTCTTCTTGCATCCGCAGCAGCGTTCCTATCTGCTACTTGGGAGGCAGTAGTGGTTGTGGTCGTTTCCGAATTACTAATCAATTGGGTTAATGTAATTGGACTACTTCCTTTGATACCTTCAATGTCTAATAAATAACTCTTACTATGGGTTAAAGCAGAATCGGACGCGCTTGCTTTTCTCAACAAAGTAATTACAGTTGCTGTTCCGTGTGCGGTGTAGAAGACTAATTGTTGTCCTTGATAATCCAATACGCAATCCATTGGAAGGGTCGTTCCAGCATCATCTACACTTGCGGAATCATAAATAGTCATATCTTCAACACTTCCTGATGGAATGGATTCTAATAAACCAGTGCTGCTACGAGGTAAAATATCGAAGTTCGTATCACTTTGTTGAACGATCAAATCTGCTGTTTTGAAGTCGAAGAACACATATTCGCTCAATTGTAGCACCTTTCTCTTGTCGCTATATTCATCCACTGCTACCAAACTCTTATCATTCGAACTATCCAATGATACATACGTAGTAAAAGTGCTTGCTACTGTGTCCGATAAATTGGAAATGTTTCCAGAATCGGTTGTGTATAAGGTAGTCCCGATATATGTGAACACGTTCTGTGTTTCATAATCACTGTCTAAAACAGTCAAGTAGGTGTTTTGGTCCCACGCGGTGTAAATTACATATTGGATTGCTACATCCTCATCAGCGGGCGCGGTCGTGTATAATTTGCTTGTGTAAGAATCATCTAAATCCTCCGATGCAGTGCTATCGTCTACGGTTGGAATTAGAGTAGAATTTGATTGAATTACAGGTCTTACACGAGTAAAAGATACGGTTCCATCAGTATCATCCTCATATGTATCATCCGTAGTAGTACTCAATTCTGTATACATTGCTCCGCTACGGGTCATAATTTTCACTTCACTCGGAATAGGGAAATCGGTTTCACTGTATACAGTGCTTTCACTGCTGTATTCTCCACTTGAATCATACTTGTAAATAGATGTATACGTGGTCTCGTCATCCGTAGTGGTTGCAGTATCATCATAAGTCATTTCATCTACCACTTCAATTATGTTTCCATTGTTGGGGTCATAAAAAATATTTGTGCCTAATTCTAATAATTCAGTAACACCACCATCGTATGCATCCATTGTTACAGTTGCGGTTCCTGCTGTTCCTGTACCAAACCCTTCAAAAGTATTTTTTCTGTAACAAAAGAACATCATTATGACTAAAAGTACCAACAATATGATAAATATAGTTAATGGTGTTATCTTAAACTTGGGAAATTTCAATCCAAACATCTATATAACATATTGTTATACATTTTTCACATCGGTTATAATAAAATTGAACTATCGAACCCCCTCTTCATTATCTATAAAATGACTACCTTACAACGATTTCATTTTACAGACCACCCCAAATACGAAATATGTATTGATGAGGCTGGACGCGGCTGCTTATTCGGTAAAGTCTACATTGCGTGTGTCATTCTACCACGCAAAGAAGAAGATTTCCCATGTGAGAACATTAAAGATAGCAAAAAATTCTCTTCTAAAAAGAAACTAAATGATGTATCGAATGTAATTAAAGAAAATGCATTGTATTGGAACGTCGTGTCTATGGATGAAACAATTATCGACCAAATTAATATCTTAAAAGCTGTTATGCGTGGTATGCATCAATGCCTTCATAACGCCATTGACTTTATTAAATCACACGACCCTAACGTTTCATACGGAGATATATGTGCGTTGATTGATGGCAACTACTTTCAACCTTACTGCCACATTGATAATGAAAGTAATGCACTGGTTCCTATTGAATATTATACTTTTGAAAAAGGTGATGGACGATATGTTGGTATTGCCTCTGCCGGTATATTGGCAAAAACGAGTCGCGATGCATATGTATTGGAAGAATGTGCTAAATACCCTTTGTTAGCCGAACGATACAAATTAGACACGAACTATGGGTATGGTACCAAGCATCATTTAGAAGGCTTGAAAGAACACGGTATGTCCCCGTGGCATCGTAAAACTTATGGTTTGTGTAAAACATTAAATGTAAACTGGGATTCCAATTCATCATAAGGAATCATTATGAATTTCGTTTCATTGTCCATAATACTGTATCCTATGTATATTTTTTTCGTGGCTTCATCATAAACAAAGCCATTCGAATACTCTATGTGTTTTCCTTCGAAAGAAAATGGCTCACTATACTTATACAATTTCCCATTTGCATCCAACACCACCCAGCAATGATAATAATGCCGCTTCGACTCATAACTTACCATATGCGTCAGAAACCATATACAATTCTTTATCCATATTCCGTGTGTTGAACCACGAAGCTTTTTGAATAACCACGGGGTCTCTTGTGTTCGTTCTGTAAAGTATTTTCCATTCGAAACTACTCCTTCTTGTAATCGTTCAAACTTGTAGATTGTCCTTACACTACCTTTTGTATCCACATAAGAGACCCAGTTCTTTTCCACCTCCATTGCATTGTCTTCTTTCATTATTATTTCACCGCTCTTATGCGTTCCATTTTCGTGGATAGTTCCCATTTCCACCTTTATGTTTTGGTATTCCAATCCTTTGTTTCCACTGTATACAAGGTCTCCGCTTCCATTGTATAGCAATCGCACATCTTCTAATCCAACATATAAATTGCCTTCGTCAGACAACCCTTCAAACTGCGATTCGTGTATTAATTCCTTTGTTTTCTTATTCCATACAAACCACTTGTTTATACTGATTATGTGCTGCTGATTATGATAATTTCCATTTTCATCTATGTAATAATTCACACATCGTATAAGCAATCCCATATGGTCTCCAAATAATACTACACTTGGCGTTGATGTATTGAAACTTGGTTCCAATGAATCCCTTACTGTATCCACAGCGGTTTTCCACAAAGAAATCCACTCGTCTTCCTTCGAATTGGAACACAGTTTTTTACTATAAAACTTGTAATTTTCCAAGCAGTTTTGCTTCGTTCCATCATCCACGTAATGTGTATTCCATACTTGTAAGAATGACTTACTTGTATTTTCCTTTAAAGGATTAAAATAATAACTGATAATACACCATTCGTAATCCAATTTGTATTCATATACGTCTTTTTCAAAAAATAAATGGTCGCTATGATTATAATGGTCTCTTGAATACTGTGCCATCTTGTAATACCAATGGGCAATCTTGTTTTTCCCCAGTATGCGATAATACTTCACAATTCTGTATAGGTTTTCAATTCGTTCAGGATAGTATTGATACCCTTCCATCCAATAATGAATCGCATGCTCGATTTTGCCCAATGCTTCATACGCCTTCCCAATCGAATAATAACAACACCATACTTCTTCTTTCCAACCACCGATTTCGATTCGTTTCATATACGTATCAATTGCCCCTTGATATTGCCCTACGTCCAAATAACTGTTTGCCAAATAAAACGTATAACGATCATTATTGGGATGTTCTTCTAATCCCTTTTTTAATAACGTTATATCACGCATAAACTTATTTTCTTTTGACCCACCATCTCCTATATCGTGAATAAAAAACATACTTTTTTGTATATTACCATATTGCGTGTCGTCGGGACATTGCATATATTCGTGGGTTACCCCCCAATAGGAAAATTCATTGCGGTTCTTAATTAAACGAACGTTCTTGTAATAAAACCCATCATTACCTTGTAATATATAATATGCATCACAATTCAGCTGCGACTTCCATAAAGAAACCTCCTTTATTTCTATTTCCAACTTCATATCTGCATCCACCAACAAGATATAATCAACATCATCACGCTTTTTACACATATCCAATGCTTTATTACGACTATATCCGAAATCACGGAATGCATGTTCCTCTATAACCCCATCCAGAATACCATTTTGCTTACAATAATCATGAATTACCTGAATTGTATTATCCGTGCTCCCCGTATCACAAATACAATAGGTATCAATTAATGGCAACACGCTTTTCAGTAATCGACAAATAATCTTTTCTTCGTTTTTTACAATCATATTTAAGCATATACGTGGCGATTTCTTTTCCATATAGTATTTGCTTATACCATATGTTATGCCACAACGGTTTATTATGTTTATTTGAAAACCTTTTTTCTGTATATAATATAAGTTATTGAAATGTCATTTACCCGATTCCACGATGATCCTTACCGTATTCAAAAACAATTAGAAGAAGCTACCCATACAGGACGTTATCAATTAGATACTCCGGGTCCTGGAATGAATTTACCTTTTATGGAAGACCCCCATATTCGTCTTCAAAAATGGGGTTCTAATTTACGAACGAATACCACCACCATTGAAAGTGATTTAAGAGGGCTTACCCGCAAGTTGAACAATGACCTTACGAAAATAAACGACCATAAATTACAAGCCGTTCAATCGAATCAGCCCAGTTACAACAATCAAAACCCCTTCGTAGAAGAATCCAGAAGTAGTCATCCGGCGTGGTCATACAAAGGTTTAGAACAAAACCGTTGGGAAAAACCCTTATTAAACCCCGTACACGATTTAGAACCTTCTTTCCCACATCAAATCCAAACCCGCATTTTAGAAAAAGACCATTTTGAACCCAAAATCCCTGTTGTTTCCAATATGCAGAATTATTATTTGACCGGTCCTTCTATTTGTATTGCTGGGAATGAAGAGGGTTGCCACGGAACACATTACAGACCTACGCCTAAACAAATCGACATTGAGTAATTATAGATGGTCTCAAATACTATAAGTAAATATATCAGCAAAATATATATTTATTTATTATAAATGGAAGTTGTAGTACCCTTATTTGCATTATCTGGACTATATTTAATTAACAAACAATCAAGGGAAGAACGAGAGAATTTTCAAAACAGTCAAGATTTACCAAATACAAATGTTCCCGATGTCAATTACCCTGACGCGAACAACATTCAATTCCCTGAATCCGAAATTACCGCTGAATTATCTTCCTTAAACAAATTCAACAACGAAGCGGGTGTGTATACGGATAAGTTTTTTGATAAAGGTAGATATTCTGATAACAATGCTGCTCCTGGCGGAGACCCTGAATTCTACTCCCTTACGGGTGAAAAAGTCAATACCCAATATTTTGAACATAACAATATGACCCCTTATTTTGGAAGCAAATTGAACGACCAACGACGTGATGACAACACTTACGAAAGTCTATTGGACTCCTACACCGGTAGTGGTTCACAAGAAAATAATAAACGTGAACAAGCTCCATTGTTTGAACCTGATACCAATCTTCAATGGGCGAACGGAACTCCAAACCAAAGTGATTTCGTACAATCTCGTATTAACCCCAGTTTAAGAAAAGCCAATGTGAAACCATTCGAAGAACAACGTGTTGCTCCCGGTCTGGGACTTGGATACACCACCGAAGGTGGTGATGGATATAATGCGGGTATGATGGGACGCGATTCGTGGAAACCAAAAACAGTTGATGAGCTACGTGTAGATAGCAACCCCCGTGCGTCTGGTGTTAGTTTATTGGGATATGAAGGTCCTGCGAATAGTCATATTAAACAACTTGGAAGTATTGGCAAAATGGAAAAAAATAGACCTGAACGCGCATTTGAACTTGATACTCGTCAAACCGGCGACGATTTAGGAAGATTATTTGTAACTGGCGGCGCTGAAAAGGCACAAACATTGCGTTCGATACCATTGGAAAGCCATTCCAGTCGTCCAGAGACCTCTACTGAATACGCTGGTGTAGCAAATTATCAAAACTCCGCTGCGTATGTTCCTGGTGAATATATGCCATCTCATAACCAACAGTTAGGTGCCGTTCCTCTTGGTGTTGCCAGTGCTACTCGTCATAACGCTGCCGGTGAAAATGATTTCAGCGTAAATGCCAAGAAGGCTTACCCCAACAACCGTAGTGCCAACAAGCAAAATGACTACTTCGGTGCTATTGGCGGAAGTGTGAAAGCTGCTGTTGCTCCTTTGTTAGATATGTTGCGTCCATCCAGAAAAGAAAATAGTATTGGCACTTTGAGACCTTACCAGAACCCTGGTTCTTCTGTTCCACAAAGTTATGTCTTTAATCCAAATGATAAACCTTCACATACTATCCGTGAAACCACCGAAAACTCCAAATTCCACCTGAACGTGAATGCCAACCAACACGGTGGCGCTTATAAGGTTAGTCAAGTTCAACCTACAAATACCATTCGTCAAGAAACGGGCGATTTTATGTATGTTGGTGGTGCCAGTGCCGGAGAACAAACACGTAAATCCACTTCCTATGAGGCTGGATATAACCAACGCAATAATGATATTAAGTCCAGCACAATTGACGGCTACATGGTTAAAGGTAATATGTCTTTGTTGAATAGCGATGTCAATATGCGTGAGCGTAATCGCGATGATATGTTGAAAAATAACCGTGCCGTTTCGGGAAATATGCCATATAAAGCACCTTCTACTGATATGCTTGGTATGAACTCCAATGTTGCCAAGGATTTATATTCAAACATTCAAATGGACAGAAGTAATCCTGAAA
>ENA-OUOG01003578-OUOG01003578.1-marine-metagenome-genome-assembly--contig:-NODE-3578-length-14315-cov-3.870698_pt1 | contig 14315 bp, 8 predicted proteins | sample MGYA00248635_ERZ508505 | MGnify/ENA primary metagenome ERZ508505 (study PRJEB26176, sample SAMN06267871) | marine metagenome | isolation source: Saanich Inlet, British Columbia, Canada | place: Pacific...
TATCAGTCGCAGACGCTGACTAAGTTGTTATAGCAGATAAGGTAGGTACTTCGGTGCCTACCTATTTGCACATTTAAAGGAAACAAAATGGCTACAGGTGATACCGATATTAAAATATGTTCTGATGCATTATTAATGCTTGGGGCTAGTCCTATATCATCATTTACAGAAGGCACTGATGAATCAAACATCTGCGATCGATTATATCCGGATATTAAGATTCGTGCATTAACTCTGTATGACTGGTCATTCTCATTCAAGAAAACTCAATTAGCAAGATTGGTTACTACACCAACTAATGAATATAAATATGAATATCAACTACCCTCTGATATTATTGGCAGACCGAATGCCGTATATGACTCAAGCGAGGTAGGTGGTCCAAGACGTAGAGAGTATCGTTTAGTAGGCGATAAACTATTAACCGATTATGAATCAGTGTATATTGACTATCAATACAATGTACCTGAATTTGCATTACCACATTACTTTGTGCAATTATTAAAGTATGAAATGGCATGGCATCTAGCATTACCAATTACCGATCAGGCAGATAAATCAGAATACTGGAGAGCTATTGCAGAGGGAACGCCAGGAGAGAATGGTCGTGGTGGGTATGTAAGGCAAGCTATGAATATCGATGGACAAGGTAATCCAACAAACGCAATACAAGATTTCTCATTAATTAATGTGAGGTACTAATGGCACGTTTTGTTAGTGTACAAACGAACTTTACAACGGGAGAGTTAGATCCTTTATTAAGATCTCGTGTGGACCTTAAAGCTAGACAAAACGCATTAGAAACTGCACGTAACGTTGTATGTCAACCACAAGGTGGAGTTAAAAGAAGACCAGGTACTAAATTCATTAATGAACTAGGGGGAACTTCAGCTGATGGTGTACGCTTAGTCCATTTTGAGTTCTCAGTCGATGATAGTTACATGTTATGTTTTACAAACAATCGCATGTATGTATACAAAGATAAAGAGTTAATTACCAACATCAATGCTTCTGGTGATGATTACCTTGATACAACCGGGTATGGATTAACATCAGATCATTTAGATCATTTATGCTGGACACAATCTGCTGATACATTAATTATAGTAGACGAAGATGCAGCTCCAGTAAAAATTGTACGTGGAGCAAGTGATTCTTCTTGGACAATTGATAACATTACCTTTGACTCTGTACCACAATATGCATTTACAATAACAACAACCAATCCAGCGGCAACACTAACTCCATCAGATGTATCAGGCAAAGTTACTTTAACAGCCTCAGCTAGTGTATTTACAGCGGCACACGTTGGACAGTACATCAATGCTAGTCCACAAGGTAGAGCAAGAATAGTAAAATATAATAGTGGAACATCTGTGAATGCGGTGACAGAATTTCCATTCTTTGATACCACAGCAACTGCATCAGGACAGTGGGAGCTAGAAACAGGATATGAGGATGTATGGTCAGCTACTAAAGGATGGCCAAGATCTGTTACATTCCATCAAGGACGTTTATTCTTTGGTGGATCAAAATCAAGACCATCGACAATATGGGGATCTAAAGTAGGGTTATATTTTGACTTTGAAGCGGTGGAAGGATTAGATGATGATGCAGTGGAAGCTACCCTTGATACTAATACATTTAACGCCATTATTGATATTATTAGTGGTCGTGATCTTCAAGTGTTTACTACAGGTGGAGAGTTCTATGTGCCACAAGAAGGATTAACGCCGATTACCCCATCAGACTTTTTCTTATCATCAACATCACGTAATGGTATTAGAGAAGGTGTACGTGTTCAGCAATTAGAGTCTGGAGTATTATTCATTCAAAGACAAGGTAAGCAGCTATCTGAGATTGCTTACTCTGATACACAGCTAACTTATGTAACGTCTAAAATTTCATTACTTGCAGGTCATCTACTAAAAGGTCCTAAGCATATGGATATTCGTCGTGCTGTGGCTACCGATGAAAATGACTTGTTATTAATTGTCAATGAAGATGACGGATCTATGGCTGCATTCTCATTATTGCGTGCGCAAGATGTTATTGCTCCATCAGAGTTTATTACACAAGGAAAGTTCTTAGATGTTGGTGTAGATATTACAGACATTTATGTTGTTACAGAGCGTGATGATAATGGTACTAATAAATATTATGTTGAAGTCTTTGATGATAATTACTTAACTGATTGTGCAAAACAAGGGGCAGCTGTTGCGAGCTTAGATATGTCTCATATAGACGGACAAACAGTAAATGTATTATCAGATGGTTATGTGGAAGAAAATCAAACAGCAGACAGTGCAGTAACATTTGTCAATACACCAACTACATCCTGTGAAGTAGGATTGCCTATTGATGTAGAAATTAAGACCATGCCAATTGAAGTAGCAACACAAACAGGAACTCGTATTGGGTTTAAGAAACGTATTGTCGAAGTTAATGCATTAATTTTTGAAACACAGAATATTGTAATTAACAATAATCTAGTACCAATACGTACATTAGGTGCTGGAGCGTTGGGTAGTCCAGTCCCTGAATTTACAGGAACCAAGACATTACATGGAATATTAGGGTATAATAATGATGGGCAGATAACGGTGACACAAAGCGCACCATTGAAGCTTACATTATTAGGGTTAGAGTATAAAATTTCAGTTTATCCAGGAAGGTAGAATATGGCAGAGCCAACCACCATTATGATGGCAGTGTCCGCAGCTTCTCAAGCAGCGGGAGCATTGCAGGCGCTTCAACAAGGTCGTTATCAGGCAGCGATGTATGAGTTGCAGGGAGAAATGGCTTTAGCTAAATCAGAAAGAGATGCGGTAAATGCTGAGATACAAGCTAATGATGTATTGCGTAAATTAAGACAAACAAATTCAGCTGCGATTGCAAGGGGTTTTGCTGGTGGTGTATCAGGATTTTCTGGATCCGCTAAGCTTGTACAAGAAGTGAATGAAAAATTTGCAGGCAGAGATTTCAAAAACCTACAAGTGGCTGCAAAAGAGAAACGATCATTTGGTGCAATACAAAAGATGATGTTTGAAGAAGCGGCAGACGCAGCAGTATCAAGTTCTAAATTTGATGCATTTACTAAGATTGCATCAGCAGCAGCTACAACATATTCATTAATGCCTGGAGGCGCACCAACTCCAGATGCAGTATCTGGTTTTGAAGGATACACACAACAAGTCAGTACGTATGGGACTGAGTCAGGATTGTTTGGCAATATGGCATTACCTGATTACTTACAAGGACCAAAATTCTAGGATAAAATATGGCTAAGCTACCTACATACGAACAACGCGCTCCATTGATGGCTAGTATTGATACTATCCAAGCGCCTAATTTACAAGAGCAAATGAGACGAGCAAAAAGTATTCAAGGTAGCCTTGATGCAATTACTAAGTTTGCTGCTGGACAAGCAGAGCGTGGCGTGAAAGAAAAGGCAGCACAATATACAGTTGCTAATCCATTAACTACTCAGCAGCTAGAAGAGTCAGCAGTATCTGGCGTTAATCCTATTGAAGCTGCACTCAATGGTGGGATGGTATGGAATGATGCGGTTAAGAAATTATATGCGGATCAAGCATCTGCTGAATTAACTAATAGCGCTTATAAACATTATGAAGATGTGTATGAGCGTGTAAAGAATGGGCAACTAACTGATGCGGCAATTATACAGCAACAGCTTGAAACTCCATTAAAGTCATGGTCAAATGTTATTGCACAAATTGATCCTAAGTCTGCCAATGCTTTTTATCAAAGACGTATTACAGATGGTAACTCATATTACAAAGCATCCCTTAAAGAATTAAGAAACAAAGAACAAGTCAGACAAGATACAATCTCAGAAGACACCATGTATGGTTTAATTAAGCAATTTGAAGTAGATGTTCAAAATCAAGAGCCAGGTGTTGTCTTTGCTAAATATATTAATGGACAAAAAGAAGCTGAAGAATTATTTTCAAGTAGCACTAAGCAACAACAATATAAGAATACAATAGAGAAACAATTTACAGCAGCGCTATTTAGACATTTGTCATCAGAATTTCAAGGAGTATATGAATCATCTGCTGAAGTAATGGAGGCGATGCAAAAAGGTGATTTAGGTAAATATTCAGATATATGGAAGAATCTAACGCCTATACAAAAGAATACATTAGAGTCATCTGTTAATTCAGATTTTAGTCGTATTGATGCAGCTAATAAAGCTAAATTAAAAACAGTAACCGATCAAGGCAAGGATATACAAACCGCAATCCTTAACGGAGATGATCCAAACAACTGGCGTGTTGAATTTAATTCATATCGAGATAATGCAAAGAATATTTCTGGATCATTAAAATCTGCCGCTGACCAAGACATTACTAATACTAGTGCTGTAATTGAAATTGCTGATCGATTTAAATACAAATCATTACCACAAATACAACAAGAAATAGATATGATGCGTGAGAACCCTCAGCTATTTCCAAAAAGCATTGTAGAGTTTGCAGAGAAACATTACGATAAATTAGAGACACAACGCAATTCTGATTTAGCTGAGTTTGCTATTAAGCGTCATCAAGGTGTTCCAGGAGACATTAGTCTGTTTTATGGAAACGATACTGAGCAGTTAAAAACATCATTTAGTGACCAGTTCGGGATTGTTTCATCTCATCCTGATTATAAATCTGGACAAACTAACTTATTAACTAAAGCTCAAACAAATGATTTAGTAAACTTCTTAGAGTCAGATGTTGGTAAGCTTAATAAAGTACAAATTGCATCCAACATTGCTACAGTGTTTCCACAAGATGCCATTTCTATTTTTAATTCTATTGCTCCAAAAGATCCTATGTTTGCACGTATGGGTGCATTAACAATTGAATTAAGTGCTAATGACGCTAGACCTGTTTTAGACAAAATGATGACAGGACAGTCTTTAATTGACAACAAACAAGTAGGCAGCAAATTAAAAGGTGCAAGAACTTCTGACACTGGTGTACGCATTACTACAGCACTTGAAAATGTTGCTCCACAAAATTTAGATGGTATCTTTGCGGCAGCGGATGCATACTATGTTGGCATGGGTGGAGATACAGAAAACAATATTGACAGTAAACTATACAATCAAGCATTACAGATGGTGACTGGTGCAGTACGCGATGAACGTGGTTATCAGTATGGTGGATTTGCTAACATTAATGACGATGTTGTTTTTATTGACAGTCACGTTAGAGCTGATTTAGTAGATGACTATATGTCTACAGCAAAATATAATGACTTCACTTCTTCACGTATTACAGATTTAACAGACGATCAAATGATGCAGTACAGTGACAACATAGATATTGTAGATCCACAAGGAACTCCGTATTCTGAAGTAGATTTAAGTAGAGCTACATTAAGACAAACAACAGATGGCTATGTATTAATAGATGAAAACAATCAACCATTTGCAGATCAAAGTGGTAGACAATATCTGTTTGATTTGAATACATTACAAGAGATTTATAATAATAAAATGAATTCAAACCTTGGCCAAATAGATGCAAAAATAATAAGAAGCAGATATACTGAAACAAGTGATCCACGCTTAAGATCTAACCTTCCAGAGAGTGAGATTAAGCTAAAGACTAAAAAAGGAACTGGACGAGGTAAATGAAGCTATTAGGTAAAACAGATTTATCGCAATCCTATTTGCGTACACCTGTCGAGGGTGGAGAATATACAGGCTTTAAAGATAACTTTACAGCTTCATATAAATACAACGAATCCTTAGTCAATTCACGTGGTAGATCATCATCTATGCGTGAAGCATTGGATCCAGTCATTGAGTTTGCAAAACAAGATGTAGGAATGGAAGACTATGAATTTGTACAGTTCTTAAGTGATGTGACTCAAAACACTGATGAGCAAGGTAATGTATATTCTGGTGAAGACTTCTATGCTAAACGATACTTAGATTTAGCTAATCAAAATCCAAATGTCAAACAGTTTATGTTAGATAATAGATTTGACTTATCATCTCCACAAAACTTGCGTGAAAGTATTGAGCAAAAAGGTGCTGACATTGCAGGAACTAAGTATGAGGATTATGTACAAACATCTAAAAAACGTACAGGATTTGGAGCATTAGGTGACTTTGCTGGAAGTATGGTCTCAATGATGACTGATCCATTAGATACTGTATCTATGGCTATTGGCTTTACTAAAGGTAGTACATTGATCAGAAAGATTGCTGAAGCGTCTGCAATTAATGTGGGTGTAGAAGCATTTGAATACCCACAAGTAAGAGCATGGCATCAACGTGTTACAGGTGAAGATTACAGTGCATTAGAGTTTGCTAAGAATGCTGGAATTATTACATTAGGTACAGCTGGATTAGTGACTTTAACTAACTTACCTGTGCATGCATACATGAATGCAGTTAAAAGTAAGATTAATAGACCATTAACATCTAAAGAAGAGACAGAAGCTATCCAAGCATTCCAAGAAGCAGCTGGAATGAATACAGATAAAACATTAGACAATCAGTTAAACAAGATTGAAGCTGATGAAACGATTACTAAAGACAATCAATTTGCTAATGATACTAACAATCAACAACATAATAAGCAAGTATTGCAAACCATTAAAGCTATCTTAACAAATGATTTACGAGTATTAGAAAAAGGTCCAGATGCTAATCTAAAAACTCCAGATAGAACAACAGTTATTGAAGATCAGTTTCAAAACTCTGAAAGAATGAAAGCAAAAGATATTCTAGTTGATGAAGATACATTCCAAGTTAAGGGTGAAACTAAAGTACTGGATGGTGAGTTTGACTTTGATAAATCAGGACACTTAATTGTATTTGAAGATGCTGCTGATAAGCGTACAGTAGTGGATGGACATAGCAGGCTTAAGCTTGCACAACAGACGAATGCTGATGTAAGTGTTGTGATTCTAAAAGAACAATCTGGCTTTACAAAAACCATGGCTAATATGTCTGGTATGGTACGTAACTTCTATGAAGGTACATTTGATGAAGCACAGTTAATTAAGAAGTTTAAGCGCTATCCTGAATTAGTCGATGCTATTCGGTTAGCACAGCCAGAAGTACAAGCCGCTAAAGCATTAGAGAATCTATCTGCACGTGCATTTGTTGCGTTACGTTATGGAATGATTAATGAAGATTTAGCAGCAGCTGTATCCAGACTAGCAGATACAGAACAAAAACAAATAGCTGCAATTGATATTCTTAAGAAGAATAATGTTAAGACAGTAGAGGAAGCAGAAGACATTTTAGGCAAAGCTAATCTTGATGAATACGATATGGCAGAAATATCAAAGACTTTAAAACAACTGTATATACATACTGATCGCACTGATCTTGTAAAGCAAATGATTAAAGAGCTTGAAGATGAAAACTTATCTTTAAAGAAATCAGCTAACAAAATGTCTAAGAGTTCAGATCAGTATGTACTTAATCAATCCAGGAGAATGCAGAATGAAAAAACGCTCAAGATCATCAAAGCGTATGGTAATGGAGAATCAGAAATCGCAGACTTCATCACCGATGGAGCAACCGATTACCTCAATGCAGGACGAATTGGCATCGAAGACTTCGCTAGAACAGCAACAGACAATATCCGAAAAGGAGTTGATGAGGGCCGTTTTGACAGGTTATCAAACAGCGCAGAATTCGCAAATAGCGAATTTGCAGCGAAAGTTAATACACTCGTTGCAGAAGTTAGAGATGAGCTAAGTGCATTAGGAAAGTATACGGATGGCAGAACCGCTGATGTAATTAACCAAGACGTGCAAACATTTAGATCTGCATTAGATGGTAGATTAGAAAACAATCCTGCAATGCGTAGCGTGGTAGTTGGCTTTGATGCTGATAATAATCCTATTCGTATAAGCGATATGTTAGATGAGATTGATTCACGTAATGCTCATATTGATTTCTTAAAGGGATGTAAGTAATGGCTGACTTAAGAGAATGTCTAGTTAAAAGATTAGGTGAAGCAGATCCTAGGATTAGTGATAGGTTTAAAAAAGATGCTTTGGATATGTTTGATCGTTTCTACAATTCATCAGAAGCGCTATTATTAGATCCAGCAAAGCGTGTAGAGTTTGCTACTAAAGAGACTATTGATTTACTAGATGGCGAGTTGCAGCATCAAACACGTATTGATTTACAAACAACAATGGCTAAGCTTGAATTAGCAGATTACTTAGATAAAGCTAAAGACCCTTATGCTGCCTTAGAAGCATTAGCTAATCCAAGAGCAGGATCTGGTATTGTGAAGAACTTATACCTACAAGAGAAAACTAACCTTGCTCGGATTACTGCGCCACTCGATCAGTTTATTATTAAACTCAAAAAGAGTGAGCTAACTGGTACACGATTAGGTCCAAAGAAAGGTCCATTATCTGGTAAGCAAAAAGAGAAATTAGAATTATTACAAGACATTGTTAAAGAGCTACATGATCCTGGAGCAACTAAAAACAAAACTGCATCTGAGTTAGCGATTGCATATACAGAAGCAGCAGAACATGCACGCTTACTTTACAATCAATCTGGTGGATCTATTAGGCTTAACAAAAGCTGGGCATTACCACAGCCACATCATGCGGGGAAGATTATGCATGTAGGTGCAGAGAAATGGAAAGCAGATATTACTCCGCTACTCAAACGTGAAGCTATGCTAGATAATGTTACTGGGTTAAGAATGACCGATGAAGAGTTAGATGAGGTATTGAATGAAGTCTATCAAAGCATTGTAACAGATGGACGTAATAAGCTAGATACTATTGTAACAGGCAATATGTCTGGCACTGGGAAATCTATTGCTAAGAGACATTTAGAACATCGTGTGTTAAATTTTAAGGATGGCGATTCTTACTTAGCTTATCAAAAACAATATGGTGAACATGATACATTTGATGTCATGATGAATCATTTACGTAGTATGTCTAAAGACATTACATCAATGCAAGTGTTAGGACCTAATGCAGAATCAACAGTCACCTACTTAAAGCAATATATCAAACAGATTGCTGATAAACAAGTTGCTGACGGGGCTAATCCTAAAGTATTAAATAGAGCCGATAAAGCAGGAATGTTGTTTGATGCGATGTGGCAGATTCATAAAGGATTACCTGAATCACCTAATGCAACATTCAATACATTTATGAAAAACTATCGTGCATTGTTGATGGCTACAAGACTAGGATCTACACCTTTAATTGCTGCACCTACTGATATGATGACTGTTCGTAAGATGGCTAAGATGAATGGTATGTCACAATGGCGTGCAGCTGGGGGATATGTCAGAGAGTTATTTAGATTTAACAAAGAAGAACGTGCGCAGTTAGCTGCTGAATTAGGTATGATGAATGAGTCGATGATGGACGGCACATCATCTGCATTAGCACGTTACTTGCATGAAGACAACGCGACACCATTCTTTCAGTTTATTGTAGACTCATCACTTCGTCTTAATGGATTAACCCATATCACACAGTCAGGTAGACATTGGTCTGGCATGATGATGATGAGTAACTTTGCAAGGAATACGAGCAAAGCATTTGGTGAGCTTGACGCTGGTATGCAAAAAGGTTTAGCACGTTACGGCATTACAGCAGACAAATGGGAAAAGATTAGGTCAGCACAACTATACAATAAGGAATTTTCTGGACAGAAGATTAACTATCTCAGAGCAGAAGACATTGCAAAGATTGAAGGATTAGGTACTGGGGAAGCTAGAGAGTTAGCTGACTCATATATGCGTATGATCTTTGGTGAGATGGAGGTGGCGGTACCAACTGTCTCGTATTTGGAACGTGCGAAACTGACTGGTGTTACCCCTCCAGGGACAATGGCTGGTGAGATTACTCGATCATTTGCTATGTTTAAATCATGGCCATTTGCATTCTATCATAACCATATACAACGTGCATGGATGGAAGCTGACACACCTATGGCAAAAGCTGGTGCATTAGCGGATACTTTTTTGTTTATGACTATTGGTGGCGCATTAGGTGTGCAGTTAATGGAGATTACTAAAGGTCGTAAACCTATGGATACAGATCCTACGACAGAAAATGGTAGAAGATTCTGGGGTAATGCAATGCTAAGATCAGGTGGCTTTGGTCCATTATTTGATGTAGCTGCCGGACTAGGTGATTACAGACAAGGGTTGTCTGGGTATGTTGCAGGACCAGTTATAGGATCATTAGATAGTATTGGTTATGCATTGTTTGGATCAGCAAAAGATGTGATAGAAGGTAAGGAAGATGTAGGCTCTAAGTTTAGAACAAGAGCGATGAAAGAAGTTATCGGGCATACCCCTTATCAAAGTAACTGGATGATTAACTTAGTAATGAAAAGATTGCTATGGGAAAAAATGTTGTTATGGAATGATCCTGCATACATTAAACAAATCAACAGATCTATGCGTAGAGATTATAGGGAAGGTAAAGAGTACTGGTGGAAACCAAACGAGGATAGGCCGAGGGAGAATCCGTTTGACTGATATATGGACTATTCAGGGCTTTTATGGTAGGATTACAAACTAGAGGATAACTTATGGCAATCGATATATCAAACACAACTAGGCGTATAGTTTATACTGGCTCAGCTGGTACAGGCCCGTATGCATTTAGCTTTGAAGTCTTAGCACAGACAGATATAGCTGTATATTTTAATTATACAGAACTAACACTAACTACAGATTATACAGTAACTGTAGATCCTGATGGTACAGGGTCAGTTACAATCGTTACTGGTACTGGTGTACCTACTACTCCAGATGCTGACGATCGTATTACCATTGTTGGTGATCGTGATATTGAAAGATCAACAGACTTCACAACAGGTGGCCCTCTATTTGCTACATCATTAAACGACGAGTTTGATAGCCAAACCATATTCGTACAACAAGTACAAGAACAAGCTGATCGTGCATTACGTGCGCCTAATACAGATCCTACCAACATTGATATGACATTGCCTAACAATGTGGATCGTGCTAACAAAACACTAGCATTTGATTCAGATGGTAATCCTATTATTGGTGAACAGATTGGTGATTGGAAAGGTGATTGGGCAGCATCAACATCCTACAATAAACGTGACTTAGTTAAAGACACTACAACTGATAACGTATACATTTGTATTGTTGCACATACCTCATCAGGATCATTACCTATTACTTCTAATGCAGACTCAGCTAAATGGGATTTAGTTGTTGATGCAGCAGCATCCGCAACAGCGCAAGCAGCAGCTGAAGCAGCTCAAGCAGCTGCGGAAACTGCACAAACAGCAGCTGAGTTAGCAGAAACCAATGCAGAAACAGCAGAGACAAATGCTGAGACAGCTCAAGCAGCAGCAGAGTTAGCACAGACTGGAGCAGAGACTGCTGAGACAAATGCTGAGACAGCAGAGACAAACGCAGAAACTGCACAAGCGGCGGCAGAGGCAGCGCAAGCAGCAGCTGAAGCAGTGTTTGATAACTTTGATGATGCATACCTTGGAGCTAAAGCAAGTGATCCTACATTAGATAATGATGGTGATGCACTAGCTGATGGTGCTTTATACTTTAATACAACTGATAACATTATGAAGGTATATGATCTAGGTACAACTACCTGGTATCAATTAACTCCATCCGTTATTAACCAAACAAACATTAACACAGTTGCTGGTATTGAAAGCGATGTAACAGCCGTTGCAGCTATTGATACAGATGTAACCTCGGTAGCAGCGATTGACACAGACGTTAGTTCTGTAGCCGCTATTGATACAGACGTGACATCAGTTGCAGCAATAGATACTGATGTAACTACAGTTGCAGCCATGTCTTCAGCAGACATTTCAGCAGTAGCTGCAATCGATACTGATGTGACAGCCGTTGCTAATATAGCATCAGATGTGACAACTGCCGCAGCAAACGTAACAGACATTAGTAACTTTGCTGACATATACTATGGCCCTAGTGCAACAGCTCCAACATTAAGAGCTGATGGATCTGCACTACAAACAGGTGATTTATACTTTGACACTGCTACTGATACGATGAAAGTGTATGGTTCAGGTGGTTGGGTTGCAGCAGGATCATCAGTAAATGGTACAGCAGACCGATTCATTTACTCAGTATCTTCTAGTACCACAACAATTACAGGACCAGATGATAATGCTAATACATTAGCTTATGATGCGGGTTATGTAGACGTATACTTAAACGGTGTGAAGATGGTTGAAGGTACAGATGTGACATCCACATCAGGTACTAATATTGTATTCACCACAGCGATTGGCACATCCGGAACAGATACAGTTGACATCATTGCATACGGTACATTCTCACTAGCAAGCTTTAGTGTTGGTGATGCTAATGACGTAAGCTTAGGTGGTGCAGCAACAAATGATTTACTACAATATAGTGGCACTGACTTTATACCTAAAAGCTTTGATGAAGTAACACCAGATCAAACAGGACAATCAGGCAAATACTTAACAACAGATGGTACTAACTCATCATGGGGAACTATTGATGCTGATCCCGCAGTAGGTGGGGATCTATCTGGTACAGCATCGAATGCACAGATAGTAGCTGGTGCAGTAGATACAACAGAATTGGCAGACGGAGCAGTTACCTCTGCAAAATTGGATACAAACATCTCAGTACCTGGAACAGTAACAGCTACATCATTCTCTGGTGATGGCTCATCTTTAACAGGCATCGCTGGTGGCTTTGGTAACCTAGATGTATTCACAAGCCCTGGAACTTGGACTAACCCTGGAAATGTTCAGAAAGTTAAAGTAACAGTCACTGGAGGAGGAGGTGGTGGTGGGCGCGCTCCAAATTCCAGAGGAGGAGCAGGAGGAGCAGGAGGATCTGCTATTGAAGTTATCCCATTTCCATCAGGAACTAATGTAGCAGTTACTGTCGGTGGAGGTGGAAATGTTAATGCCTCAGGTGGAACATCATCTTTTGGTGGATACTGTTCTGCAACAGGAGGTCAGACACCGCCTAATCCAAGTCCTTCTTCTAACTTAGGAAAAGAACAAGGTGGTTTTGGAGGAGCAGGATCAGGAGGTGGAATTAATATTTCAGGGGGTGATGGAGAATCAATGCACGCGGGTAATACTCCTAGTTATAACTATCAATCAGGTGGTGTAGGAGGAGCTTCTTTGTGGGGAGGAGGAGGTCGAGGATCTTATTTTACGGCTGGTATAGATACACCTTCACAAAATGGTAAAGCTTATGGTTCAGGTGGTGGAGGTGCAATTCCTGCAAGAGGAGCAGCTAATGGTACTCAAGCAGGTAAAGTAGGTATAGTAGTTGTCGAATTTTAATAAGGATTTATAAAATGACTAAAAAAGCATTAATAAGTACGATTGAACCTGATGGTAATCCAACTAATCCAGGCTATCGAGTATTAGAAGTAGTAGATGCTGCTAATACTTTTGAAGTACATTCAAATCTACAATGGCATAACTGTGCTGACACAGTTGAGATGGATAAATACTGGTATAATCCAGTGTCATCATCATTTAAAAAATTACCTGAAGCAATTGATCCATCTATAGTAAGTGAGTTAGCAGTAGATGCTGAAGGTAACCCAACAGAAGAATACGAATGGGATTGGGATAATGAAGTTTGGACTAAAGTACAAATCATAAATCAGTAGTATTTAATTAGAAAGGATAATCGTGACCAACGATTTTGATAAAAATGGCTATGTCCATTTAAAAGGTTTTTTAGATTTAGATAATTGTAAAGAATTTACACAAGAACTAAACAATTATATAGCACAAGGTGAGACAACTAAAGACGAACAGTGTCCTATCTCAGAAGCTGTACATGGTACCTTAACATTTGATCAGTTACTACAAGATTTATTACCACACTTTGAAAAAGCATGTGGCAAAAAATTATATCCTACTTACTCTTATGCTAGATTGTATAAACCTGGTGAAGAATTAAAAAAACATACAGATAGACCTGCTTGTGAAATATCAGCTACAGTTACTTTAGGATTTCAAGGTGATCCTTGGTCTATATACATGGCAGGAAATAAAGTAGATATGCAAGTTGGTGATGCTGTTCTTTATAAAGGTATGGAAGTTGAGCATTGGCGAGAAAAATATACTGAAGGTAAATGGCAGGCTCAAGTATTTCTACATTATGTAGATGCAGAAGGTCCTCATGCAGATCAAAAATATGATGGAAGAACATCATTAGGTCTGCATAAAAAACACGAAGTATTAACAGATTGTGCTGTGTTTAAAAATCATCTTACAGAATCTTTCTGTGATAATCTAATTAACA
>ENA-OUOG01003581-OUOG01003581.1-marine-metagenome-genome-assembly--contig:-NODE-3581-length-14310-cov-5.670063_pt1 | contig 14310 bp, 7 predicted proteins | sample MGYA00248635_ERZ508505 | MGnify/ENA primary metagenome ERZ508505 (study PRJEB26176, sample SAMN06267871) | marine metagenome | isolation source: Saanich Inlet, British Columbia, Canada | place: Pacific...
CAAGCCCGGGATCGCGACGCCCGCCTGCGCGGCGAGATCCCGCTTTCGCTTGCGCGCGCGCGTCTCGACGCCGCGCGCCGCGTCATCGACCATCGAGGCTTGTGTCGCGTGACCAGCGCGCGTCGTCGCGCGTCCCACGCGCGCGTAGTTCTTTGTGCGTGCTGCGCCCGAGATCTGATTTCGAAAAACGTGGTCGTCGTTGTTCGTTTTCGTGGAAGAGCCTCTTGGCGTGCTTTTCACTTCGACGCGCGTCGGCGCGGGCAGAGCTCTCGTTGCCGCCGTCGTCCCCGCGGGACGCCATCGCGACCACCGCGTCGTCGTGCGCGCGGAACTCGGCGACCAGCCGACCGCGTCGTCGGTGTCTGTTTCGTCTTCTTGCCTCGATGCGTCGAACGTCCGTGTGGCGTCGCAGGGTGCGCGCGCTGCTCGGGCTGCCGCACTCCACGGGTTTCTACAGGCGCCATCCCGAATGCCTCCCGCGCGGTGAGGAGTTGATGGCGGACGGGAAGATCGTTCGAGACAAGGATGGAGTGACGCGTCTCGTCCCCCACGACGAGGTCGACGAAACCTCCGCGAGTGATTTCGTCGACCTCGAACGCGGCGGCGACGTCGCGCTCGACGCGCACGGCGAGCTTCCGAGGAGAGGCATCGACTCGGGCCTGAGTCAAGTGGAAGAACTCGTGTGGCGTCAGGCCAACGCGGCGGAGGGAGACGAGAATCAGCTGTCGGTGAGCTTGGCGGAAGACGTGTGGCATCTGCTCACCGTCGACTTGAGCATCTCGCGTCTGCTCGCGCTCGAGGCTGCGCTCGAGCTCGCGAACATCGTGTTCTTCGCGGCTCTGATGTTCGCGGTGGATTTGCTGGAAGGGTCGTCGAGGGACGAGGACATCACGTCCGCGTCGCTGTTCAAGTCGAAGCTCTTGCTCAGCCTCACCGCCGTGCGTCTGTCGACGGACAGCATCTTCGGCTGGACCGGGCGAAGAGCTTCGTCCGGCGCGGAGGTGGCGGTGCTCGCGTTCCAGGGCTGGTTCCACTGGCTGTTACTCTCCGTCGCCGGCGCGGTGATCGTGGCGCGCGCGCTGAAACCGTTGCGGCAAGTCATCTTCAGCCCCGACTGCTGCTTGACCGACGAGGAACTGACGTGTCGTCTGCAGATCATCCGGCACACGTCCGTGACGCTGTACAACATGCAGTTCCAGCTTCAGCTCGTGGCGAAGGGCGGGCAGACCTGGAACCTGTCGCTGCCGCACGGCGTGGACACCATCGCACGGTGGACCTCGGCGATGCCGCTCACCATCAGGCACGTCATCGACGAAGACTCGCCGTTGGCGGAGAAGAATGGTCTGCGCGGAACGATCATCAGCGTCCGCGTGGCGATGACCGCGACGGACAACCACGGCGGCCCTGTGTACGCGGGCATGGTGTACTACAACCCCGAGGGGTTTTTCGGCAAGAAACCCGCGTTCCGACGCGCGTTCGCGGAGAGAGGGTACGTCCTACCGAGGCTGCTTATGGACACGAAATTCGCCGACCAGATTCGCTTGTTCCGCGACCAGACCAAGCGTGAGGCGCCCGCGGAGACGGCGGCGACGTTACCGTTGCTCGCCATCGACCTGGACTCCATGGCGCGCACCGTGCCCTACGACGGCACCGCGACGTTCACGAAACAGAAGTTGTAATAATAATAGACTCACTATCGTACCTCTCGTACCTCTCGTCGAAGACGAAAACTACAACGGCTGCGGCCTGGTCTGCACGATGTACACCTGCTCGCCGACCACCGTGCCTTCCACGTCCTGCGGCGTCTGGTACTCCGCCTCGAGCACGGCGCCGATGGCGGCGAGGCGCGCGCCGAGCGCGTTGCGCGCCGCGACGTCCACCGAGAGCGGCTGCGTGGAATAATCCACCGTCTCGCTTCGAACGCCGAGGTGCGCGACAGCCGGGCGGAGCATGAGCGCGGTGCCGATGCTCGCGAAGGACGACAGAGAAACCGCGCCCGTCTGCTGGCAAACCTCGACGCGCCAAGGCGAGCCCTGCGCGCCGGACGCGAGCGTCTCGCCTAACCCGACGGCGATCTCCGCCTCGAGGGTGGGAGACACCGAGACCGTAGACGCCGCGGCGGCTGCGTTACTCCCCTCCGCGTCTAAAGACACGTCCTTCTCCTGCGCCTTGGTCGACCGCGTGTGCAGCACGAAGCTCAGCTCGGCGGGCGCCATCTCCTGCACGAAAACAGCCATCCTCGCCTGCTCCGGGGGAACGCCGGCGATGTGCCGCGCCAAAACCGCCCTGCGGCTGAACAGCGACGCCCACACCTCGCGCACCGCCGCGCCGAGCTCCGCCGCGCTGGACGTGCTGACGCCAATCTCCGACTCGTACAGGCCCGCGGCGGACATGCCCGCCAGGTCCTCGACGTTCGCGGAGGACCGGACCACCACCCGCGTCGCGCCCGCGCCCGGGAACGCGGCGGCGATCTGCGCGGCGAGGTCCGAGGGGAAGTCGACGCCGCGGATGAGCGCGCGCGCGGCTTCGCAGGCGCGCTCCACCGCCTCGGGGTCGCCGCTCGCGGCGGCCGTCCCCGTCGCCTTCGCCGCCTCGCGAAGCGCGTCGCCCAGCCCCGCGTTCTCGCACACCGTCTCCATCACCCCGAACGGCACGAAGACCCCAGGCGGGGTCTTGAACAGCGAGTCCGAGCGCGCGGCTACGAGCTGTAAGTCGGCGCACGTGGCGGCTTTCGCGCCCGCAGTCTCCGTCGTCGCGCGCTCGAGGGGGTGGCACTCCAGCTTGTTCGACAACGTCGCCGGCGAAGGCGTCGGCGCGGGCGTCGCGGCGGCGTTCGCGTCTCCTCGCGTTGGAGACGCCGTCTCCGCGACGGCGGCGTCCGCGGCGGTCGCCGCGCGGAGCGTCGCGCCGTCGGGGGTCACCTCCAGGATCACCTCTCTTCCGAGAAGCGCGCGCGCGGCGGCGTGCGCGGCGGCGTCCTCGGTGGCGGCGAGAGGCGTCTTCTCCTGCCTGGCGCGAATCGCGAGGTGCGAGAGGTGCGGCAAGTCGCGCGCCAGCACGACGCCCTTGACGTGCGCGCCCGCGGCGCGCACCTCCTCGTCCCCGTCCGCCGTCCACGCGAGCGCCACCACCGGGCCGGAAGTCAAAGGGTCGCCCAGGCTTCCCGGCTGAAGGCTCTGGCACTCCACCAAGACGCCGCGCGCGACGCCGCCGGAGACGGCGTCGTATCCCCCCGGCCTTACGCCGGCGGCGTCCGAGGCGGCGCGGAGCATGGGCGCGATGTACCGCGAGATCTGGAAAGGTACGCCCGCGCGCACGATCGCTTCGACGTGCGTCACGCCGAGATGCTCGGGAAGCCCGAAAGCATCCGCGATGTCCACCGGGACGTTTCCGTACGCTTCCGATAAAGCGTCGGCGTGGGATTCGACGACGCGGCGCGCTCGTTGTAACGTGGCGCGCAGACGCAGCGCAGCTTCTCGGTCCCCGATGGGCGAGTTTTGGGATTGCGCGAGCACGTCTTGGTCGCCGCACCACATCTCCAGCTCCCGAGCGGTGGCTTCGCACTCCGCGCTCCGCCAACCGCCGATGGCGACGTGCCGCAAGCCGTGCGCGGTGGCTTCGGCGGCGACGCGCCAGAAGCTCTGGTCGCCGCTTTGGAGCATGCCCACGAAGTGCGCGTTGTCCGCCTCGCCGTCCACGCCCGCGCCCGAGCACTGCAGCGCGCGCGCCATCACCACGAACGCCAGCTCCTCCAGCGCGATCTCCGCCAGGCGGTACTCCTGCCGCGTCGAGACGGCTTCGTCCGGCGCGTCGTTGCGCATCCCAGTCTCGAGCGCCTGGCCGAAATATCGGCGAACCGAAACCGACGCTCGCAACGCGCGCATCACCGCCGCGCCCTCGTTGCCCAACACGCCGTCGTGCCCCGCCTCGCCGCTCTCGAGCGCCCACATCGCGCCCTGCAACTCGTCGATCTGGGCTTGCGCCTCGGGCTCGACGAAAGGTCTCAGCGCGTCGACGCGCTCGAGCGCGCCCGTGGCGTTGAAAAACTTCTTGAGCTCGGCGGCAAACAGGCAAAACTCGTTGACGAAATCCTGGTTGTACTGCCCGTCGTGCGCCTCCACGGTGATTCTTCGAAGCATGGCGTCGACGGCGATGAGGTCCTCCGGGCCCGCGTTGCGGTGGATCTTGTTCTGCAACGTGTGCTTGATCTCCTTCTTCAGGTCCTGGGGGATGTCGTTGCGGTGCGCGATGTCGCGGATGCGCGTCATGGGGACCGAGCAGGTGAACTCGCTCGAGAAGCTCGGCAGCCACGGGTGCAGGTGGCGCATGATCTGGCGCTCCACAGAAGACACGGGCGCGCCGTGCTTGCCGTACAGCGGGTTCAGACCGGCCACGGTCTCGAGGTTGATGAAGACGTCGCGCGAGACAACCGCCGGGCGATCCGGGCGGTGGTGGTGGCCATCCTCGGCGCACTCGATGTGCCCCGCGGCGATCCAGCGCAAAAACGTCGAGGTCGCCGCGAGTTTCTCCACCGAAAGCGCGTGGCCCTGCCCCACGATGGACTGAACGAGCTCGAGCTTGTTCAAGTACGAAGGCGCCTCGCGCGATCCCTCTAAGACTTTCTTCGTCGCCGGCGTCAGATGCGGCCGGCTTGCGACGTAATCCTCCGGCACGCGGTTCTTCACGATGTCCATCTGGAACGCCTCCATGCTCTCGTCGCGGTGCTGCATCCACTGCGTCTGCTGGCCCCGCCACGCGTTCGCGGAGTTCATCACAGGCGTGGGCTCGGGGGGAGGGTCCGTGTTCAAATCGAACGAGGGCGGGATGTCGATGGACGAAGGGATGGGCGCGTGCGTCGTCGCCGCCGGCGGCGCCGTCGGCGGCGTCGGCGCGCTCCCGTCCTCGGCAGCCACCTGCACGTCGCCGCCCAGCGTGCCCGTGACCATGAGCGGCACGCCGCTCGCGGTCAAAACGCGGTTCTCGCACTCTTCCCACTCGTACCCGCCCCCGTGCGGTTTCTCCACCACCAGCTTAAATTCTTCCACGCCCACCGCCGATTCCACGATTACCGCGCCGACCCAGACGTCCCCCTCGGACCAGGTGAGCCGCGCGGCGTCGTCGGGGTTCCAGGCCCCGAGGGATTTGTCCGAGCCCACGACCACGAGGCTGAACCCGAAATCCAGGCTCGCCTGCACCGCGAACGCCACGGTCGTGCGCGCGGCCGCGCCCGGGGCGGCCGGCACACTTTCGGGCGCGGGCGCGGCCGGCACATTTTCGGGCGCGGGCGCATTCTGGTCGTGCGCCCTCGCGACGACGGGAGCGCGTCGCGCGGTGAGCGACCGAGTCCGGGTCGCGTTGGGCCGCGCACCGAGCGCGGTGGCGGCGCGAAGCACCCCCGGTTGACACGACATGCGTCTCGCGGGAAGGTGCGGGAGGTAATGGCGCGCAATTGTTAGCTCGCGCTTTTCTTTTCAAACCTATCCGAAAGCCCACGGTTCATCGACGAGTTAAATCGCCGGTATCCGTCGTACAGGACAAACAGTCTTCGATTTATACCGCTCGCCGCCGCTCCGGCGCCCGCTTTTTCCCCACGAAAAAGCGCACATCATCATCATCCCCAGTTCGACGCGCGCGCCGTCGTGGACTGCCCCACCCGACCATGGCTCCGGCGTCCTCCCCCGACACGGAGGCTCGCGCGGCTGCGGTGTTCGCGCTTCTGCCGTTCGCCGCGCTGACGTTCGTGTTGACCGTCGCGACCGTGGGCAAGACCACGCGTCTGCTCGTGGGCTTGACGTACTACCTGATCCCCGAGACGGACGCCGAGAGAGCGCGCGCGCGCTTGGCGCGCGTCCAGAGCCAAAACGCATCGGCGCGGCGGAAGGAGAAGCGACGCAAAGACGGCGGTCTCGCGTCGCTCGCCAAGGAAGACGACGAGGATTCCATCGCGGCGCTCAAGCTGACCAAGGCGAACCTGGTGTTGAAGCCGTTTTGGAGCCACTTCGACCACCTCGTCTTTTTCACCGTCGCGGTCGCCGCCAACTGGGCCGCCGCCGAGGGACGCGCGGCGTGGATACACGCGCGCATCGCGGACGGCTCGATTCCCGAATCGAAACCCGTGGTGCTCGAGAACCCGCTCCTGGCGCTGATGTGCGTGGTGGGCGCGGGGAGCGCTTCGCGCGCGCTCGTGCTGATGGAGCTCGATCGCGGAACGCCGGGACTGGAAAAGGCAGTCGCCGGCGCCGTCGCCGTCGCGGGCTTCGTCGCGTCGTCTCTGCTCCTGATGCTCGTCCCCGACACCGTCCTGGACTTCGAGATCGACCGCACGAGCGTCGAGTTCGCGCCCGCGGTCGTCCGCGCGATCCGCAGGAAGGCGGGGAGGGCGCTCGGGGGGGCGCTCGAGGTCGGCGGATCCGGCTCGCTCGTCGTGTCGCGGGCGCAGATCGCAATCGGGCTGAGCGTGTTCGCGGGCCTCCTCGCCGGGTCGCTGTTTCCCCCCGCCGTGCGCGCGTCCAGGTCGTACCTGATGCAGACCGCGCCGCCGGCGTGGAGTGAGAGCATCACGCGCGCGGACGGCACGAGCAGACGCGTCGCGCACGCCGCGTTCGCCGCGCCTCTCGTCGCCGCGGCGTCGTTCTTCTCGCCGCTCTTCGCCGACCCGCTCGGTTTGAGCGCCGCGACGGTGGCGATCGTTCGGCCGGCTTCGCTCCTGGCGACGGCTCTTCTCATGACGCTCTCGGTGCCGTTCTTGGTGCAGGGCCACCTGAACGGCTCGCTGGTCACGTGGTACGAGCTCAAGTTTGGAGAGACGGCGCGCGGCGACGGCGGCGCGATTCGCGCGGCGGCGCGAATCAAGGCGGAGGTGACGAATCACGTGGCGGTGAAGGTTGCCGTGCAGGCGGCGGCTCCGGCGGCGCTGATGGCGTGCCTGGCGTGCCTTCTGGGCGCGAAGCGACGTTTAGACCCTCTCGAGGAGGAGAGTGGCTCGCTCACCGGAGTCATCCCATCTGTGTGCTGGCGCACCGTCGCGGGGTTTTTAGGGTGGTGGGTCGTTATGTGCTGGGGATCGTTCACCGCGATCGGCGTGGCGCTCGGGAGAAACGGCGTCGCGCCGTTCGCGCCGTGACGATACCGTTTAAGCGTGTTCGTAGTACGCGATATTAATACCACAGAGGTCATTATCTACTACGTCACGCGGAGACGAACACTACGAAGGTACTACCATGGTACGCATACTTAGATGGCTCATATTATATATTACTCGTACACTCTTTCACGCCAACGCCTACCGCTCTAGAACGGCGTGCCTCTCGCCTCGGCGCTCCCTTGCCTGGCGAACTCGCTTCGCTTCGCGCGGATGGACGCGTCCGCCGCCCCGAGCGCGACGCCGTCCGCCAGTTCGATTCCCCCCACGGCGTTAACACCCATCGCCGCGACGCCGTCCCCGATGAGCAGGTCGTCCGGGTCCGTGTCCGTGCCGCCCACGATACCCCCCGCGGCGACCACGCCTTTGGCCGCGGCGTGGAGCGCGTCGTGCAGCCTGAAAATCTCGGGATGCCTCCGGCCCATCTCGCCGGCGTCGTGGCCGAAGGCGTTGAGGATGTCCGCGCCCGCCATTTTCCGCCGGTAGTACTCCTCGTTCACGGAGTCGCGCGTGGAGACCCAGGTGGCGTGCGCGCCTGCGCCCGCGAACAGACCCTCTGAGGTGCCGTAAGCCGTGAACTGCCGCGCGTCGAGGTCGTTCCCGGTTTCCGTCGGCGTGACGTTGACGGCGCCCTCCGCGGCGCGGCCCACCGGTCCCGCGCACGCCTGCGCGTCGAACGCGATCTTGACGTGCGCGCCGGCGAAGTGGTCCACCGCTTTTTGTGATCGGAGCACGACGATGACGGAGGAGCACGCGGCGCCGAAATCGAAACCTCCCCCCACGCCGCCCAACGCCACCGCCGCCGGGAGCGACCACTGCGTCTCGTTGGTCTCGGTCACCCGTCGCCGCATCACCAGGCCGTTCCCCGCGGAGAAGGAGAGAAACACGCCCACTTTGTACGTCCACAGGAACGCGATGCCGTGCGCGTTTCGCAGCGCGTCGGGAGGGAGAAGCACGTCCCGCGCGCATCTGCTCGGGTCCGTGCGCTCCTCGAGCGTCTCGACAGCCTTAAACACGCTGGACTGCAACGAGAAGACCTCGTTGATGTCATCCGCGAGGTCACCCATGGGGCGGGAAGGCGCCGAACGCCGGACCGCCGGACCGCCGGGCGACTCCCGCGAAGCGGTACCGACCCGCGAGCCACCCGCTCGGCTCGGACCGCGGACGACGCGCGCACCTCGTCGTGCGCGCGTGGGTCTGACGCGCAGACGTGTACGCGCGGTAGAACACGCTAGCGCATGGTTTTTCTCGGAACGAGGAGGCCAACGAAACGCCATTTCACAGAGTGCACATTTTGGTTTCGGCGCGACGCGCGCGGCGCGCGCTTGGAGAAGTCCTTTCGAACGGAGCGTCGCGCTTCATCGCGTCATCTATTACACGTCTCGCACTCTCGCCCGAAGACGACCGCAAACGCGACCTCGCCAAAAAAACCTCCTTCAAATACACATCCCTCGAACTCACGGATACAACGTGGGCGGCGTCTCGAACGTGGCGGCGATCTTTTTCAAGACGTCCGCGGCTTCGGCGTACTTGTCCTCCGGGCACACCGCGGTGAGCGTGAACAGCCGGTTGACGCGTCCGTTGTACCCGATGCCGACGACGGAGTAGAGGTGCTGGTAAAACCCCTCCGTGGGTCTCTCGACCGTGTACTCCAAAGCGTATTTCGCATCCACCGCTTTCGCGTCGACGACGTACGAAAACTGTTTCGGGCCCTCGCGAGGTTTCGGTCTCGTCATGCCCGCGGCGACGCCGTAGGCGAACTCGTCCGGCGAGCCGAAGCTGCCCATCTTCGGGTAGTCCGCGCCCAGGCTCGTAGCAACCACGTTGACGTTGATCTCGGGCTGGTCGGGGGGGTAGAACGCCACCACGCGGCGCGTGCTCCGCGGATCCTCCGAAGTGACCCCCTCCGCCTGCACCCAATCAGACGGCACGGAGAAGGCGTACTTGTCCTGCTCGTCGCGGTACTCCTTCATCTGCGCGCTCGCGGGGACCGCGTCCGCGCGCGCGGAGCGACAAGGCGCGAGCGATGCCAGCGCGGCGGCGGCGAACAGCGCGCGCCGGGGGAGCGCCACCGACGCCACCTCGGCGTCGCGCGGCTCCGACTGGGCACGGCAAATCGTCGACGTCACGCCGGGGCGCGACGAGACGCGCGGCTTCGCGGAGACGCGCGCGGTCGCGAGGGAGGACACGCAGGACGCCATCGCGCGGGGTGTGACTCGGAGCGGGTGCCTGACGCGCGGAGACGTGGGCTGGCGACGGCACAGCGCGCGTCGGTGTGGAGATCGCGGTCGAGCGCTCTCGCGTTGTTGGCGTTCGGCCAACTGTCACGCGATCACGAAAACGCGAGATCTTTGCGAGCTCGCGCGCTGAAACAATCTGCGAGAGAGGAAAAGCTGCAAGAGCAGCGTTGATGCGTCCGAGCACTTTTACGGTGTACTAGTGTCCGGGTGTTGAAACGACCATGCCAGATCGCCCCGCGCGCACTCGGGCGCCCGTCCGGTCGGTTCCGAGATGGCGACGCACGCCGCGCCAGACGCGGCGCGCGCCCGGGCACCCGCGTCGCTGGCCGATGAGCGCACGCCCATGCTCCTCGCGCAGGCGCGGGACACGCTCGAGGCGTACGCGTCCGCGTCGCCTCGGTCGCGCGATGCCGGTCTCCGCGGTCGCGCCGCGCGACGCCGCGAGGACACGCGGTGGCGCGCGGTGCTCACCGCGGTGGGCGCGATCGGCACGATCGGCGCGTGCGCGGCGATCGCCAAGCCCTACCTCGTGCACGAGGTGTCCGGCGAGAGAACGGCCGCGCGCGCGTCCGAGAGGGCGTCTTCCGGAATCGAAACAGAAACCCAAGGTTTCCGCCGGCGGCATCGTAACGCGCGCGCGGCTCGTTTCGCCGCCGAGGCAGCGGCGTACGAGGAGTTCGAGGCTGCCGTCGGTTCTCGCGTCGCGCGCGTGTTCGCGCCGTACCCCGACGCGAAGCCCTGGCGGGACTCGAGCGCGGGAAGAAACGCGTTTCAGGCGGAGGTGAGCGCGACGGATGAGGTTTGGTCGGCGCGCATCGCCGCCGCCGCGTCGCTTTTGGGCGTTCCCAAACGCGAGTCGTCTTTGAACATCCCACGTCCTGGTGACGACCCGGACGCGATCGACACGAGGGCCAAGTACGACAAGGTCAAGGCGTGGTCGTTTTCGCGGTACGAGCCCTCCTGGACAAACGCCTACCGCACGTACGGCCCCGCCATCGGCGGCGCGCAGTTGTCCTACCTTTCCATCTACAAAGCCGCCAACAACAACATCCGGCACTCCATCGCCGTGATGTCCGAAGAGGAGGAGGACGCGCTGAACGGCACGGAAGCCACCGCCCTGGCGTCGGCGGCGGCGAAATTCGCGGCGTCTCTGTCCGGGGACTCGCGGCCGAGCGTCGGGAGGCGCGAGGACGAATCCGACGCGCCGGGGGACGCGTACAGGTGCAAGTTTACGTTTCTGCGCGATCCCCTGGAGCGATTCGTCAGCGCGTACGCCGAGTTCGAGTACCGCGTCTCGCCCGAGTTCGAGCAGCACTTCCCGAGCACGTGCGCGCAGGGTGACTGGGTGACCAACACGTTCGACCTGCTCGACGCGAGCGACCGCGAGATGGTCTCCAAGACGGCGCCGGGCGAATCCTCCGAATCCTCCGAATCGCTCCGCAAGCCGCTCGACTCGGATTCGCTGTGGTCCTCGGACTCGCCGGTTTGGCCCCCCCCGCTCGGGAGCGCGGCGCGCGCGCGCCTTCTGCTGCGCCTGCTCGCGTCTCTGCGGTGGGTGGACGACAGCCGCGAGGCTCGCGCGCGTTTGAACGCGGCGAACGACCCGGTTCCCGCCAAAACCAACCTGAACTGCGTCGTGGCGTTTCACCACTTTTTCCCGCAAGCCAACAATTTCGTCTCCTCGAGCCCGGACGCGTCGTCGCCGGCGTCGCGGAAACAACAGACGCCGCTGAACTTCGTCGGGAAGCTGGAGCGGTTCTCGGAGGATTGGCAAAGCCTGGCGAAGACGTGCCGAGTGACCCCTCCGGAGGCTTTGCGGTACGCGCCTCTGCCGGACGGCGGCGGCCACCCCACCACCAGCGGCGCGCCCACCGAAGACGCGATGCTCGCGTTGCTCGAATCGGACGACGACGCGATGGTTGCGTTTTGCCTGCTCTACCTGGACGATTACACCTGGGGCGGGTACGAGTTACCGCGCGCGTGCGCGCTGAGCGATGTAGTCAGGCGGCTGACGACGGCGTACGGGGCGGAAACCGCCGGAGACGAAAACGACGTAGTCGCCGCGGAGGAGGGCGAGGCGGAGCGCGCGGAGACGCGAAAGCAATCCTTCGCGCAGTACGTGCGTTCGCACTTCGCGGCGCCGAGAAAGGAGGAGGAGGAGGCGTTACCCTTCGTCCTGTGACGTCGTTTTCGTAGTTAGTCATTGTAGCAGTAGGACGAGAAGCAAAAAACACCGTTCGTTATCTAAGACGAGTCGCTCCCGAAACACTCGACGAACCAGTCTTCCTCGCCGAAGCCCTCCGGGAGCGGCGTCCCCGTGCGCGCCGCGCGCTCCGCCGCGGCGGCGGCGGCGGCTTCCAGCCCTGTGGTCATCGCGCCCTGCATGCACGGGTTACACTTCACGTTCGCGGCTTCCCCCGCGAAGAACAGCGCGCCGTCGTACTCCGGCTTCTGCAGCTCTCGCCGCGCGCCCGCGGCGTAGACGCTGGGATGCGTGTACGCGCCCCCCACGGAGTCCACGGCGGACCACGGGAACACTTTCGCGGCGACGAATCGCTTCGTCGCGGGCGCCGCGTCGCCCCCGGCGTCGCCGCCGAACATCGCGTCGAGCTGCTCGAGCGCCTGCTCAACGACGCCGGCTTCGCCTCTCTCCGGGTCTTCCCTGATGCGCCTCGCGACCGCCTTCGCGGTCTCGCCGCACGCGAAGAACGTGACGATCGCGCGTCCGGCGACGTCGGAGCGATCGGCGTCGCTTTCGTTTTCGTTTTCGTTTTCGGTCGCGTCGTACTCCAGCATCCAGCACTCCGGAAGAAACGCGTCGCAGCATACGACGTTCCATATGTCTTTTGGCCAAAACGTCTCACGGAACGCGAGACATATCTTCACCGCGTCGGACATCTGGATCGCGTCTATGGCGTCGCGTTTCGCACGCGGTAACGGCGGGTCGAAGAGGAGTTTCGTCGCGAACGCCGGCGCCCAGTGCGTTTCTTTCAACGCGCTCACCGGCGCGGCGACGATGACCGCGACCGACGCGCGGAACGTTTTCCCGCATCGCGTCGTCACCGCCGCGCCTCCGTCGTTAAACGAACCGGTCACGCCTTCGTCGTTCGTTTCTTTTTCTTTTCGCGACCACTCCACCGTACGTGCGACTGTGTCGAGTCGCACGTCCAGCCCTGAAGAGACTTCCCGCACGAGATCACCCAGGTGCCGCCCTTCGTCCAGCAGGATGTACTCCTCGCCGTGGCACCACTCCCTCTGCTCGACGGCGGTCTCGCGCATGCCCATCGTCGACAACGAGCACCCGAAGTCGTTGGCGTAGACGTTCTCGGCCACCGCGATGACGCGTTTCGAAGCCTTGACGCGGTCGGTGAGCCACTGCAGCGCGGTGCAGTCCACGTGTTTCGTTTCAGAGGACTCCAAGTCATCGATGGGAATCTGAGACGCGGAGGCGGAGGTTTCGCTTTCCGTTTTCAAAACCCACGGCGCGTCGGGAAGATCCGCGAGCAAACGATGCGCCTCGGCGATGTCGGGGTGCGCCTCCGCGGTTTCGGCGTCGACGATCCCGCGTAACGCATTATCGTCGTTATCGTCGTTCTCGAAACGCTCGTCGTTCGTTTCGTCGCTTCGAGGCCCGAAGTAGTACCTGTCCGGCCACTCCAGCGTCCGGTACGACCATTGCAATCGCTCGAACAGGCGCACCAGCACGTTGTTCTCGCCGCCGTGCACGAACTCAGCCCCGAGCTGCAGGGGCCAGGGCGCGAACCCGTGGAGCTGCGCCACGCGGCCGCCGACGGTCGAGCCGGCCTCGAGGACGATGACTGGCGGTCGCGCGTGTACGTGGGCGCGTGCGGTCGCGGGGGGGCGAGGGTCGTGAGGACGAGCGGGCGCGAGAGGACTCGAGACGCGCGGCGGCGGCGGCGGTGGTCGGCACGAAGAGATGGGCGAGGATGGGGAGGCTCGAGAGGGTTCGAGCGGTCGAACGAGCTCGCGTACCTTTGGCCCCGAGCTGGTGCAGCGCCCGCGCCGCGGTCAGACCCGCGAGGCCGGCGCCGATCACGACGTACTCCGCCTCCTCGTCCATCGTGGCGAGCGCGACGGGATGTGCCTCGGTGTTTCGAAAGCCACGACAAAAAAAAAACTGTCGAGAGACTTCGGGACGTCAGTGACGCGCAGAAGAGGCACGTGCCTTGGCGCGGTACCTCGTCACAGTGACCCCGCGCCCGCCCCGCGGGGATGTTGCGCGCCGGGTCCTCGCGAGCCTCGCGGTTCTCCCTGCGATGGCTCGTCGCCTCCGACGCCCCGGCGCCCGACCGCCCCGCGCCCCCTCTGCGCGCGAACGCCAGACCGGGCGTTCGAGGCATCGTGAACTTCGGAGGCGGCATCAAAGGCATGGAGGGCTTCTTGAAGCAGGAGAAGCTGCGCGAAAAGGTGGAGCAGATGCAGGACGCGCGCGCGAAAGCCGAGCGGTACGTCTCGGAGCGTGAAGCCAAGAGCGACGGGTCTTCCGCGTCCGACCCCGCGCACCCCCCGCCGTGGGAGGCTCCTCCGCCCCCGATGGGCGTCCACGCCATGGCTGAGGCGCAGATCGAACGCGCGATGCGCGCCGGCGCCTTTGATAACATGGCGGGCAAAGGAAAGCCGCTCGCCTCGGACCCGTCCACGGAGACGCCCTGGGACGTGGACGCCGGTCAAGCTGCTTTGAACCGCGTGCTGAAAAGCGCGGGGTACAGGCCGCGATCGGTCGAGGCGCTGGAGAAGCTTCGAAGCGCGGCGGCGGCGCTGGAGTCGGTTTTGGCGCGGGGCGTCTCGTCGGGCTCGGTGACGGATCTCGCATCCGCCGCGGGGCGCCGCGAGGTTTCCGAGGCGTACCGGGAAAAGGCCGAGGCGACACGGCAGTACAACTCGGCGCTCATCGTAGACGCGGAGTCG
>ENA-OUOG01003584-OUOG01003584.1-marine-metagenome-genome-assembly--contig:-NODE-3584-length-14308-cov-5.509662_pt1 | contig 14308 bp, 11 predicted proteins | sample MGYA00248635_ERZ508505 | MGnify/ENA primary metagenome ERZ508505 (study PRJEB26176, sample SAMN06267871) | marine metagenome | isolation source: Saanich Inlet, British Columbia, Canada | place: Pacific...
TGAATATTATGGTTTAAAGAATTTAAAGCAGTTGTATGGTTGGATTCTTTATCTATTCTATTAAAAGAAGGAACTTGCTCGGCGTTTATTTCATATTGAGAAAATACAATATTTGAAATAAATAATATAATAATTATTATAACGTTTTTCATAATTTAAACAGCAACTGTACCTTTAATGTGTGGATGTGGATTGTAATCTTCTAATGTGAAATCTTCAAAGTTAAAATCGAAAATATTGGTAATCTCTGGATTGAGTTTCATTTTTGGTAAAGGTCTACACTCTCGAGATAATTGTAATTCTAATTGTTCTATATGATTGTTGTAAATATGTGCATCACCAAAAGTATGAATAAATTCTCCCGCTTGGTAACCACAAACTTGTGCCATCATTTCTGTAAATAATGCATAAGATGCAATGTTAAAAGGTACGCCTAAAAAAATATCTGCACTACGTTGGTATAGTTGGCAAGATAATTTGCCGTCTGCTACATAAAACTGAAAGAATGCATGACAAGGAGGTAAGGCAGCTTTGCCATTGGCAACATTCTCATCGAAAGATTTTGAAGTGTCTGGTAATACTGAAGGATTCCAAGCAGAAACTAGCATACGTCTACTGTTTGGGTTGTTTTTTAGAGTATGAATAACTTCTGTAATTTGGTCTACTTCGTCACTATTCCAATTACGCCATTGGTGCCCATAAACAGGACCTAAATCACCATTTTTATCTGCCCAAGAATTCCATATTTTTACACCATTCTCTGTTAGGTAATTAATATTTGTATCGCCTTTTAAGAACCAAAGTAGTTCGTAAATAATAGATTTTAAGTGTAGTTTTTTTGTAGTAACCATTGGGAAACCTTCGCTTAAATTGAATCGCATTTGGTAACCAAAAACACTTTTAGTTCCTGTTCCTGTTCTGTCTCCTTTTTCGTTTCCGTTTTTTAAAACGTGCTGTACTAAATCGTGGTATTGCTTCATATTCATTTCCCACGAAAGTGGGAATCTTTTTTAGTTAACTAAAGTATTAATATATTGAGATTCTTCGCTAAGCTCAGAATGACAAAAATATGTGTGGTTAAAAATATAAAAAAGCTTCAAGTCTAGTGAATTGAAGCTTTGTTTTATATTAAAAGTTATTAACGGTTTTACCCAATTATCATTCCAGCAATAGTAGCAGAAATTAATGAGGCAATTGTACCTCCAATTAAAGCCTTCATACCAAATTTAGAAAGTTGCTTGCGTTGTCCTGGCGCAAGAGAACCAATACCTCCAATTTGAATTCCAATAGAAGCGAAGTTTGCAAATCCACACAACATATATGTTGCCATGATTATAGATTTTTCGTAGGTTAAATGTGTTACATTCGATACATTTTTAAGATCTGCTAATTGAATGTAACCTACAAATTCACTCGCTGCTAATTTAATGCCTAGAAGTTGTCCCATTAACATAATGTCTTCTTTTGCTACACCAATTAACCACATTAAAGGCGAAAAAATGGTTCCTAACATGGCTTCTAATGATAAAGCTTGATATGGTGAGTTAGCACTAACCCATTCATTTAAACCTCCTATAGTGCCTATCTTTAACAATCCGTAATTTACCATAGCAATGAAAGCTACAAAAACCAAAAGCATCGCTCCAACATTAACTGCAAGTTTTAAACCTTCGGTAGTTCCATTTGCAATTGCATCTAAAAAGTTAGAGCCTATTTTATCTTGAGATACAGCTACATCAGTATTGATTTTTTCGGTCTGAGGAAACAGTATTTTAGAAATTACTATAGCTCCAGGAGCAGCCATTACAGAAGCTGCAAGCAAGTGTTTTGCATATACTAGTTTTAAAGCTTCATCATCACCACCAAGAAAGCCAATGTAGGCTGCTAAAACTGCACCTGCTACTGTAGCCATTCCACCAATCATGACTAGTAAGATTTCAGATTTATTCATTTTTTCTAAATAGGCTTTAATAAGAAGTGGCGCTTCTGTTTGACCTAGAAATATATTACCTGCAACACTTAAACTTTCTGCTCCAGAAATACCTAATAGTTTAGTTAATAACCATCCCATGGCCTGAACTACTTTTTGAATGATACCTAAATAAAAGAGCACTGAAGTTAATGCTGAAAAGAATAAAATTGTAGGTAGTACTTGAAATGCGAATATAAATCCATAAGAGGTAACATCCATGAAGCCTCCAAAAAGGAATTTGCTACCAGCTTGTGTGAAGCCTAATATTTTAATAAAAATTTTTCCTACAAATTCAAATATTGTTTTTATAAAACCAATTTTTAAAACTCCAATGGCAATAATTAATTGAAAAGTTAAACCAATTCCCACTGTTTTCCAATTCACAGCTCTACGATTACTACTAAATAAAAACGCAATAAATATTAGCGAAATCATGCCTAAAACTCCTCTCCATAAGCTGTTAAATGAGAAGCCTTGACTTGGTATTATGGTGTCAGTTATAGCAGTTTCAATAGGAACTATATCATCAGAAGTTTTACTTCTAAATGAATAAATACTACCTTTTTCTGAGAGTACTAATGTAGAATCTGTTTTAGTGGCAATTTTAAAAGTATAAATAGTGTCTTTGGGAGCTTCAAAATAAAAAATAAGTAGGTTGTTTTGATATAAATAATCTCCAAAAGCTTTTTCTTTAGAATGTATAGAAGAAATTTCAAAACTTCCTTCTTTTAGTTCTAGAGTAGGAATAGGTGGAAATATAGATTCTTCTGGTTGATTTACTGAAACATCCATTTCCCAAACCTTTTCTAATTCTTGACCTGAAGCAGTTGTTATTCCAAAAAAAATAGCTGCAATAGCGAATAGTATATTCTTAATCATAAGGTTAGCGTTTAGAAATTTCATCGCGAATTTTTGCTGCTTTTTCGTAGTCTTCGTTTGCAACAGCATCGTTAAGGAGGTTGTTTAATTCTTCTAAAGTGTGAGATTTATAATCTTCTTTATCAGTAAATTCTAATTCTTCGTTAATAATATCTTCAACCAGAATACTGTCGATGTCGTTGTCCTCATTCTCTTCTTTATTTGGATCTGCTTTTAAGTAAATTCCGGCTTTATCTAAGATGTTTTTATAAGTAAAAATAGGCGCTTGAAAACGTAAAGCTAGAGCGATAGCGTCGCTAGTTCTGGCATCTATTATTTCTTCGATTTTATCACGTTCGCAAATTAAGCTCGAATAAAAAACACCATCTACTAATTTATGTATAATGACTTGTTTAACAACAATATCAAATCGATCTGCAAAATTTTTAAATAAATCGTGAGTGAGTGGACGTGGTGGTCTAATTTCTTTTTCAAGTGCAATAGCAATAGATTGCGCTTCAAAAGCTCCTATAACTATTGGTAATTTACGTTCGCCATCTACTTCATTCAATATCAATGCATACGCGCCATTTTGAGTTTGGCTGTACGATATTCCTTTTATTTTTAGTCTTACTAAACTCATATATAATAAATGAAAAAACGATTTAAATTGTAAAATGCAATTTAAACCGCTTTTTTTACGAGCACAATTTATAAAAAATTAAGCGTTTGCCACTTTAAATGCTTTTAATTTTTCGATAAGTGTTGGTACTACTTCAAAAGCATCACCTACAACTCCATAGTCTGCAGCTTTAAAGAAAGGTGCTTCAGGATCTGTATTAATAACTACTTTTACTTTACTAGCGTTAATTCCAGCTAAATGCTGAATGGCTCCAGAAATACCAATAGCAATATATAAATTAGAGGCTACAGGTTTTCCTGTTTGTCCTACGTGTTCACTATGTGGTCTCCAGCCTAAATCACTTACTGGTTTAGAACAGGCTGTTGCTGCTCCAAGAACTTCGGCTAACTCTTCTATCATTCCCCAATTCTCTGGACCTTTTAATCCACGACCTGCTGATACTACTGTTTCTGCATCTGCAATGGTTACTTTGTCTGTAGCTTTGTCAACAGATTGTACACTAACTCCAGATTCCGGAATTGATGGAGAAAAATCTTCAGATGTAGCACTTGCACTGTTTTCAACTAAACCAAAGGCATTGTTAGAAACACCAACTATTTTTACATCTGTATTTATAGTCGTCATGTTAAATGCTTTATTTGTAAATGCCGAACGTTTTACTGTAAAAGGCGCATTATTTGATGGTGCTTCTACAACATTTGGAGCATAACCAGCATGGAGTCCTACTGCTAAAATAGGTGCTAAATATTTGCTATCTGCACTTTGGCTAATGACAACTACTTTTGCGCCTTCTTGTTCTGCTGCTTGTTTTATTACTTCAGCATAAGATTTTGCATTAAATTTTTCTAAAGTCGAATTAGATACATTTAGTACTTTATCTACACCGTAATTTCCTAATTCACTTGTGTTTGCTGCATTAACAGTTACAGCAGTAACAGTAGTTCCTAGTTGGTTGGCTACTGCTTTTGCATAAGAAGCAACCTCTAAGGCTGTTTTCTTAAATTTTCCGTTTTCTGATTCTGTATATACTAAAACTGACATAATATTTTTTATAAATATAAATTTCAAAAACTAAATTACTAAACACGACCTGTTAGAATTTGTATTTGAGATTTGGTTATTAAATTACCTTTGCTTCGTTATGAAGTAAGTTTATTAGCTCGTCTAAATTTCCTGCATCTACTAAAGTAACTGCGCCTTTTGGAGCTGGCTTTTTAAATTCTATAGAAGCAGTTTCTGTCTCAGCATCTGTAGCTTCAACAATTGTTAAAGGTTTTTTACGAGCCATCATAATACCTCTCATGTTAGGAATGCGTAAATCGCTTTCTTCTACTAATCCTTTTTGTCCACCAATAACTAAAGGTAAACTTGTAGTAACTGTTTCTTTTCCGCCATCAATTTCTCTTATTGCTGTTGCATTTGTGCCTTCAATATCTAGGCTAATACAATTAGTTACAAAGTTTGCTCCTATTAATTCTGAAAGCATTCCAGGTACCATAGCGCCATTATAATCTATAGACTCACGTCCAGCAATTACTAAATCATATCCACCATCTTGTACTACTTTTGCTAATTCTTTAGCGACTTGAAAGCCATCTTTAGCTTCGGCATTTACTCTAATAGCAGCATCTGCACCAATAGCTAAAGCTTTACGTAAAGTAGGTTCTGTTTCTACTCCACCAACATTAACAACATCTACACTTGCACCTTGTTTTTCTTTAAACCACATAGCACGTGTTAAACCAAACTCATCGTTAGGGTTAATTACAAATTGTACACCATTAGTGTCGAATTTAGAATCTCCATCTGTAAAATTAATTTTCGATGTAGTGTCTGGAACATGGCTAATACACACTAAAATTTTCATATATATTATTATTTAATTAAGACTATTTTTTTTGAGAAGCGATTAACTATAACGATATCGTATAATTTGTAATTGCGACTTCAGTTTTCAGGTTACGAAGATAATTATTTTATTTCAAAAAATACTATGCACGCATAGTAAATTTTAAATAAATTCTTCTGTATTAGTTTAGAGATATTCTTATTTTTGTTTTCAATTTTATAAAGAATATGAAGACAATTCAATTTAGAGAAGCAATTTGTGAAGCAATGAGTGAAGAAATGCGAAGAGATGAAAGCATTTATTTAATGGGTGAGGAAGTAGCAGAATATAATGGTGCTTATAAAGCATCTAAAGGGATGCTAGATGAGTTTGGTGCTAAGCGCGTTATAGATACTCCAATTGCAGAACTAGGATTTGCAGGTATAGCTATTGGTTCTACTATGACTGGTAATAGACCTATTGTAGAATACATGACTTTTAATTTCTCATTAGTTGGTATTGATCAAATAATAAACAATGCGGCAAAAATTAGACAAATGTCTGGCGGGCAATTTAAATGTCCAATTGTTTTTCGCGGTCCAACAGCTTCTGCTGGTCAGTTAGCAGCTACACACTCTCAAGCTTTCGAAAGCTGGTTTGCTAACACGCCTGGTTTAAAAGTGGTTGTGCCCTCAAATCCTTATGATGCTAAAGGATTATTAAAATCTGCAATACGCGATGACGATCCTGTAATTTTTATGGAAAGTGAACAAATGTATGGCGATAAAGGAGAAGTGCCAGAGGGCGAATACACAATACCTTTAGGAGTAGCAGAAATTAAAAGAGAAGGAACAGATGTAACTATTGTTTCTTTTGGTAAAATTATTAAAGAAGCCTATAAAGCAGCAGACGAGCTTGCAAAAGAAGGTGTTTCTTGTGAAATAATTGATTTAAGAACAGTTAGACCTTTGGATAAAGAAGCGATTTTAAAATCGGTTAAAAAAACAAACCGTTTGGTGGTTTTAGAAGAAGCGTGGCCTTTTGGAAACGTGTCTACAGACATAACTTACATGGTACAAGCCGAGGCTTTCGATTATTTAGATGCTCCTGTAGTAAAAATTAATACAGCAGATACTCCTGCACCATATTCACCAGTATTATTAGCAGAATGGTTACCAGATTATACAGAGGTAATTAAAGCAGTTAAAAAGGTGATGTATAAATAAAAACAACAAATTTTTTTTATCAAACTTCATTAGCACAATTGTTGATGAAGTTTTTTGTTTATATTCGACTCCTATGAAAAAGTACTTATTGTTAATATTATTTTTTGTTTGTATCTCTACATTAGCTCAAACTAAAGTTAGTGGTCATGTGTACGACGATGCAAACGACCCAGTTCCTTATGTTAATATTTATTTTGAAGGCACAAGCATTGGAACCTCCACAGATGAGAATGGTACTTATTACATAGAAGATGATGAAACGCACGAAACCATAGTTTATTCTTTTGTTGGTTTCCAAACACAAAAAGTAAAGTTAACTCAAAAAGTAAATTATAAGTTTAATGTGGTGCTTAAAGAAGATGCTGCTACGCTTGATGAAGTAGTTCTTGTAAGTGGAAAGCAACCAAAGAAAAATAATCCAGCAATAGATATACTACGTAAAATATGGGCTAATAAAAGAAGTAATGGATTAAAACAGTACAAACAATACCAGTACGATAAGTATGAAAAAGTTGAGTTCGATTTAAATACTATTGATAGCGCAACAATAAATAGTAAATTATTTCGAGGTATGGAATTTGTTTTCGAACAAGTAGATACTTCTAAGGTTACAGGTAAAACCTATTTACCAATGTTTATAAACGAGTCTTCAGCTCAAGTATATGGTGATAATGTTATAAACGAAAAACGCGAGATTTTAAAAGGAAACAAAAATTCCGGATTTAGTAATAACCAAGTTATTATAGATTTTGTTGACGATTTATACAGCGATTACGATGTGTATAATAACTATTTAAAGTTTTTCGATAAGAGTTTTACTAGTCCAATTTCTAGAACAGGAATCCAAACGTATAACTATGTACTAGCAGATAGCGCATACATAGATAATAAATGGTGTTATAATATTATTTATTATCCAAGACGTAAAAACGAATTAACTTTTAAAGGCGATTTTTGGGTTGCAGATTCTACTTATGCAATTAAGGAAATTAATATGCAAGCCTCAAAAAGTGCAAATATTAATTGGGTTAAAGAAATATATATAGAGCAAGAGTTCGATGTTTTAAACGATTCTACTTTTTTAATAAAACGAGACTATTTTATGTCTGATTTTGCTTTTAATAAAAAAGAAAAGTCCCAAGGTATTTATGGAAAACGTACTACTTTGTACAACAACTACAAGTTTAATGAAAAGAAAGAGCCTAAATTTTATAAACAGAAGACGTATAGTTTTGATGAAGATCTTTACAATCAAGATGATGCCTTTTGGGATAAAAACAGAATGGAATCTTTAAGTAAAGATGAAAAAGGCGTATATGTGATGCTAGATTCTTTAAAGAAAACTAAAAAGTTTAAACGACTCTATAATTTAGGAAGTATTTTAGCCTCTGGTTACATAGAGTTCGATGAGCTAAATCTAGATTATGGACCTATTTTTTCAACCTTTGGATATAATGAAGTAGAAGGTGTACGATTACGTGGAGGTGGTAGAACCTACTTTGTTCAGAACGATTTATGGCGTTTAGAAGGATTTGTTGCTTATGGTTTTAAAGACGATAAATTTAAATATGGCATATCTGGTAAATGGTTGATTGATAAGAAAAGTAGATTAATTATCTCTGGAGGAAATAGAAGAGATGTAGAGCAAATAGGCGCAAGCTTAACAAGTTCTACAGATGTTTTAGGACGAAGTTTTGCATCTTCATCTGTTGCCAATACTGGAATTAATGACAAGTTAACCAGTGTTAATTTAACAACAGCAGCTATAGAACTAGAACCTATGCGTAATTTTATAACACGCTTAAGTGGTACTTATAAAACGCTTGAATCTGCTTCACCAACTTTTAGCTTAGACTACTTTACAGATGCAACACAAACCACAACAGAATCAGAAGTTAAGCAATATGAAACAGCTTTATCTTTGTCGTATTTTCCAAAACGAGAAATGACAGGTTTTGGTGTTGAACGTAGAACTAAAAACGATGATTTTGCAAGACTTTTTGCTCAAGTTACAGTTGGAGTTCCAAATCTTTTTAATAGTGATTTCGATTATAAAAAACTTCAATTCTCTTACTATCAACCATGGGCTTTAGGGAGTTTGGGCCGTTTAACTACTAGCATAGAAGTAGGTAAAACATATGGCGAAATTCCGTTAGGTTTAATGAGTGTTGTGCCAGGAAACCAAAGTTATTTTTCAATTTACAACACGTTTTCTAACCTAGATTTCTATGAGTTTGTTACAGATGAATATGCAACACTTCATGTAGAACATAATTTTAATGGACGCTTATTTTCAAGAATACCGTTGCTTAAAAAATATAATCTAAGAGCCATAGTAGGTTTTAGAGGTGTAATGGGCAACGTATCTCAACAAAATAGAGATATTAATGCTTCTGGTTTAACTTATGTATCACCTAATAAAGAAGCGTATTATGAATACAGTTTAGGTGTTGGAAATATTTTTAAAGTCTTTAGAATAGACTTTAATTTTAGAGGCAATTATCTAGATCCTATTGTAAATCCAGATGCTAGAAAATTTGGAGTCACTGGTAGTTTTGGGTTTTATTTTTAAACATAATTTTAAAGCGTATATAAAAAAAGGCTTCCATTAAGGAAGCCTTTTTTAATGCCTATTATTTTAGTTGTAATGAATTAAAAAGAAGTTGAAAGATTTAAAGTTAAACCAGTGTTTTCAGGTACAATTCTACAAACACCTCCTACACATAATAATCCACCACGTTGTCTTCCATAGTTTAAAGCAATTCGAGTTGCTCCTTTAGTGTAACTACCACCAACATTGTAATAATGCGCTTTTGTTTCAGTGCTAAATTCATTATCATTTCCATAATCATAAATGTCAGAAACATAGAAGGCTAACCTTCTATTAGCAACGTATTCTATTGTGCCTCCAACCCAGTTTTTTCTATCTTGTTTTGTCCATAAATGTTGAGCTTCCATCCTTATAGATTTCCCACTATCTAACTTATGTGTAACATCAACAATGGCAACTTGCGACTTTATATCTCCATCTGTACCTAAGTTTCCGCCTAAGGCAACACCTTTATCTACAATAGAATTTATATAAGTAAAAATTGAAGACCAATTTTTTGATAGTTTTTTTCTTACTTCAAAGTTGAAATCTCTATTTAGACGTTTGCCAAATTTTAAAAATTCAGCGCTATATGTTGATTCTGCTTGATCAAATTCAGCATCTAATAAAGCCCAATACGCAAAGTTAGCGGTAAATTTTGTTCCATATTTACCACCTAATGTTGAGCCTTTTTTAAAGTTGTAAAAAACATCTACTATATTTCCTATTTCACCAGCTTGACCACCAAAATTTTGTAAAAATAATCCTGGTTGAACATTATATATGTAAATGTTTGCTAGTGAGTAGTCTTGTTGTTTTGTTAAGGTAGGAAGGTAATTTAGGTTTTGCATGTTAAATTGAAACTCTAAAGAAGAAATGTCTTTAGCGTTACGTTCTGCTGTAGAAACCATATTCTCTAAACGTCTAAATGTAGAACTTATTCCTAATCCTTTTTTACTATAACCAGCAGTAAAGATAAGTGCATTGCCATCAAAATATTTACCTTCAATTACTCCAGTTCCTGGTAAAGCCGGTGGAATAAATGAAACATCCTCACCTTTTAAAGCGTATTCAGTTTTAAAATAAACATTCCCAAAGTCTACATCTAATCGTGCTGAATAGGAATTTATCATTTCAGGAAAATCTGTTGTGTCAAATTCATAACTAGGATCAAACTCATCCACAGGTGGTGTGAAATCTTCTTTTTTGCCAACATAACTTAAGCCTAGGTTTAAACGGTTTACGCCTTTAATTTCGATTACTTTTGATATATCAAAATTTGCATCGAATCCAAAAATATCACTTTCTGAAACATCAAAAGCTACTCTTTGCTGTCCGTATAATGCAGTTACATCTAAATAATCTGTTGGTGTATATTTAATACGTCCACCTCTTAATACAGTATTTAAACCTAATTGTCTTTCTTCGAATGCACGAAGTAAAACACCACTACCAAATTGTTCATAAAAATAACCAGCAGTAACATCTAATGTTTTGTTTCTAAAATTAGCATAGTATGTTGCTATTTGGGTATCGTTATACTCTGGATAATAGTTTATAAGAGGTAATGGCTCATAGCTCTCGGCTTGTAAACCAACGCTAAAGTTTTTTAAAAAATTATAATCTAACCTTAAATAACTGTTTACTCTAACTTGTTCGTCTCTTAAATCAAATTCTGCAATTGGGTCTTCAAATTCTCCTAGTTTAGAATCGTTTGTATACCATTGTGCATTGGTTTCTAGATTGCCCGAAAGGTTATTTAAAAATTGAGAAAATACAGTATTGTTTTCTGTATCTGTGTCTGTTTCTTGTGCAAAACTTAGAAAAGGAAGTATTAGCACAATAAAAATTGTAATTTTTTTCATGTAAAAAGGTTGGTTGTTTTTCTGGTTTAAGAGTGTTTTTTAATCTCTTCAAATAATTCGTCTTCGGCTCCTGGTGTATAGCCAGAATGTCTATAAACAATTTTTCCGTTCTTAATTATTAATGTTAGTGGCACAGTTGCTGCTCCTAATTCTCTTTTTAAATCGTTATTTGTATCCAGTAGAATTTCAAAATCCCAAGCTTTCCCATTAACAAGTGGTTTCACTCTACTTACAGTTCTAGAATCGTCTACAGAAACTGCGTAAACTTTTACACCTGTTTCATCTTGCCAATCCGTGTAAACATCATTTATAGCATCTAGTTCGTTTTTACAAGGCACACACCAAGTTGCCCATAATGAGATCACGATAATATCATTGTTTTTACCTAATTCTTGGAGACTTGTACTAGTGCCATCTAGAGTTTTAATCTCTGCAGAAGGTAATGTTTCTTGCGCTGTAATGTTAATGCTTAAAAGTAAAACTAGAAGATAAAAGAATTGTTTCATTTGATGATTTGTTAATTTTTTGATAAAATTACTGTTTTTATTTTTGAATTTTTTGATAAATATATTATAAATTGGACTCTTTAAATTAAATAGTTAACGAATATGGCTTTTTAATAATTATTAACAAAACACATACCAAAAAATGAAAGTAAAAAGTATTTTAAAACAATTAGTAGTCTTAACCTTAGTGATTTTTGCATTTGCATGTAGTAGTTCGGATGACGGAAGCGGAAGCGGAAATGGAGGAGGAGGAGCAACAGCAACATCTATTACTGTAAGTGGTAATGCTTCTTCTGTATTTGTTGGAGAGCCTGTAACGTTTACTGTTGTAGATAATATTGGTGCTAACGTAACTTCTAGTTCTGAACTTAAAATAGCAGGAGCTGTAATCTCTAACCCTTACACTTTTAATACTGTTGGGTCTTATAATGTTACTGCTACAAGTGGAAGTCTTACAAACTCTACAACCATAACAGTAGAGGAGGTTCCTACACCATCTTCTATTACAATGACAACTAATACCAATGCTTTTTGGTACGATACTGAAGGTGCTACTTTTGTAGTTACAGATAATTTAGGTAACAATTTAACTGGTTTAGCAACTTATACTGCTGAGTCTGGAACACTTAACAATCCTGCTACATTCTCTAGCGCTGGTGTTTATAATGCTTATGCTACTTATACATTACCAGATGGTAGTACATTAACTTCTAATACAGTTGAATTAAATGCTGTAGCTTCTACTCACACAACTAAAGTAATGATTGAAGACTATACAGGAACTTGGTGTGGTTATTGTCCAAGAGTTGCTTCTGCTCTAGAAGATGCAGTGAATCAAAATGGTAACATAATTCCTGTTGCTATTCATGATGATAACCAAATGTTATTTCCATACGCTAATCAGATGGAAAATACTTTTGGAGTTAACGGTTTTCCTACAGCTAAAATCAATAGAACATCAACTTGGAATGAAAATTTTAACCAATTAACTGCTTATATTAATACAAGACAAAACATGGGATTAGCAATAAATTCTTCTCTTTCTGGGAATACAATTTCTGCTGAGGTAAAAGTGCACTATGATTTAAAAGTAAATTCTCAAAACAGAATAGTTGTATATCTATTAGAGAATGGTTTAGTGTATAATCAAGTAAATTATTATAATGGAGATTCTTCTAGTCCTTGGTACCAAACAGGTAACCCAATTGTTGGTTTTGTTCATGATCATGTAGCACGTACTGTGTTTACAGATGTTTTTGGAGATGCTATTCCTGCTGCTAATACAGAAACAGGAGCGACTTACACAGCGAACTATTCATTAACAGTACCAGCATCTGTACAAAACACATCTAATTTAGAGTTAGTTGCATTTGTTGTTGGACCTGATAATAAAGCGTTAAATATTCAGAAAGCTGATTTAGGACAGAATAAAGATTTCGATTAATTAAAAATCGTTTAATTACATATAAAACGCGAACCATTAGGTTCGCGTTTTTTTATACACCTTAATTTATTAAGTATAAATATTTTTAAAGACGGCTTATATTAATTTTCTGGTAATTGCTCTTCGATACTAAAAGTACTAAGGTTTAAAAAATTCCCTGAATGATTTAGTGCGTTTTGAAGAATAATAGGAGTGTCTGGTTCTGTACCTGTGTATTGAGTATTTCCATCCATATTTATATCACTTGAATGATAACCATTAAAACTGTAAGTAGAGAGGTTTAAAAAATTACCAGCAGCATTTAAAACAAGAGATAGAATATTTGGTGAATCTGGATTGGCACCTGTATACTGTAAAGTACTATCGCCATTTACATTTCCTGCCCACATTGCCAATGTGTTTGATGGCATTCCAGAATTGGTTTGGGCATTCATGCCAAAGGTTACTGGATTACTTGCATCGCTGAAGTTTAAATTAGTAGTAATTCTAGACAATGCAATAGGTGTGCTTGTAATAATACCTAAATGATTTCTATGTTTAACTGCAACATAATAATTTGTTCCAGTAACTTCAAATGCAAGACTAGACAAGCCATCTACATCAACTATATCTCCATCGCGTTGTAATAATGCAGATTTACCTGTTATAACTGATGTGTTGTCATTTGCATCTCGTAACTCAACCCAAACCCAGTCAACGATATTGTTTTCTGTAGTTCCTATACCAGAAATCCCTCCTAAATTAAAAACATCAGAAGTTATTGAAATTGCATCAGCAAAAGGACTTGTTGTTGGTAGTAAACCTGAAGCTCTTAAATCATCGCGCATTAAATTTTCTTCACCTGTGTTTGGATTTAAAGCAGCACCTTGTAGCACAATTTTAGCACTTAAATCGGCTTTCATCAAAATCTCGTCTTAGGCAAATGTTACATTTCCAGTGGTTAAAGTAACATGAGGTTCATTGTCGTCTGGCATATACCAGTTTACAAATGGTGTTTGCGAGTTTGTTATTGTTACACCATCCCAAGGTGTTTCTCCAGTAACTAAATTAATATTTTGGAACCAATTAATGTTAGGATTGGTATTTAAAGCCATTGCACTTACTGATGGTATAAAATTAAAATAATTTGTTTGCAAATTATTTAAAAATTCTCCAATTAAACCACTGGTGTCAAAACCAGCAGCCAAAGCTTGTAAATCAAATAATCCACCAGATGAGGCGTCAATACCATCACTAAATATAAATGCCTTACTGTTTGTACTACTAGAAACATCAAAAGCTGGAATATACCAAGCGAAATCTATATAAACAGAACTTACTTCGATAGAGAAATCTGAACTAGGAGTTAAGTTTACTTTTAATGTTGCATCTGTACC
>ENA-OUOG01003585-OUOG01003585.1-marine-metagenome-genome-assembly--contig:-NODE-3585-length-14307-cov-4.987280_pt1 | contig 14307 bp, 5 predicted proteins | sample MGYA00248635_ERZ508505 | MGnify/ENA primary metagenome ERZ508505 (study PRJEB26176, sample SAMN06267871) | marine metagenome | isolation source: Saanich Inlet, British Columbia, Canada | place: Pacific...
AATGTGATCAGCGGAAGGCGCTTTTTTTTCACGATCAAACCCATTAAGGGAGCTTCTTCGGAACATTGAGTGAAAGATGTAGCAGTTCCCGAGACTGGCTATCGATCGCAGATATCGCTCTGCAGGATTCTCCTGACTAAAGTCATATTCAATCGTCTGCTCCATGACCAGACCATCCGGAGTGATTGCTTGATGCTTTCCACAAAACATTCCGATGTTGGGCGATGCACTCAAATGCTGAGCGCCTAAAGAAACATACCCTTTTGAAATCTGATCATGCGCTCCAACCCAGAGAAAATAGTCTGAGTCAGTCTCGTCATACACGTGCCAAAAATTGAAGCCCGCGCCAAGATTTGTTGAATGCTTTGTCAAGCGAACCGACGAAGAGAAATCAGGGAACAAATTCAATGTTTCCTCGATCTCTCGGACGGAGTCGTCAGTTGAGCCATTGTCCGATATCAAAATCTCGAGATCAGGGGAGTCTTCGAATTGAGATAAAACGCTGGCAATTGTTTTTGCGATGTACTTTTCCTCATTGAAAACTGGTACACCAATGGCGACGCGTGACATTAAAGAAAGCTCCAAAAATCTGACACTGCTCAGAATAGCGCAAATGACGAGCCAACTTTAGATAGATCAATTTGTTTAGGGCGAGGGACACGAAACTATAATATGAACTAGGAACCACCATCCAAGGTGTCGTAGATATCACCGATGTACCGCTGGATACCAAAATTTGGTCGGTTCGGTAGGTCGCTTTTTTCCAGAGTCATACCAGAGCAGGCGTCAAGAACATCAGACAATGATTCCAACGAGTCGTATACCAGTAAATTTTTGCCCTGTGACACATATTGCGCTAACCCAGTATTCGCCCGCGCTATCACCCTCGTACCGATCTCCAAGCCAGTTGCGACACGCTCTCCGATTTCATTGCGAAAAGTGGCTTGATCGCTGAAAACACAAGCAGAATGGCTAGCCAGGAAATTACTTTCTGGAAAAGAGATGGGCTTATTACTGAAAGACGCTTTGGCATCTTTAACAGGAGTCCATCCCCCTTTCACAAACATTGTCGCATCGTGCTTGGCTAAGACATTCAAAATATTTGAGCGCACGATACTTCGTGCAAGCTCGAAAAATCGATAATAGTCCGGTAAATCCAACTCTAAATCACCAACCCTCACCCGATCATCACCCAGGAACTCTATCTCCCAAACCCAATCTGGAATCCGACAGGCTTCGGCACATTCATCAACAATTCTTTCTATTGCGGTCCCCTCGAGTCTTTCGGATGCCATACTTGTGGCGTCCGCTATAGACCGACATGTTCCAGAATAAAAAATATTGATTGGCCGCGCCAAATAGTCAGTTTCTCGTTTTTTGTACAATTGAGACGTGTGAACTGTATGAACGTGCGATCCGTTAACTCGGCTCGCGACCTGCGCATATAACTCGCTCGTATGAAAAATGGTCGCTTTATTAGGTAGAGATTTTAAATTTCTCCAGACCCACGGATAAAACCAGTGATCACGTAGTTGTGTAAAAACAGGAAGCTCTAATTTGTCGAATAGCAACTCACCATCCATAGCAAGACCTAGGTAGTGGCCTTGTTCACAGTGCACAAAATGGTATGAATGAGAATGCAAAGCCCTTACCAACTTCTGCATATCAGCTTGCAAGCGTATCCAAAATACATGCACTGCAAATCCATCAAGCTCAAGAAATGCTTTTATTTGATACAAATTCGCCCTATGCGTCCCTGTGTGATCAATTCCACCATTTGCGATAAGGGCGACAAGGGGCTTATCTTGTCTCATTTTTGACCAATCGCTCGAGAACCGCCTCTAAATCTCGGGTGCGTTTCACGGAATCGAACAAGCTACTATTTGGCAGGTTTCGCGCCATAAAATCGTAAATTTTCTTCAAAACATCAGGCGAAGCATACAAGGCGCAGGCGATTTGCGCATACTCTTTCTCCGACTTGGCTATCAAACTTTTCCCTAACCCAGCCGCAGTCAGGAGACTTCCTGAGACTCTTCCGGTGAAGTTTTTTCCCTCTAACGTCAAGACGGGAACACCGGCTGCCAGGGCGTCAGCAGTCGTGGTATGCCCACCGTAGGGCCAGGTATCGAGAATCAAATCAAGGCGCCCAATCCGGTCAAGATGCTCTTGGTGAGATACCCGTGGCAACCAACGCAACCGTTCAGGATTCACGCCGTACCCTTGGGCCGCCGATTCGAGGTTTTGTTCCGCAGCATTGCCTGGGCTCAATATATGTAATTCGCTGTGGGGACACTCTCTCAGAATATGCATCCACACATCCCAAGTACTCAACGTGAGCTTATTAATGTTGTTCACGGAGCCAAACCGGAAAAGCGTTTTATCACCGACCAAACGCTTTTGGGCCCGCTGCCCCAAACTCTCTCTAAACGCCGGGTAGTGTTTATGGTCATTGATCTGGTACGTCCCGGGCAATCGGATGATCTTTTCAGGAACGTGATGAGTAGACTCAGGGGGCCAAAGGTAATCATCTCCTATTACATAATCGACAACATCGCCACCATAAGATCCTGGCCAACCCAAATATCCGATCGACGTAGGAGCTGGGCGATACTTTAAAATCCCCAACCGGTTGGAATGAGTCGGCCCGTTTAACTCAATCAACACATCGACAGCCGCATCCTGAATAACCTGAGCAGCCTGCTCGTCTGACAAGCTACCTAAAGGCACTATCTCGTCACAAAATGATTCCAACTCCAAGCGAACTGCAGAGTTATCATTCCACCCCACATCAAAAAATACGACCTTAAATCGGCTTCTATCATGGTGTCTCCAGGCCCCTAACATCAAATGTGAAGTTGGGTGATCTCGAAAGTCGGCCGACAGATAACCGATAGTAATTTTCTCTTTTGATTTGCGAGGCTTTCTTCTGAACCCCGCCGGTGGCATCGTCGTAAAATCACCATGATGCCGAACAATTCCTGCTCTAGTTACTTGGATATTTGTGGGTTCATGACCGCACCAAAATAGATTGTTTCGAGGACCCTCGCGAGGCATTTCAATTCGCCCAGCCTCATAGCATTTTCGGATCAAAGCAACGAACTTTTCAGCTTGTACTAAGTCGCCGTGAATCACAGCAAGCTCATGTACTTTTCCAAGTGTGTCCACGCCATCAACCAAGAGATCAAATTCTTCGAATACTTCGCGCAAGTGCGCACCAACACTCCGATATTTTCGGAGGATACACAGTAGGTTGACCTTTGCACGGCGAGGAAGATCTAATTTCAGCCCCCTCTCACAATATTTGATCACCTCACTTCGATTACCAAGTTGGGCGTAGCAAGCAGCCAAGCAACAAAGCGGCCACTCGACCGAAAAATCTGGATAACGCTCGAGGCGTTGTTGCGCCAAATACGCTGCAGCTTTAGGGTCTTGATATAGTATTTGCAGACAAAACTCGTCAACTGCCAATATCTTTTCTTGGCTGAGCTGGGTCTCTAGAAGTAGATCCGAGCAGTATGTTTGCACGGCCTCAACGGGCGACGTTTTGTAAAGATTTTTTAAATGCTTTAGCTCAGATTGGTCCGGCGCCACGTTTCTTTAACTCCGAAAACTCTTGAATAGATTCAGGTTAACAAAAAAGGCCGCTCGAAGGCGGCCTTTTTTGCTCAGTGAGTGTTAACCCAAGAGTGACAAGACCAGCTGTCCTGACGCGTTGGCTTGAGCAAGCATTGCCGTACCTGCCTGTTGCATTACCTGCAATTTCGCAAGGTTGGCCGACTCTACCGCATAGTCTGCGTCCTCAATTCGCGAGCGTGATGCCGAGGTATTTTCGACAACATTCATCAAATTGTTGACAGTGTGATTGAGTCGATTCTCGATCGCACCAAGCTCCGAGCGTTGTGAGCTGATGTACTCCAGCGCGTTATCAATCGAAGCAAGAGCCGCAGTCGCATCCTCAACGGTCGCAACACTCGCGAGTGAGAGATTTTGAGCTGTGGCATTTGATGCGGTTCCAGTTGCTGAGAGAGCGCCTGCGATCTCAAGATCTGCGAGATCATCACCTGACAGACTGATCGAACTCGCCGCACCGACGGCACCGGATTCATCACGGATGACCAAAGCCTGAGCCTGCTCATCGAACTCTGCGACAACTCCAGCTGCCGTCAGGTCAGCCGTAATTTCAGCAGCCACTGCAGACATGTCCGCCAATCCATTACTCGCATCGGTGCCATTTACAGTCACACTTCCACCGAATGCCAGATCAGCTACACCACCACTCAGTGTTAATGTTGAAGCACCTGCCTGGTCCATGACCAGACTGAATTGACCATCTGTGAATCCACCCGAGAACGAAATGCCGTGAGCCGCAAAAGCTTCATTAGCCTTACTCACAACTTCTGTACCGAACTGGCTAAACGTCAGATTGTTATCTTCAGTCAAGTCAAGTGAGTAAGAGAATGTATTCCCGCCTTTCTCTACTGTCATTACCAGGTCGTTATCTGCGGTATTAACGCCTCCTGCAATTCGACCAGAAGTTGAATAAACAGTATCGTCTGGACGAATACCGAGCTCTTGCAGATGAGTCGTGTCATTGATGTTGGTATCTGTCTCAGCACCTAAATACGCGGTCAGTGCCTGAGCAGCTGCCACCTCGACATATTTACCAGCGGCATTTGAGATCGCAAGGTAGCTAACATTTTGGCCGAAGTCGGTGTTGTCACCATCGGTGAACGTTTCAACACTAACAGTCAATGCATCGTCGCCTTGGAAGTTACCTGAACGATCAATTTGCATCTGCATCTCAGCGGCCAAATCGTCTAGCGTTGCGTAAGTACCTGCGGTAATGCTTACAGCTGTCTTTGCTGTACCTGCAATAGTAAACGTCAATGTTTCGGCAGCAGCGACTGTGATACCTGTGTTAATCCCGTTGTTCGCGGCGTTTGCAGTCCACTCCTCACCAACAACTCCTGTGTACAAGTTTGTTCCGAAAGCAGAAACTCTTGACCCGGCAGCGGCCAAGGCAGAACCCTCTTCTTCACCGAAACCAATTGTCACAAGATCTACACCGGTGTCCGAAACAACAGTGCTGAAGCTCACATCACCCACTTTACCCGCACTATCTGCCTCGACATCTACGAATTCGTTGACGGTCAATGTCGCACCAGTGTGAATGTAGTTCGCCACAAACGTGCCTGCGGCGCCAGTCACACCATCATCCAATTCTTCGATCTCAAGGATGCCTTGACCTGCGGGATCAAACTTTAAGAAACCCTGCGACGTCATTGACACACCGACGGCATCATCGCCAAAAGCAGCGTCAAAACCAGCTTGCAACACCGCCACCAATTCGTCCCGACTAATATCCGACGGGTCAGCGACCAATGCCGAATCTTGGAAAAGTTCAGTCAAGCCAATTTGGGTGAAGGCGGACTGACCGTTGAGCCTAGCTTGGAATGAGTAAGCTTGCTTACCAGCTGCCCATGGGTCTGGGTTATTGAGGCCATCCAAAGCTGTTGAAATGTTATTAATAGTTACCGCAGCACCATCGGATGCAGTGGTGTTATCAATGGTTATGTCGTTAGTTGCGGTTACTCCGAAAATATCCAATGCGCCAGTCGTCGCAGTCATCGTACCCGCCACATCGACTTGGGTATCAGAAATTGTCACTGACTCATTTGTACCGTCGCCCGCCACCTGCAGCGTAATTCGGCCTTCTGCATCTAGACCAACAGTAACCGCGTCACCCCCAGTGAAATTCTCATCGAATTCGGCTTGAAGCACATTGACAAGTTCATAAGCTAAGATGTTATCGCGATCATACACATAACTTGAATCGTTCAACTTGTCGTTGAAGTCGATAGTTGTCCATTCGGTATCATCATTGACCTGAACCCGGAAAGCGGCCGACAAACGCCCGGCAGAAGCCGCACCAGTCTCAAAGTCTACGACATCGTTTACGGTATTCGAAACGACCGCACCTGCGATCGTTGCATCTACGAAGGATGCTGCAAATGAACCGGCTGTTGCGGTTCCATCGATCTGACCCGCGCCCATGACAATGCGGTCAGTATTACCATTGATGTCAGAAAAAACGATTTGCCCTTTATCATCTACGGAGGCAATGACTCGATTATCCCCTTGGAGGTTAGCGTCCGCATCTAACGTCGCTTGTACAGCAGCTAAGAATTCACTTTGATACACCTTGTCTGAGCTTGAGGAGCTATAGGTAGCTGGGGCGTCCAGTTCCGCACGCGTGACACCCAAAACATTAGCCAACTCATCCGTAAAATCGATGTTCACCATTTCAGAGCGATCATTTCGGATTGCAAAGACCCGATCCGCATGAGTCGATAAGTCGATCGTATTTTCGATGTAGCCCGCAGCATCACTTGCGTAAATAACCGATGCAGCGACACCTGTGTCAGAGCCTGCAAACGCTTGTTGCACTGCTGCAGCGGTGTTTTCAGTCTCATCGGCAGTAGGTAACGTAACCGTGCTGGTTACACCGTTTACTTCAACCTGGAATGACTTACCAGCATAGGCTGCTGCATCAGTTTTCATTCCTGTGATCGTCAATTCTGCAGCGGTCGCAGACTCAGCAACGCCGTCTGACGTTTCACCCATCGCATTGACGTTGACAGCGCTGATTCCAATCGACATTGATTGATCAGCGTTATCTCCGATCTGGATGTTGGTGGCATACGAACCATCCAGAATATTTACGTTGTTGAATCGCGTAGTATTCGCAACGCGATCTATTTCCGCCTTGAGTTGCGACACTTCATTATTGAGAGATTCACGGTCTGAATCTGAATTCACACCACTTGACGACTGAACCGCCAGTTCACGCATCCGCTGCAACATGTCGGTGACTTCTTGCATCGCGCCTTCAGCAGATTGCGTAAGAGAAATTCCATCGTTCGCGTTACGAATGGCCATGTTGAGGCCTTTAACCTGTGATGTCATACGAGTCGAGATAGCAAGACCGGCAGCATCATCTGCTGCTGAGTTAATCCGCTTCCCTGAAGACAACCGCTCCATCGCAGTCGACATATCTCGTGTTGTTTCTGCAAGTTGACGCTGTGCGTTCAACGATCCTACGTTTGTATTTACGACTAGAGCCATTTTCCCATCCCCTTTAACCGGATTTAACTCATTTACGTCGGAAGCATGTTGCCTCCACCTGCAATGAATATCGGCAAACACGAGGCAAACTTTAGCCACTATTAAGCGATGGACAGAATAGCCGGCAAGATTCGGATCTTTTTTGCCAAAAGATCGGCATGTCATTGCCCATAAATACAAATTTAAACCGCTTTGCTCAAAGATTTCTAAGTGTCAGTGAAAGACTTAGCGCAATGGCTCTCTAAAGCCGAATAGTCCACCGGTTCGTAAATCCCCGCTTATAGGATTTTTTCGACACAAAATAAGAGATTCAGTTCGGAGGGACTCAGAAGAGACGCTAAAAATATTGCTAGGTTAAGCATGTTCCTGGTGCGCGGCCTTGTAGCAATTAAGTCTTGGCATCTCAGGCCTGCGCAACTGCGTTGAGCAACTTCAATTTAATCGCGATGACAGGATTCCAAAGCCAGAACCGCTATCCGGTAAATGAAGAAGAATCCAAGCGCTTTCATCTCGAATCCAATCAACTCGAACAGGAGAAAGCCCTCTCGTGAAGAGGGCTGAAGCACTTTCTGTGGTGAAATATATCAGCCGAGCTAAGTGGTTAATTTTCTGTGGGCAAATGAATTTGTTGAGTTTGCCTCGCATGGCACGCGACTATCGCCCAGGTTATTCTTCTCAAAAGCCACCTCAGACGAAGATCGCTGTGCCTAAGGTAGTCTTAAGTATTTAAGTTCAGGATCTACGCAAAGCCCCCGACGGCTTCCCGAGAGTCGTACCTTGATGGGACACTCGGACACACTTGGTGTTGTCTAGATCTGAGTAGAAATCCAAATAAATGGGGGATGCAATGGTCGAGATACCCAACATCTTGGAGCGGCAACTTTCTGTCGCCTAGCCGAACCAAGTTTGGTGTGATGACGTCATGTACATGTGGACTGGAGATCGTTGGAATTATTTGGCTGTGGTGATGGGCTTGCATATAAATCGCGTTGTGAGTTTTGCTGATCCTGTAAGAAATTCTGTGTAAATGCCGTTTATCAAAGGTGACGCTCGATGCGTTCACAAGGCTCCAGAATGAACCGATTCAATGTGGGCTTCCAATCGCGTATCGGCATGCTCCATTTCTTCGATGCCTGCTGGATGGCCAAAAATACCACCTTGGCTGCGACCTGATCTGTAGGGAACACCTTGTGATTTTTCATTGCTTTACGCAGCACTGAATTCAACGACTCGATTTTGTCGTTACTGTCATCACCCAAAATGATCTGGGTCAACGCCTCATGGAGCTCTCTACTTGGAAACGGCCCGATCGGGCCAACGGAGCTGGCGCTCAGCGAGGGTTGAACAACATTTTAATAGTGTACGACTTTTATTCGCTACTACGCTCTCTGCAAGAAGGAGATTCCTTATCCCAAATCCTCAAACAAAACGCCGCGCATTTGTTCTAAGTTCTTGACCGCCCTTATGACCTCTTCCTGGGGAAGCTGGTGTATGACCTCCCCTGTTTTTTCACTGATGACGGACACAACTGGTCGATTCAAAGTTTCGTCAATGCTAAACCGAAGTGCGACAGGATCCCTAGCCAAAGCTGAATTCAACATGTCAACAGCTTCCTCTAGGTCTTGAATCGCATCCATAGGATCTATTTTTTCAACTTTGGGAACATCAGGAGCCACACTTTCACTGGGACGCGATGAGCTCGACGTCGGTTTATCGACAGAACCCTTGAAAGTAAAATCAGCGCTAATATTAGGCGTATCCATCTGACACCTCCCCATCTAAACGGCAAAAACTTGCCGGTCCATAGATGATCGACCAACGAGAGCAAAACTTTAAGTGTTTTTTCGGGTTCAGTTATTTTTGTTGGTAAAAGGAAGGTTTTCGAGTTGGGTTTTCAAATACTCTCGGGTACTGTTCATTTGGTCGACGAGCGACTCCATGGCAGCAAACTGCGAGACATATCGCGCACGAATTGCCTCCATCCGCGACTCTAAATCGTCCAACTCGATGGCAAATTGTGCTGACTTGGCTTCCGCGTTATCTGTCACGGTCCGAATCGGACCACTTGATGAGATCAAATCAGCTATCCGTTTGGAAGCGTCTCCAGCTAGACCGCGCGCAGCATCGCCAAATTCTGATTGATTCTCCGTATCTGCCGACAATGCAGATGCAATGTCAGCAAAATTTACAGAAAGTGCTGTTGCAAGCTTGGATTCATCTATCGCCAATGTTCCAGAGCGGGTAATCGAGACTCCCAAATCTGAGAAATAATTAATATCTCCCGACGGTGTACTTGAAACACCGGTGACCATCGAGCGCACTTGATCTCGAATCGATCGGAACGTTGAATCCGCAGACAGAGAACCTGCCAACTCTTCCTCTGAGTTATCAACAGGTGTTTTAAGCGTATTGAAGATTGTTTGCACATCATTATAAACGGCAACTAAATTCCGAATCGATTCCTCAACTGGAGTCACGTTCCTCTCAACAGAGAAGCTACGCGTAGCGGATGACTCACCTTGGAGGCTCATTGTAGTGCCCGCGATGATATCCGTAATCTGATTCGAACTACGTTGAAATGTAATCCCGTCCACCACGACAACCGCGTCGTTTGCATCGACAAGGTTCGGTGTGGGAAAGGTCACATCCGCTGCGTCAGTTGTCACAGCAAAATCGTTTTCTGCACCAGTTTGGCCTGTCAAAACAATCTGATATGGGTTGTCGCCAACGCCGAGATCAAAGAGGTTCGCTGATATATCTAGGCCGGCAGCATTGATTGTGTCCACGATTCCTTGAGGGGTTGCTGACGGTATCTCAAGTGTCGTGTTAGAACCGGAACCAACTGGGCTCTCTATGGTGATCGTGACCGTTGATCCACTATTGAGCTCCTGATCACCCGATGAAAAATATGATGATCCAGTCGACTGAGCTGACGCCAAAGTGTCAACAAATACAGAGTGGTTGCCGGGCTCACTATCAACCGAGGCTGTAATGACAAACTCATCGGTGTTTTGATTGTTAACCGAAAACCATTGGTAGTCAGACGAGTCCTTCAAACTGGCAAACGCGGTCTGAAGTGACTGTAGGGCCGAAGTTACTACCCCATAAGCTGAAATTTTTGTCTCGGATTGATCAATCCCACGATCAATCTGTGCTTGCTTTGGAGCACGCTCAGCTGCGACCAATGCGTCAACAATTGTTGACGTGTTGAAACCCGAGCCGGCGTTCAAAGCACCAATGATTTCTGATCCAGCCATTACGTCTCTCTACTAATCACGCTTGATTAATCGACCGCTACTGCAGCAACTTGAGAACATTCTGAGCCGACGCATTGGCCTGGGCCAACATCGCAACCGAAGCCTGTTGCAGAACCTGCGCTCGCGCCAGTCGGGTCGATTCAGCCGCAAAATCGGCATCCATAACACGCGACATCGACGCAGCTGTGTTTTCAGAAATATTCATCAAGTTAGAGATCGTTGACTCCAATCGGTTGGCAACAGCACCAAGGCCACCACGCACACTAGCTAATGTCTCCAGCGCGGCATCGACCACCGTCATCGCAAGTGACGCTCCTTCTCGTGTGGAAATATCTATCTGAGAAACATACCGAACATCCTCAGCTTTATGGGTTCCTCCACCAATGGCATCGAGCGATCCGCTGAAACCGAGGTCAATTAAATCATCACCGGACAAAGAGAGCGTGCTGGTTGAATCTGCAGGACCACCAGTTACTGCGAATCTGAACGTATCACCGCCACGGTTAAATACAGCCGACATTGCGATGCCGTTGGCTGCAAGCTGCGCGTTAAGTTCCGCGACAACGTCATCCATCGACTCGAAGGTTAAGCCGTCCATATTGGATGCTTCACCAATTGCGGCGACAGGCCCACCAAACGCCTCGGTAATACTTGTTCCGGAAAATGTAACTTGATAACCACCAGGCGGAGTCATGGCCAGACTGTATGAACCATCAGCTCCCTCAGCCACAAAACTAAAACCCTCAGCTGTGAATGCATCGTTTGCGGCTACCTCGACATACGACATGAAGTCGTCAAAGTTAACCGACCCAGCGGAAGAGCCTAAGCTCACTGTTTTCGAATGAATCGCACCGGTGACCGTATCAACAACCTCAAACGTCACCTCATTGTCAGATGACAGATTAATTCCGTTTTCAAATGCGCCTGCATCAACGGCAGTGCGATATCTGGCATCACCAAATGCTGGAGATCCTTGTTCGGCGATTACAATGCGCTCGCTAGCTACCGTGACAGTCTGAACGCCTGTACCAGCCGTTAGCAAATCCAATTCCGTCCCAGCAAGCGCGAGTGCATTTGTCGAAGCTAACTGAATCGTGTTTTCGTCCACAACGATCGCGAAGAGATTGCCATCACCGCCGGCAGACTGAACGTTCAGATTACCACCGCCTGAAACAGTCGCATTACCGGCATATAAGACAGCCTGACCGGTCGCTAAACCATGATTGTCAACGCGTATTGTATTCGCTGCCAAACTAGTCTGGGACTCATCGAGTGTCCAAGCATAATCGCCCCGACCAAGTTGATCTGTTGTCAGATCACCATCATTATCCGTACCCACACTGATTTCTAACTCAGTGGAAACAAAGAAATTACCCCACAAATCGACTTGCGATCCATCTGCCGAATCGAAGTTCAATCCCCAACTATCATCAACAGTATGCTGAACTGCCGAAACCGATACGGTTCCGCGAAGCTCATCCATATCATCAATCGCTGACTGAACCGCCGTTGCTACTTCACCCATAGAGAAATAGCTTCCTGCTGGCACAGTGATAAGCGTACCAGCCTCCGTTCCGCCAAACGAAATCCACAGTTGATCAGAGATATCAGCCTCGACAGTTACAGACGGGATTCCAAACGTTTTCACATAGTTCGTATCGGTTGGATCGTCTAACGCTGCATTCGCGGTAGCCCCAAGTGTTATTGAGCCACCCGAGCCGAGTTGATAAGCATCACCCGCTGTGAATCCATTGTTAAGAACAAGAGCGCCTGCGTTTGCGACGGTCTTAGTTAATTGTTCCGCCAAACCGCTTGTAGTACCGCGATGGGTACTGTGCTCCGCAACCGCTATGGTTCCATCACCACCTGCAACACTCAGCTTAATCAATCCAGCATCTGTGACAGAGACCGTTACTGCATTGTCTCCACTGAAGTATGCTTCATCATCGAGTGCTGCTTGCAACGCCTCGACAAACTGATCCTCAGTGATGACTCCCGCCGATGCGTCTGCATCAGTGTCTTCCAAGAAACTCTTTAACTCGATATCAACAAAGCTGCCACCATTGACCTTTACAGCCATTGAAAGCGTTGCATTTTGAGCAGCAGTCGGAAAGGCTCCACCTACCGCGGTGAAAGAAACCGTATTTTCAGACAGCATATCGATGTCTGGAGTTGACGACCGATCAGAAACACTAAGAGCGAGAACGCTGGTCAAGAATCGCGTTCCACCGACCTCGATGCTATAGCCATCCTCAGAAGCAAACTCTAAACCCCAATCCCCATTGTCATCTTGCATCGCTGTCACAATGATCGGTACGTTCCCACCTTGTTCAAACGGTGAATCATCGATCGCAGCCTGGACAGCCGCTTCAAGCTCTTGCATGGAGTAATACGTGCCTGCAGCAACTGTTACAGTTGTAGGGGACCCACCGTTAATGGCAAGTGTAAAGGTGTCGTTATTGCTCGCTGTAATAACTCGATTCTCGATACCCAACGGCTTCATTGGGCCAAAATCGTTTTCAAATGCCTCGTTGACAGTCGCGCCTAACACAAGCGTATTCGTATCAGCTTGTTCTCGCGACTTACCACCAGCCACTGCAGTACCGACGGTGTCCGCATATGCAACAACGCCCGTGAGCCGTTCAGCGAGTCCATTGCGAGTAAATGTTCCGTCTCCACTCCCGGCCAGATCTACCGCAGTTGCAGTACCCGCGAGCACATCACTCATCAGCGCAGTGGTCTCAACGAGCTTAAATGTATCGGCGGTCGCCGACATCACATAATAACTGGTCGCTGTGTCGATATTTGCGTCAGCAGTCGTGGTCGCAGTCCAAGTAACGATGTCGCCGTCATTAAATCCATGCGCAGTGAGAGTCACCGTATCGTTCACGGCCGCCGTTGTTGCACCGGATAATGCCCGCGCCAACGTCAGGGTATCCGTGCCATCTGCTACCGTTGCTCCATCGAAATCAACAGCGGTACCGGCTAAAGCATTCGCTTTTGTAGTCGAAAGCTGGATGGTGTCATCGTCAACAACAATAACGAAATACGCTGTATCGTCCACCAGAGGACTCTCAACTGTCGTTCCTCCCATTCCGTAAACGACGCGATCCCCCGTCACAAAGCCGTGATCTGTCAAGGTAATCGTATCAACATCCGTATCAACATTCGCTGTGACAAACGAATCCGACGGTGGCGTATCACCAAACACTCTGCTGGCTTCAGCAAAATCGATCGATCCACTGCTATTTGCTACTGAAAGACTGATTTGCCCAGAGTCGGTAACAGACACGGTAACCTTATTGTCTCCGCTGAAGTAATCATCTGCATCGATTGTTCGTTGCATCGCGAGAGCAAAATCAGACGCAGAGACCTCATCTCCAGTTTCATAACCAAGGATCGACAGTTGCTCTGCCATGTCAAAGTCAGTTCGCGTTCCGCCATTACCCCCGTTGACGTTTAAACTGAAACGTAAGTCGTCGGAACCTCGAGGTGTCGTTGTCGCAGTGTCAATTACGCCAATAGTGGTTGGATATGCGCGAATGGCGCCTATTTGCTGACCAGAGGGTCCTTGCGTCTGTGGTGTTGCCTGAAAATTCAACTCCATCACTGGACTTGTCGCACCCGTCGGCTCAAGAGGTGGTGGAGCAGCCAAGGTAATTGTTTTCGTCACACCGCTGACAGTCACATCAAAGGACGCATCTTGGTAAGCGGCTGGATCATTACTTACCCCGACCACTTCAAGGGAGGCACGAGTACCCTGTAAAATTGTATTTGAAGGATCATCCGATGAAATCAAAAACGACTCTGGAGCATCGATAGTAATGCGGCCTCCGATGACGGCAGCAGTTTCTCCGTAAGCACCAGTCATTTCGTAGATGCCATCACCGCCAAAATCAATTGTCGAATCTCCAGTGGTGACATA
>ENA-OUOG01003587-OUOG01003587.1-marine-metagenome-genome-assembly--contig:-NODE-3587-length-14305-cov-4.725752_pt1 | contig 14305 bp, 14 predicted proteins | sample MGYA00248635_ERZ508505 | MGnify/ENA primary metagenome ERZ508505 (study PRJEB26176, sample SAMN06267871) | marine metagenome | isolation source: Saanich Inlet, British Columbia, Canada | place: Pacific...
AGACCTGAAATCAATTTTTCAAAATTTGATACGTCTTATGAGGAATTGACAGTTGGTAAATCTAGAATTGAAGCTCCAGTTTCAGTAGGGTTTAAGCTATTGCCATTTCTTAGTGCTTTTGCCGGACCTACTTATCGATATGAATTAAATAAGGACAACAAAGATTATACTATAGAATCTTTAAAAGGAGATTCAACCTTAGGGGTACATCTTGGTGCTAGAATTCACTTAGGCAAACTTGGAATTGATGCTCGAATAGAAAGAGGGATCTCAGAAAGTGAAGCTCAGTTGCTAAGCAGTAATAATATTAATGTTGGAGTCATAGACAACAGAACAACCGTACTCAGCGTAGGTGTATCTTATGCTTTTTAAAGTAGATTACTTTACAGTATAATTAATTTCTGATACTTCAGAAACACGGAAATATCCTAATGGACTATTCTCAGGATTTGTAAGGTTTACCATATTCCCATTTAAATTAGCTGGATTTGTTTGAAAGGGGCCACCCTGTTGGGTATTTTGAAGAATTAGTAAGTACCAGTATTGGTAAGCTGTTTTTGAAAGACTGTATTGTCTAAATCGAATGCGATCTCCTTTTTCCAAATCGCTATTTAAAAGCACACCGTAATATTCTGATCCGTTTGAAAAGTCATCACGATATATGTTGTATTCTGGAGCCTCTAAACGATCACTCAAAAATTCAAAGTAGCTGTAATTGTTTTCATCCTCTGCATCCATACTGTAGGCCTCTATTTGGGTTGCAATATTTCCAAAGAAGGGAATGCTGTCTTGTTCAATTTTATAGATCGATGCAACTGGATTTAAAACCTCACTGCCACTGTATTGCTGCCCTTCATAACGAATTTGAAGTGTTAATTCATTGCCAATATCATAGGGAATTGTATCTATTGGGTAATAGATTCCGCTTTTATCTTTTTCAGTAAATTGAAAAATCGTGTTATTGCGATCTGTAATTTGAACTTCTGCACCATTTGCAGGAATTCTTAAATTTTCAAAATAGGGAGTGGTTTTGGAAAGCACAATGAGTTGTTCGGTTTGTTGACTTTCTTTGATCCAATTCAACGTTCCTTCGATAACCAGGCGTTCGTTTGAATAATTTAAATCGACATCTACCACATCCTCACAAGCGGTAAAGACGGTGATTGCAATTCCAAGAAAAAAGATGTTTCTGAGCATTTTAAAACTTAAAATTATAAGTTACAGAAGGAATAATTCCAAATATTGATAAACGAACGGCTTCGTTTTGTCCTGTATCACTATTTTTCTGAAACCGTATGTTAGCTGCGTTTTGTCTGTTGTAGGCATTGAATACACTAAATACCCATTGACCTGAAAATGCTTTATCGCTTCGATCTGGAGTGTAAATCGCAGACAGATCAAGACGATGGTAATTAGGAAGCCTGCTGCTGTTTCTGGATTCGTAATTTGGAATAGAAAAATTCATAAACTGATACTGAGCTTCGGGAAACGTAATAGGCTGTCCGGTTTGGAACAAAAAATTGGCGTTAAAATCCCATTTTTTATTTAGAGCATACGTTGTTGTGATGGAGATGTCATGGGTTTTGTCATAAGGAGTAAAGTACCAGTCTCCGTTGTTTATACCTTTTTCCAAAGGTGTTCTGCCAGGTGTTCTTTGTTCAGATCGGGATAAAGTATAAGCAATCCAACCGGTTAATTTTCCTTCGTTTTTTCGGACTAAAAGTTCCATTCCTTTTGCCTTAGCTTCGCCTGTTAATAAAACCTGCTCAATGGTATTGTTTGCGATTAGCTCCGCACCATCAATATAGTCCAATCGATTTTGAATGGATTTATGAAAAACCTCAAACTCAAGGTTGTAACGATTTGCCTTAAATGTTTTAAAATAACCAAGTGCAAATTGATCCAATAGTTGTGGGTTTATAAAAGTTCCGCTTGGCGTCCAGATATCAATAGGGGTAGGGGAGTTGGTATTGGAAATCAAGTGCAGGTATTGAACCATACGATTGTAACTTATTTTAAACGACTGTGAGGGTTTATTTTGATATGCTAGAGCAATACGAGGTTCGAAATAGAGAAAGTTTTTTAACACAGTACCTCTTTTGTAATCTATTTCACCTGTTGGCTCTGCCCCTTGATAAAGTTCTAATGCTGAATTATACAGCAGGGGATTGTCATTGATATACGTTTTGAGTTTTTGTCCTAAGCGGATAAAATTACTCAATCTTCCGCCTAACTGTAAACTAGTTTTAGTACTCAATTGATAATTAATACCAGTGTACAGAGAGCTTTCCAAGGCGTATTTATTGGTCAGTTTGTTCGTTTGAACTTGAGACTCCTCTTTCGTGGGTTCAATTAAACCCGGATCAAACTTATAGTAGATGCTATTCAGTCCATATTCCAATTTAATTTTTTCTGATAAATAGTGTTTAAAGTCGTATTTCAAATTGAAATTAACGATACTTGAATTCCATTCAAAATCAGCAAAACTGAAGTCTAATCTATAGTCATAATCAGAATATATAAGAGATAGGTTGGAGAATAATTGGTTAGAGAACAGATGATTCCATCGAAAATTTGCAACAGAATTGCCATAGGCATTATTGAATAAGTTTACGATATCGAAAACGTCTCTTCCAAAATATCCAGACAGGAATAGGTTGTTTTTACGATCAATTGTATAACTGAGTTTGGTGTTCAGGTCATAAAAATATGCCTTGTTATCTTTTACGCTTTCAATTAACGGTAAAAACAGATGTGCATAGCTACTTCTTCCACCAATAAGAAATGAACCCTTTTCCTTTTTTAGGGGCCCTTCAAGTAACAAACGACTAGAGATTAACCCAACACCACCTTGAGCACTAAAATTATTGCTATTTCCATCTTTTTGATAAATGTTTAATACTGAAGAAACTCGACCTCCGTAATTAGCAGGAATGCCTCCTTTGTAAAGTTTAATGTCTTTAATGGCATCTGGGTTAAAAACAGAGAAAAATCCAAAGAGATGAGAAGAATTGAAAATAATTGCCTCGTCAAGTAAGATTAAGTTTTGATCTGCAGCACCGCCTCTTACGTTAAACCCAGATGCTCCTTCACCTCCATTAGTAACCCCAGGAAGCAGGGTAATGGATTTTATGATATCAACCTCTCCAAGAGCTGCGGGCATTTTTTTGATGGTATTAATCGCTAAAGAATTAACACTCATTTGAGGGCTTTTTAGGTTTAGTCGTTCTATGTTATCATTAACAATGACCTCATCCAATTGTTCAGCCTCTGGAAAAAGTTTTATATCAAAAGTCTGGTCTTCATTTAAGTTGATGTTTTCCAATAAATTTTTAAATCCTAAATAACTAATCAATAACTGCTGATCTCCCCGAGGAATGGCAATAGAATAGAATCCGTATTCATTGGTTGTGGTTCCCAAGTTTAACTGGGGCAACAATACATTTACCCCTATCAGTTTTTCGTTGGTTTCAACGTCTGCTACATAACCGCTTAAAATGAAATTTTCCTGCCCAACTAAACAATGTGAGTAAATCAGGATCAGGGTAAAAAAGAAAATTTTCTGCATTAATTCTTTATTGTGAAGCTATAGTTCAAATAAACAGTTTGGAAGTGTACTCTTTTTAGAATGAAAATCCAAAACCTACATTACCAATTAACACACCTTCACTTCCCAGTCCTGGTATGGGAGGTATAGCTTCTGAGAATGATTGCGTTATTCCTTCAAATGTATCTGTAAAGTTTAATGCAGAAGGGATTGAGCCAACTCCGTAGCCCAGTTCTAGACGGAAGAAAATGGTACCGCCTGTTTTTATACCAATTTTAAAATTTGTAGTATCTAAATTGAAATCGGTTGTTGCCGATCCTATCAAAGTTGAAATAGCATTTGAAAAACGGAGGTCAGTAAAAGTGATGTCAGTGGAAAGAGAACCTTTTCCAACCCCAACAAAAAAACCATTTCCTTTTTTATTAAAATAATAATTAATTCCATACTCAGTATAAGCAATGCTTGTTTCTACAGACTCAAAATCAAGGGGTATGTTACTGTAATCAATGTAAGGAGCAAAGTGGTTATTTAAGATGGGAAGTACAATTTCTCCAGAACCAGAAGCCAAATTTGGAATGCCAAGCTTGAATCCAATTGATATGCGTTTTACTTTTATTGAATCTTTATTTTCACTGCTGGGTTCTTCAATTTGGCCAACAACTGCAAAACTTGTTAGCAGAATAAAGAAAGTTATAAGAACATTATTTTTCATTATTTAATTTGATTTTAGTTGAACGGTTTGCTAAATCCCAAGCAGTGTAAAAAATTAATTTACTTCTTTTCGTTAAAAGATCATAGTTGATTTTATCAGGAGTATCGCCTGGTTTGTGATAATCTTCGTGAGTGCCACTAAAGTAGAAAATCACAGGAATATTATTTTTTGCAAAATTGTAATGATCGCTTCTGTAGTAAAAACGATTTGGATCATCTTGCTCATTAAAGGTATAATCAATTTTGAGCTGGGTGTATTTTTTATTGGCTACTTCTGAAATGTCATGCAGGTCTTGACTCAACCGATCTGCTCCAATCAAATAGATGTAGTTTGGATCTTTATCTGTTCTTTTAGGGTCTGTTCTGCCAATCATATCAACATTCAAGTTAGCCATGGTATTATCTAAAGAGTATAAGGGATTTTCAGAATAATACTTTGACCCCAAAAGACCTTTTTCTTCTCCCGTAACGTGAAGAAAAATCAGTGATCTTTTTGGACCATTTCCTTGCATTTTTGCCATTTTAAAGGCTTCAGCAATTTCCAGTAAAGCTACTGTGCCTGAACCGTCATCATCTGCTCCATTATAGATTTCCCCATCTTTTATCCCGACATGGTCCAAGTGAGCAGATATGACAATATATTCTTCAGGAAACTCGCTTCCTTCTATTATTGCAGCTACATTTTCTGTATTTATTTCTTCACCTTTTATATTCAATGTCATGGGTTGGATATAAAAGTCAGTTCCTTTAGCAGGTTTAATTTCGTGTGTAGAATAAAAATTTTGAAGGAAATCAATTGCACGTTTTTGTCCAATTGTTCCTGTCTCTCTTCCTTGAAAAAAATCAGAAGCATAAACGTAAAGATTTTCTTTGAGTTCTTTAGGGGTAATGGATTCGGCATAATCAGTTAAAGCAATCTGATTTTGAGCCAAAACAAGTGAAGGAACTGCAATTAGGGCTAAGAAAAGTGTTTTCATGTATTGTTTTTGGTTAAAGGTATTAATTAAGTCACAGGATTCAAATTGCTTTGTTTTTGAATACTATTTAAAATACCATCCCAGAGTTTAATTCGGAGTTCTAGAGCTCGTTTGGAATAGTGGAGTGTTTCTTCCCATTTTCCTTCATTATCTCCACAAAGTTGCTGAATCATTTCCAGAGCGAGTGGTCCGTGTTCATCCGCATCAACTTCTATATGACGCTCAAAATAATATACTAAATCTTCTAAATTATCTTTTGAAGAGCTTTTTAAATTTTTAATTATTTCAATAAACATATCCGGTATTAGATCTTCTCTTCCAAAGGTAAATACCGCCGCGATAATATGCGGTTGTTCAGTTTGAACAACCTCAAAAGTAAACTTCATGAAATCGATTAAATGTTGTGGCAAAGGAGCATTCTCTAAAATGGTATTGATGTGTTCTCCAGATTTGAGTTGCTCAAGGATGCGATACATTTCATCTGGATTTGCACCAAGAGATTGCATGGACTCTATGTACATTTCAAAGTGACTCATCGGTTCACCTTTTCTATTTACATCAGATTCCTCACCCCAAACAATCTCGTTAATGAGTCGAGAAGCTGCTGGATATCCTGAGGGTCTCCAAGGAACGGCATTGTAACTTAAGAGGTTCTGAAGTTGTTTGAGAAGGGACATAAAATCCCAAACGGCAAAAATGTGTTGCTCCATAAAAAGACGAATGTCTGAGAGGGTATGGACACTGTAGTAAACCGTATGGTTTTGAAGTTGCTCCCTTAGCGGATAAAGTTCTTTTTCAATTCTTTCTATCATGATCAAATGCATTATATTGAATGCAAATATATTGATAAAATAGAACTCTTGGATTTAAATTTACTCTTGTTATTTACCATTTCCTCAATTGCCTTGACCATTTTTCCGGGACCTGATTTATTCTTTGTTTTGAGCACCAGTTTGGCTAAGGGTTGGAAAAAAGGAGTTTTGGTTAGTCTTGGGCTTACCTCGGGCTTATGGGTTCATACACTTCTTGTCATTTTGGGTATTGGAAACTTATTAGCTGAGTACCCTGAGAGTTTACGAATTTTAGAATGTATTGGCGGATTTTATCTTTTATTCTTAGTTTTTAGATTGGTAAAAGGTAATCGAGTTGAAGTTGAAGAAAGTCTAGAAACAGTTAAAGCCACAAAGCAACATTATTACTATACAGGATTAATCATGAACCTCACGAATCCCAAAGTCAGTCTATTTTTCATAAGCTTTTTCCCTGGATTTTTATTTCATGAGAGTTGGTCTTACGGTCAGCAATTCTTCCTCCTTGGAACTTTATTCTTTTTGCAAGCTTTGCTTATTTTTATTTCGGTTTCACTAGTTGCGGGTCAGTTAGGTAAAAAGTTTGCAATGCAAAAGGAGTCCCCTTTTTGGAATAAATTTCAAGCAGTTGTTCTAGCTTTAATTGCTTTGGTTTTGATTTACCCTTAACTTTAACGTATTATTTGAGGTTATGGATCCCATCAAGTTAATAGAATGCCCACGCGATGCCTTGCAGGGCTTTCACACACCTATTTCTACCGAGATGAAGGTTGCATATTATCAAATGCTACTTAAGGTGGGTTATCACACTCTTGACTGTGGTAGCTTTGTAAGCCCTAAAGCAATCCCTCAAATGGCAGATACTGCTGAAGTAATTCAACGCTTGGACTGCAGTAAAACAAAAACAAAGTTACTTACCATAGTGGCCAATCAACGAGGTGCGCAAAAGGCAGTTGAATTTGAGAAGATCAGCTATTTGGGTTATCCGTTTTCTGTTTCTGAAAACTTTCAAGTCCGCAATACTGGAAAAACAATTTCTGAATCTTTAGTAATTCTAAAGCAAATAATAAAGTTAGCTGACTCGAATAATAAGGAGCTAGTCGTTTACCTTTCTATGGGCTTTGGTAATCCTTATGGCGATCCTTGGAATACTTCTGTTATTAAAAACTGGGTTGCTGATTTGGCGGATATGGGAGTCCGAATCATATCGCTTTCAGATACAGTAGGTTCTGCTAAAACAAAAGATATTGATCTCCTTTTTAGAGAATTAATAGGTACTTATCCCAAACTCGAATTTGGTGCTCATTTTCATGCCCATCCAAACCAATGGTATAAAAAAATTAACGCTGCATACTTGGCTGGTTGTAAACGCTTTGATGGAACCATTAAAGGAAGAGGTGGGTGCCCTATGGCACACGACGAATTAGTAGGTAACATACCAATGGAAAAGCTTATTTCATTCTTTACTTCACAAAAAGAATTAGAAGAAAACTTTAGTACTCTCGCCTTTGAAAGTGCTTATAATTTTTCTCATAAAGTATTCACTTAAGTATTTGTAATGGTAATTTTCAATTCCAATTTCAAGTTAAAATCATGAAAGTAAACACTATATTTACCTAAAGGCTATTTCAGCTCTTATAAAATCACTATATTTGTATGCAATTAATTACAAATTAGTTGCATATGACCTCCAACAAATTTATTGGCCAAGGATTAACATACGACGACGTATTGTTGGTGCCTGCTTTTTCTGAAACTTTACCTAGAGATGTTTCGTTAAAAACAAAATTTAGCAGGAACATTCCTTTAAATATCCCAATTATATCTGCTGCAATGGATACCGTAACAGAAAGCAGTATGGCTATAGCAATGGCACGAGAAGGAGGAATTGGTGTGTTGCACAAAAACATGAGTATTGAAGAGCAAGCAGTAAAAGTAAGAACGGTTAAGCGCTCTGAGTCTGGTATGATAATCGATCCAGTAATACTTCCTGAAACGGCTTTAGTCGCAGATGCGAAAAAAAATATGCAGCAATATAAAATTGGAGGAATTCCCATAGTTGCTGATGACAATAAATTAATCGGAATTGTCACCAATCGTGATTTGCGATTTGAAAAAAATAATTCTCGCCCAATTCGAGAAGTTATGACTAAAGATAATTTGATTACCGTTGACGAGGGAACCTCACTAAAGGATGCAGAACAAATTCTCCAAAAGCACAAGATTGAAAAGTTACCTGTAGTTTCAAAAGATAATTTACTTGTTGGATTAATTACCTTTAGAGACATCACTAAACACACCACCAAGCCAAACTCTAACAAAGATCAATACGGTCGGTTAAGAGTTGCAGCGGCAGTAGGTGTAACTGCTGATGTTTTAGAACGCGTAACTGCATTGCATGCAGCTGGTGTTGATGCAATTGTAATCGATACTGCACACGGGCACAGCAAAGGAGTTGCTGCCGTACTAAAACAGGTAAAGGATAAATTCAATGAGCTTGATGTAACTGTAGGTAATATTGCTACCGCAGAAGCAGCAAAATACCTTGTCGATCTTGGAGCAGATGCGGTAAAGGTTGGTATTGGTCCTGGATCCATCTGTACTACTCGTGTTATTGCTGGCGTTGGGTATCCACAATTGTCAGCAATAGTTGAAGTAAGTAAGGCAATTTCTGGATCAGGAGTGCCAATCATAGCAGATGGAGGCATTCGTTTTACAGGGGATATACCGAAGGCAATTGCGGCTGGAGCAGATTCAGTAATGCTTGGCTCATTGCTCGCAGGAACAAAAGAATCACCAGGAGAAACTGTCATTTATGAAGGAAGAAAATACAAGACTTATAGAGGTATGGGATCTGTTGAGGCCATGAATAAGGGAAGTAAGGATCGCTATTTTCAAGATATTGAAGATGATTTAAATAAATTGGTTCCTGAAGGTATTGTTGGTCGTGTAGCCTACAAAGGAGATGTAGATGAAAGTATTCATCAATTCATAGGGGGGTTACGTGCCGGTATGGGTTATTGCGGTGCTGCAAATATTGAAACACTTAAATCAAACGCACAATTCGTTACAATTACTTCGGCGGGAATGCGGGAAAGTCATCCACATAATATAAGAGTGACAAAAGAAGCACCAAATTACAGTCCAGGAAGTTAATTTACCCTAATTAGGAAGCAATTATCTTAAGTGTGTGAACTTCACCAGAAATTGTAACCCGAAGGATATACATGTTTCCTGATTCAAGAGACAGATAGGTTTTAAAACTTTGGAGCTCCTGTGTTTTAATTTCCTTAATTTTGTTTCCAATTATGGAATAAATTTCAATAGTACCTGAGCCTTGAAAACCTGTCAAATGAAGTTGTTGCTCATAGTAAGCAGCTTTTGGCGATTCTTGCATGCTATGAGGTGCAATATTGAGAGAGGGGGTGGGGGTCGCCTTTAAAGATATAAAAGTGATGGTAAGTAGAACGAAAAAAAAATGCTTAAACAAAGCTTATAATTTTTATGCAAATTACAAATTATCAACGAGTTATTAAAACTTTTTTAAACAATTTAAATTACTGATAATCAGCACTATACAAAACTTATTAAGAATTAAACGACAAACTGTTAATTTCAACACAATATTTATGTCTTTTTTCGTTGCATTTAGAATGAAAACCTTGTCCTTGGTTGTATTTTTTATTTTTTTCTCCTGTACAAAGTGGACACCTGAGGAGGAGGAAGTAGTAGCTCGAGTTGGTGATGTGTTTCTGTATGCCTCAGACTTCCAAGGAGAATTAGGAAACTTCCAAAACGAATCTGACAGCATTTTGAAAACAAGAAACTACATTGATTTGTGGGCCAAGAATCAGCTTTTAGTTCAATTAGCAACCCAAAACCTTGATGAGAAAGAGCTCAAAGAACTAGAAAAACTAGTAAATCAATATCGATTTGACTTATACTCCAGCAACTACATCCAGTCCTTAGTAAATAATGCCCTTGACACCCTTATTAAAAAAAGTGAAATAGATTCTTTTTTATCGGTAAACAAAGGAGTGTTTAAACTAAATGCCCCGCTTTTTCAAGCGCGATTCATCCATTTGCCTCCAGACAATGTAGATCAAAAGGAAATTCAGCGGAGTTTTCAACGATTCAATCTTAACGATCGATCGTTTTTGGATTCCCTGTCATTTCAGTTCAGTAATTATCTAATTGCTGATAGCATATGGATCAATAAAAGAGACTTAATTTCTGAGGTTGGATTTTTGAATCATGAAAATGCAGATAAATATTTAAAAAAATCACAATTCTTTAGAGTCGAAGATTCATTGGGAGTATATTTGCTTTATATTGATAAACTCATAAAAAAAGGGGAAACAGCCCCTCGAGTAATTTTAGAATCAACAATAAAAAATATTATTCGTAATCAGCGAAAACTTAAGTTTACAAAACAATTTGAAAAAGATATTATTCAGGATGCTATTAAATCAAAAACATATGAAACCTATTAGTTTTTTATTTTTCTTTTTAATAACAAGTATTTATATCCATGCCCAAGAGCAGCTATCAGAGCGAATTAAAATTGACGGTGTCGCTTCAGTAGTTGGAGATTATGTCATTTTAGACTCTGATATTGACAAGACTTTACTTGAAATGGAATCTCAAGGAATGGACATCAAAGGTATTTCTAAGTGTCAATTGTTAGGTAAGTTAATGGAAGATAAACTCTATGCGCACCATGCAATACAGGATAGTTTAGAAATCAGTGTAGAAGAAATTTACGCAACTGTAGACCAAATCATAGACAATTTTACGAGTCAGTTGGGGAGTATAGAGAAAGTACTAGAATTTTATAACAAGCAAGATGAGGCTAGCTTTCGTCAGGACATCTTTGAAATAAACAAAATCCAAAAACTATCTTCAATGATGCAGTCACAAATCATTGAAAATGTTGAGGTAACTCCTGAGGAGGTTCGATTGTTTTTTGAATCAATACCAAACATTGACCTTCCCATCTTCGGGACTGAACTAGAAATTTCACAAATTGTATTAGAACCAGAAGTCAGCGACAGCGAAAGAGATCGAATTATAAGCCAGTTGCGTACCTTTAGAGAAGATGTTTTAGAGCGGGGTGCAAGCTTTGGGTCTAAAGCAATATTGTATTCCCAAGACCCGGGATCGAGAGCTACAGGCGGTAAATATACGCTAAATAGAAAGCGCCCTCAGATGGTCAAAGAGTTTAGAGACGAAGCTTTCAGCCTTGAAGAAGGGGAAATTTCTGAGCCTTTTAAAACCGACTTTGGTTGGCATATCCTCATGGTAGATAAAATACGTGGGCAGGAAGTAGATGTTCGCCATATTTTATTAACACCGAAAATAGAACAAGCCCAACTTGCAGAGGCTAAAAGTAAATTAGATACTCTTAGGAAGAGGATCTTAGATAAAGAAATTTCATTCAAAGATGCCGCACTTGCTTTTTCTAGTGAAAAAGAAACAAAATTTAACGGTGGTGTACTCATCAATCCTCAAACAGGTGACACGCGTTTTGAATTAACAAACCTCGACCCTGTGTTGTTTAGTCAAATAAGAAATTTAGAAGACAATGATATTTCCGCTCCTTTAATTGAAGAAGACAGATCTGGTTTAAAAAAATATAAAATTCTTATGGTGAGTAATCGTTTTGATGAGCACAAAGCAGACTATTCAACAGACTATGCTAGAATTAAGGCACTTGCTCTTAAAGAAAAGCAGTTAAAGGAAATTCAAGATTGGATGAAAGACAAAATTGATAACACCTACATTTATTTAAATAAAAGCAATCGAAGTTGTGATTTTATAAACAACTGGAACAAGCTGTAATTATTTAAAATACTTGGGAGGAACCCAGAGCATACCAAAGCACTCCCCTTCTTTTTTATGGATGTTTTTATGGTGAATTTTATGAGCTCTTCGTATGCCCTTAGCATATCTGTTATTGGCTTTTCTGAACAACTTAAATCGCTGATGGATGAAGACATCATGAACCAGAAAATAGGTTAGACCGTAAAGAAAGATACCTATCGCTATTGGTAAGCCCGCCCAAAAGTTTGCTTCGCCCCAAAGAATGACAAAGCCGGAACTCACTAATGCATAAAAAATAAAAAACAGATCATTTCGTTCAAACCAAGATTTATGATCCTTGATGTGATGATCTTTGTGGAGTGACCAGAGGAATCCGTGCATAATATATTTATGCGAAAACCAAGCCATGAACTCCATTGTTAAAAAGGTAGAAATTAGGGTAAGAATCCAAAAAAAAGTCATTACTGAAAAGCTTAGAGTAAGTTAAACCTGTATTTTAAATAACTGCCTGCAAAAACACTCATTTTCTGATAGTTAGGAACTCGTATTCTTGCGTTTTGTATATTTATAGAGGGGGTATTTTTTAATTTCTTAAGAAGTTTAATATAGTATTTATATGCAGTGTAAACTCCAAATTGAGCTTCGACGGGCAATTTGAAAATACCTGTTAATGCATGTTCAAAGTCCATTTCTATTTCATGTATGATATCTGCTTTTGAGGCTTCGTCAAAATGATCAAAATTGACACTTGGAAAATAGGTTCTATTTAACTCTTGGAAATCATCTCTCAAGTCTCTTAGAAAATTAACCTTTTGAAAGGCAGATCCCAAAGCCATAGCCGAAGGCTTTAATTCGTTGTATTGTTCATCATTTCCTTTCACAAACACCCTTAAACACATAAGTCCGACCACATCTGCAGAACCATAAATATACTTTTTATATTCTTCTTGTGTTTCATAAACCCTTTTATCTAAATCCCATCGCATGCTGTTCATAAAAGCACGAATTAATTCTTGATCTATGTCAAAAGTGTTGACTGTGTGCTGAAAAGAATTGAGAATCGGATTTAAACTAATTTTTTGATCTATACTAAGGTATAAGTCTTCTTCAAATCGATTTAATAATGCTTCTTTTGGATAACTATGAAAGCTATCTACAATTTCATCAGCAAAACGAACAAAACCATATATATTGTATATATGATTTCGTATGGAAGGGTGCAACATTTTTGTTGCCATAGAAAACGACGTGCTGTAGGTTTGGGTAACAATTTTGCTACAATTACTACTGATTTGATCAAATAAAATTTTCATCCTGGTATAAAATAGTTGAACAGTTCAATAAAATTACAAAATTGAAGGAATTTGGAAAGTAAAATTTAAACAAAAACTACTTCTTCTAAATATTTAGCTATAAAGGATTCTACAGAACGGAATAATTCAATTTGACCAGGCATATAGTCAGTGTCAATCTCGATTTGTTGTGGACCAAACAAGAGTAATTTAGAGTTTCTGTTTTCTAAGAGTTCGGTGTAAAAGTTATTTAAAAAAGGCATAATCTCGTCTTTATTTGGCTCAACGGTGAGGTAAGAGACAAAGTAAAACCTAGAATTATAACTGTAAAGGGTTTCCAAGCTTGATGTTTGTAGCGATTGACCCAAGAAAATAGTTCTGTATCCGCTATTTAAGATTAAGTAATTAAGATACAAAACACCCAGTTCGTGAATTTCATTTTCGGGTAAGAAGATTACGAAAATTGGAAGGTTGCCTTGCTTTGGCTTTTTGCGTTGTAAGCTTTCTGTTTGCAGATGAAGCTTTTGCTTGATAAGGTTAGTAACAAAATGCTCGTGAGCAGGAGAAATTGCACCGGTTTGCCAAAGAATTCCAAGTTCACGCATCAAAGGCACGAATACATTTAGGAAAACGTACTGAAAATCGTGATGCTGGAGAATTTCGTTGTAATTGGTGTCAAATAAATCATAATCGAAGTTAATCATAGCCAGTTTGAAGGCATTGATTGCAACCTGCTCTGAATTTGATTTTAATGCGATACTTCTTATAAGTTCAGGAATTTCGTCTTCGTTAAGACTAGCAATTTTTGAAATTTTAAATCCGTGATTATAAAGAAGGGTGATGTTCAGAAGGCGCTTTAAACTATCTAAACTATACCGTCTTATGTTTGTATCGGTACGCTCTGGCTCCAAAAGGTTGTACCGTTTTTCCCAAATCCGTAGCGTGTGAGCCTTGATACCGGATAGGTTTTCTAAATTTTTTATGCTGAATGTGCTTTTTATCCTTTTCATTTGTTTCATTTACATTATAAAAGCTTAAACAAATATAACAAAAATTTTCATTAAAAAGGAAAGTGCGCACGAGAAGACTCGAACTTCCACGGGAAAAATCCCACTAGCCCCTCAAGCTAGCGCGTCTACCAATTCC
>ENA-OUOG01003589-OUOG01003589.1-marine-metagenome-genome-assembly--contig:-NODE-3589-length-14289-cov-4.280326_pt1 | contig 14289 bp, 14 predicted proteins | sample MGYA00248635_ERZ508505 | MGnify/ENA primary metagenome ERZ508505 (study PRJEB26176, sample SAMN06267871) | marine metagenome | isolation source: Saanich Inlet, British Columbia, Canada | place: Pacific...
TGTCCTTCAGAGTGGTCTCAGAGATCGCCATAGTGCCAGACAGAGAGTGCAGAACCCCGACCTTAATCGTGTCAGCAGCGATTGCCATGTTGGTTGCAGATACGGCCAGTGCCAGAGTTGCAGCTTTCAGCATAGTAGGTTTGATCATCGGTAGGTTACTCCTATTGTGTGAATTTATCCGATACTTCCCCTATTGCATCCGGTGTGCCAGAAATTAAAAAACCTAAAAATTTTATTTTTTTATTGTTTAAAATCAATTGTTTATAAATTTTAATTTTTATTACTTTAGGAAATAAGACATTTATGACACTAATTAAGTCTCATTATTTGCGCACCAAAGAAGTGCCCTAGCAACAATGTCTGCTTCAATTTTGCTCATGAAAAAGTGCCTTAGTCGACATTTGTGCACCCTTTTGGGTGATCGGAGTATAGATTGGTGGATCGGTAGTTGCTGCAATGCAGCAATATTGAAAAGAAATCCGGGAAATTCTGATCAAGCTTTAATCAATTGAGAGAGATTCAAGCGCCAACGCACTGTTTTGGACAGGCTTGCTAAAGGGCATCGCTCCTACACAAGAATTAAAGCCACTGTGTTGAAAAGCTGACTCTGCGATCGCTGTTTATTGAAAGACTCTCAAGGCCACCCCCTCTTGAGTCGCACGTATGTAGAGATCGTCAAAGGTCGGTGCTCCACGCCAGCCGCCAAACTTCTCGCATTTGATGGCGGCCGCGAGATTAGCCAACTGAACACGAGTAAGTAAATCCCATCCCTGTGCTAAACCAAAGGTATAGGCGCCATGCCAAGCGTCACCCGCATTCAGAGTATCGACGGCTGTCACGTTAAAACCGGGAACCTGATACACAGCACCGGAAGACCGCTCGAAAATTAGCGCTCCTCGTTCACCCAAGGTCACGCCAACCACCTCAGCACCTACAGATTGAGCCATAGCTAAGAGTTTCGCCTCCACTCCCGGCGCGGCGCTGAGCGATTCGAGGGCTGGCTGGGAGAGAAGAATATGATCAGCAAGAGGTATTAACCGTCTCAAATCATCTACAGGCGCAACGTCAGCGTCGAGCACAGATACGACACCTTGAGCCCGAGCCGCCTGCAAAAGCCGTTCACTTCCCCTGTGCCAGCGCATGTCACAGAGTACTGCCGAAGCTTGGCTAACTCGGTCTAGTGGAAGCCAATCAACAGAAGCATCCAAATTTGGATCGTAAAAAGGCACCACTAAACGCTCGCCTAAAGGATCGACCAAAATCGATGAGAACGCAGTGCGCCCCCCACTCACACGCCGCACACAACTCGCATCAACACCTTCGTGGGCAAGACCCTTGAGATACATGTCACCATTCGCATCATCGCCGATACGCCCCCAAAAATGCACCAACCCGCCTAGACGCGCTATCGTGATCGCTGCAGCGGTGGCCATACCTGAAGCAAGTTGCACAGCATCTTTGGGTAGAATTTTGCCGCCCCCATCGGGCAACTCATCCACCTTAAAGATACTATCCCAGACTGCAGCACCGACGCAGATAATTGGTCTTTTCTTCATAAAGGACTCATTCAATGGCGCAGAGCTATTGTCACTCTAAGATCTGCCAGTTATGTTGAGGCATAATAAAAACTAGCACTTTTTAGGCGATCTCAACATGCTGCGTAATATCCCCGCACTACTTTCACTCGGGCTTTAATGCGACAGAGCGCGTCAGACTTATGCGATTGTGCAGACTGGAGAGGTTCGTTTGTGTGGCAATATTATCTCATCAAAGGGGGTACTCCTCTGTGAAAATAGACGCCCATCAACACTTCTGGCAGGTCGAGCGCGGCGATTACGGCTGGTTAACGTCGGATCTGGGCGTCCTCTATCGGGACTATGGGCCAGAGGATCTTAGCCCACTACTCCAGCGCTGTGATGTAGAGGGCACAGTATTGGTACAGGCTGCGCCAACCCTTGCTGAAACCGAATTTCTGATTCGCCTCGCCGAGCAGAGCGACTTTGTTAAGGGTGTTGTTGGCTGGGTCGATTTTGAGAGTCTCGATGTCGTTACAAATATTGAACGACTAGCGACGTCGGTGCATCTAGTTGGATTGAGGCCCATGATTCAGGATATCAAAGATATCGACTGGATGCTCAAACCCCAGCTTAATCCTGCCTTCGAAGCCCTTATCGCCGCCGATCTCACTTTTGATGCACTGGTATTCCCCAAGCATCTGAGCAACCTTCAGAAGCTCTTAGTACGTTACCCAAGCATGCGCGTCGTGATTGATCACGGAGCCAAACCTCGGATCGCCAATCAACACTTCGACGCCTGGGCAGCGGATATGAACGTTCTTGCAAATAACACTGACGCGTATTGTAAGCTATCGGGACTGATCACTGAGGCAGCGATTGATTGGCAAGCTGAAGACCTGGACCCATATATCGATCATCTAATCTCAAGCTTCGGAACCGATCGTCTAATCTGGGGCAGTGACTGGCCTGTCTTGAACCTGGCCGGCAACTACAAAGATTGGTACGACCTAGCACAGCGATACTTCAAAGATCCAAATACTAAGAGACAGGTCTTCGGCGGTAACGCCTGTCGTGCATATAAGCTTTAACTAATAACGAGAAATCAATGCTAAAGAGAACACTCGCAACAACCGGTTTAGAAGTCACCCCTCTATGCTTTGGCGGCTCCGCACTCGGCGATATGCCTGCTACCTACGGCTACTCGGTCGACGACGAGCGTGCTTGCGCTACCATCAATGCCATCTTCGACAGCCCGGTAAACTTCCTAGATAGCTCGCGTATCTATGGCTTTGGCCGTTCAGAAGAGCGTATCGGCGAGGTTATCAAAGCCCGCGGCGGTCTAGCCGAGGGTTTCGTACTGGCGACCAAGTTGGACCGTGACCCAGAAACGAACCGCTTTGATGCCGATCAGGCGAAGCGCTCTTTGGAGCAGAGCCTAAAAGCACTGAATCTCGACAGCATCCCGCTGCTACATCTGCATGATCCAGAACATGCTCGCAGTCTGGGCGAAATTCGCGGTACCGCCGGTGCAATAGAGGCTCTGATGCGTTTCAAAGAGGAGGGGCTCTGTCAGGCGACCGGTTTGGCGATGGGACGTCTGGATATGATGCTGCCACTCGCGCAAGAGTTCCCCTTCGATGCGGTGCTTAATCACAACCGGTACACCCTGCTGAACCGCTCGGCCACTGAGCTGTTTGACTACGCTAAGTCTGCTGGAATCGCGGTGCTTAACGCCGCTCCATACGCCGGCGGTGTACTCGCCAAAGGCGCATCCGTCATGCCGCAAATCGCCTATTCACCGGCCGATGATGAGGCACTTGAGAGTGTTCGAAAAATTGAGCGGATATGCGCCAAGTATGGCATCGCGCCCGGTGCCGTTGCATTGCAGTTTTCGATGCGTGATGAGCGCATCGATTCGACCATTATCGGTGTTTCAGCGCCTAGTCGAGTTGCGCAGACACTCGAATGGGCTAACGCCGATATCCCGGCTGAGCTCTGGGCCGAGATTGAGGCGCAGGAGTATGACACTACCGATCCTGAAGCCAACCGCGAGTATAACCCGGGCTAACCCCACCTCGAGTCCCAACCAAAGCGGGTCGCGAAATACGGCTGCGCCGTACATCACTCCTACAGGAAACAAAAAGGGGCCCGCAGGCCCCTTTCGTTTCGTACTGTATCGGCCTTAATCTTTCGACTCAGGCACAATCAGGTTGAGCACGATGGCACAGACAGCTGCTGGCAGCAGACCCGTACCCAACAGCGCTTTCATGGTACCGCTCATGTGCTGCATCGCTTCTGGCACCTGCATCAGACCTAGACCCAGTGACAGTGAGATCGCGAAGATCATCATGTTGCGGGTATTCCAATCGACATCTGCCAGCATCTTCATGCCTGAAGAGGCGATCATACCGAACATTACAATGACGCCACCGCCCAGTACTTCAATAGGCACTGTGGAGATAACCGCACCCACTTTAGGGATCAGACCACAGATGATCAGGAAAATTGCACCGTAAGTCGCCACATGACGGCTCATAACGCGAGTCATTGCAATCAGACCCACGTTCTGCGAGAACGAGGTGTTTGGAAGTGCTCCAGCCAGCGCTGACAGAGCAGTTCCTAGACCGTCTGCGTAAGTCGCGCCTTCTATCTCTTTATCAGTCGCTTCGCGGTCGGCACCACCTTTAGTGATACCCGAGACGTCACCGACCGTCTCAATCGCGGAGATGAAGGACATCAGTGCTATACCGATGACTGCACCAGCACCAAACTCAATACCGAATGGGAAGAGTTTCGGCATTGCAAACGAGGCTGCGCGCTCGACACCGCCAAAGTTAACCATACCCATGGTGTAAGCGAGGATGTAACCGGCAATCAGACCGATTAACACGGCCGCTGAGCTTAGCATGCCGCGTGCGTAGAACTTCAGCACCATGGTCACAACAACGACCGTGCCCGCAACGCTCCAGTTAGCCAAAGAGCCGAACTCCGGCTTACCAATCGCTGGTACACCACCGGCAGCATACTGAATACCCACTTTGAGCAGTGACAGGCCAATCATGAGAATGATCAGACCGGTAACCAGTGGAGGCAATGCGAAACGCAGACGACCGATGAATGGAGCCAGCGCAGCCTGGAACAGGCCACCTACAAGTACACCACCGGTAACCATCGCCATCGCTTCAACGCCGCCACCGGCAACGATAGGCACCATGATGGGGATGAACGCGAAACTGGTACCCTGCACGATAGGCAGACGCGCACCGATAGGGCCAGCACCAATGGTCTGAAGCAGTGTTGTGACACCCGCGAGGAGCATACACATCTGCATCATGTAGATCATATTAGGGAAATCAGGTGAGTTGGATCCGAATCCGAATCCCGCAGCACCGGCGATAATGATTGCTGGCGTTACGTTTGCGATAAACATCGCCAGTACATGTTGAATCCCCAGAGGGATGGCGACATGCAAAGGCGGTGTATAGTTGGGATCCCGCATCTGTTCGGGAGTCATTTGATTGCTCATTGCTACCTCCAAATGGTCTCTCTGGACGGAGACCTTCTTATTGTTATTGGCAAAAAGGTTGCCAACGCTCTTAAGTTACTGATTTACATTAATTTAATGAAAACCAGTACATTAATTCGTTGTTTTGACGCACCTTCAGAGTGCATCAAACTGTCTCAAATGTCACTTGTTGGTGCTCACCTACCACGGTAGCCAGAGCACTCAGCCTTTAACTTTCAAATGGCCAAAGACTTTTTCCAGATCGACCTCCTGCTCGTTCTGAACTAGGGCAAGGCGCGCCTCGATATGATCAAGGTGTTCGGCCATCAGATTGAGCGCGGTTAGTTTGTCGCCCTGCTCTATCGCATCCAACAGATTACTGTGCTCATCAATAGCGCAGTTACTCTGCTGGCTAGTTTGATACATCGCGATAATTAATGAGGTCTGAGATACCAATGAGCGTAAAAAATTGGCGAGGGGTTCGTTATGCGCCAGCTGCGCTAGCTCCAGATGAAACTCGCCCGAGAGCCGAATAGCTGTACCCGTATCGGCCCGAGCCGAACTGGCATGCTCTTCGTCAATCAAGAGTCGCAGCAGCTTTAGTTCGCGCTTCAACTGCGGACCATGCTCGGCAACCCGCTCAACAAGGGCCAGCTCGATTAATCGACGGGCATCCAGAATCTGTCGCGCCGAGTCGATGTCTGGTTTGGCGACATAGGCGCCGCGGTTCGGGATCAGCTCCACTACCCCCTCATGGGTGAGGCGCGAGAGCGTGCGGCGAATAATGGTGCGGGAGACGCCAAAGACCTCACCGAGCCCCTCTTCAGTAAGCTTCGTTCCCGGGGCGAGACGCTGCTCAAGAATGGCATCAAAGATGTGCTCGTAGATCTTTTGATCTTGAGTCGCACCCTTAGCTTTGGCGTTCACCGTTTTACGTCCTCAACTGCCGCGGTAGGTTGAGTAGCTATAAGGCGAGATCAGCAGAGGCACATGGTAGTGGGCCTGTGCATCAGCAATGCCGAAGCGGACCACAACTTCATCGAGAAAAGCCGGGTCAGCTAGCTGCGTACCGCTTCGACGGAAGTAATCACCGGCAAAGAAATGCAGTTCGTAGGTGCCTACGGCAAACTCCTGCGTTGAAAGTATCGGAGAATCGACGCGACCATCATCGTTGGTTGTTGCACGTTTAAGTTCGGTGAGTTGACCATCAACCACTTTGTAAAGAACCAGTTCGATTCCCTCTCCAGGGCAGCCAGCGGCGGTATCGAGTACGTGAGTTGTCAGATATCCAGACATTTTCTCTCTCTGTCATTAGTTTGACCAAAAACATGTATACCAATTTGTATACAAAAACCCAAGACAAAATTTCGCATGTTCAATAAAACAGCACCAAAGTAGTGGTGACCTACTGATTAACCCCACATATATAGTGCTACGCAGTTCCCAATAATCGACTTTGGTTAAAATTTAATCGCTTTACACCGCCGATAGATTGTATACAATTCAGTGAGTTTTTCACCAATTCTCGGAGCTAACTGCATGAGCGACTACCCTCGCGACCTGATCGGATATGGCAAGAATCCGCCTCACCCTCGCTGGCCCAACAATGCTCGCATCGCGCTTTCGTTCGTCCTCAACTACGAAGAGGGCGGTGAGCGTTGTATCCTGCACGGCGATAGCGAATCGGAAGCCTTCCTCTCTGAGATGCCCTCGGCCGTGCCCTTCCCGGGCCAGCGCCATATGAGCATGGAATCGATCTATGAATACGGTAGCCGCGCCGGAGTCTGGCGTTTGCTCAAGCTGTTCCAGCAGAAAGATATTCCCCTGACCATTTTTGCCGTAGCTACCGCAATGGAACGCCACCCCGATGTTGCCAAAGCCTTCGTTGAGGCTGGCCACGAGATCTGTTCTCATGCGCTCAAGTGGATTAGCTACCAAGAGGCAGATATCGAATCCGAGCGCAAAGATATGCACGCAGCAATCGAAATACTCGAGCGTGTTACCGGTAATCGCCCGCTTGGTTGGTACACCGGCCGTGACTCACCCAACACTCGCCAGTTGGTGATGGAGGAAGGTGGTTTTCTCTACGATTCGGACTCCTACGCAGACGACCTGCCATACTGGGTTGATGGCCCGAACGGCCAGCACTTGGTGATTCCGTATACCCTGGACACCAACGATATGCGTTTCGCGCAGGTACAGGGATTCAATAACGGTGAGCAGTTCTTCCAATACCTCAAAGACAGCTTTGATACCCTCTACGAGGAAGGTGCCGAAGCGCCAAAGATGCTCTCGATCGGTATGCATTGTCGCCTACTGGGTCGCCCGGGGCGCATTGCAGGCCTCAAACGCTTCCTCGAGTACGTGCAGGAGCACGATGATGTCTGGTTTGCGCGCCGCATTGATATTGCCAAACACTGGCACGCGCATCACAAGAGCGAGAATTAATATGAGTCAGTTCAAGTTTGGCGCGCCAGCGGCGCTTAGTCGAGACGCCTTTGTCGAGACGTTTGGTGCGATTTACGAGCACTCTCCATGGATCGCTGAGCGCACCTATGACAAAGGGATAACCGAAGAACATAGCAGCATTGAGACCCTGCAAGCGGCTATGGCGACAGTGTTTCTGGCGGCCAACAAAGATGAACAGCTGGGTGTCATCATCGCCCACCCTGACCTTGCGGGCCGTGCAGCGCGCGCCGGTAATCTGACGGCCGAGTCAACCAATGAGCAGGCCAGTGCCGGTATCGATACGCTAACTGACGAAGAGTACGCTGAATTCACCGAACTCAACGACGCCTACAAAGCGCGCTTTAACTTCCCGTTTATTATGGCGGTTAAAGGCAGCAACAAACACGCGATACTCGCCGGTTTTAAAGAGCGCATCCATAACAGCCCTGAGCAGGAGTTCGCTCGTGCGCTGACAGAGATTAATAAGATCGCCGGCTTTCGCCTGGCAGATATGTGAGATAGGAGTTAGCCGATGGCTACGAAGCAGTACAACCGCCTGGTCAACCTGGCTGATGCCCGCCTTGGTGCGCGCGCGATCTATGTAACCGATGATTGGTTTGCAGAAGTAAACCGTATGCTCAACCCCGAACCACCTGTGTGGAAAGAGGGTGTATACGACGAAGCCGGCAAATGGATGGATGGCTGGGAATCTCGCCGCAAACGCTTTGAGGGTTACGACTACGCTATCGTCAAACTGGGTGCACCCGGCATGATTGAAGCGCTGGAGATCAATACCAACTTTTTCACCGGTAACTACCCGCCTTCAGCGTCTGTCGATGTCTGCTACTCGCTCGACAAAGAGCCCGACGAGAAGACCGAGTGGTGCCCACTGCTACCTTCCGTTGACCTCAAGGGTGACTCAGAGCACCTATTCGAAGTGGATAACAACCAGCCGTGGAGCCACGTTCGCCTCAATATTTTCCCTGATGGGGGTATTGCGCGTTTTCGTGTTTACGGCCGTCCATTTATCGACTGGGAGAACCTCGATGAGAATGAAACCATCGACCTGGTTTCGGCACTCAATGGTGGTTGTGCTATCAGCTGTAGTGATGAGCACTTCGGCAAGATGGGGAATCTGATCAACCCAGGTCGTGGCGTGAATATGGGCGACGGGTGGGAGACAGCACGCCGTCGTCGCCCCGGTTACGACTGGGTTATCCTAGCGCTGGGCTGCCCCGGTGAAGTGGATGAGATTGAGATTGATACTGCGCACTTTAAGGGCAACTTTCCTGATAGCTGCGATATTCAGGCGGCTTATGTTCGCGGCGGTACTGCTGACCAGATTGCGACTCAATCGCTTTTCTGGCGCAGCCTCCTACCTAATCAGAAACTCAAAGCAGACAGCATCCAACGCTTTAAAGCTGAGGCAGAATTTGGTGTGATTACCCATATCAAGCTGAACATTCACCCTGACGGCGGCGTTAGTCGTTTGCGCCTGTTCGGCAAACCTAAATTTTAAGCTTGTTTATTAGAAAGGCAACCTAAGGTACTGATAATGAAGATATTAAAAGTCGAGCCTTTAACAAAAGAAGCCTTTACGCCCTTTGGTCAGGTGATTGAAACCGAAGGTAGTAACCACTTCATGATCAACAACGGATCCACCGAGCGCTACCACCGTTTGGCGGACGTTGAATTGGGCCGCGCTGACGACACGGCCATTATCAGTATCTTTCGCGCCAACCGCTTGGAGTATCCGCTAACCATCAACATGCTAGAACGGCACCCTCAAGGAAGCCAGGCGTTCATTCCGATGCAGCGCCAAAAGTTTCTGATCGTTGTTGCGCCACCGGCTGGTACACCCAATGCAAATGAGATTCGTGCATTTATCTCCAATGGCAATCAGGGTGTGAATTACGGCATGGGCGTGTGGCATCACCCAATATTGGCACTCGAAAATGCTAGCGACTACCTCATTGTGGATCGCACCGGTGAAGGCCCGAACTGTGATGAGCACTTTTTTGCGGACGACGAGATCTTTACGCTCGATGGCCGCGAGTATCTGAACACCTAAAAATATAACGAATAATAGAGGGACCAAGAGACATGGATCCGCACTACACCGAATGGCTTAACCTTCTTGTACGCTGGGTACATATGATTGTAGGTATCGCCTGGATCGGCGCCTCATTCTACTTTGTTTGGCTCGAAAACAACCTCAACCGCAAAGACCCCAAAGAGGGGCTGTCCGGTGACCTCTGGGCGATTCATGGTGGTGGTATCTACCACCTGCAGAAGTACAAACTGGCACCCGAAAAGATGCCGGATCACCTGCACTGGTTTAAGTGGGAGGCCTACACAACCTGGCTCACCGGTGTACTGCTACTGGGCGTCGTCTACTACCTTAACGCGCAGCTCTACCTATTGGCTCCTGGCACAGAGCTCACGCCACTTCAGGGTATCGGAATTAGTATCGCCTCGCTGGTAGCGGGATGGTTCATCTATGACTTTTTGTGTGACTCGGCGCTCGGTAAACGCCCCGCTCTGCTCGGCGTTGTATTGCTGGTTTTGCTGGTCGCAGCGGCTTGGGCCTTGTCACAAGTATTCAGCGGTCGTGCCGCATACATCCATATCGGTGCGATTACTGGCACGATGATGGTTGGTAACGTGTTCCGGGTAATAATGCCTGGTCAGCGTAAGTTGGTAGCCGCAATTACCGAGGGACGTGAGCCCGACCCAGAAGCCCCTGCTAAAGCCCTTCTGCGCTCGCGCCATAACAACTACCTCACTCTGCCCGTGCTCTTTATTATGATCAGCAACCACTTCCCTAGCACTTATGGCAGTGAGTGGAACTGGGCAATCCTGTTTGCCATCGCAATGCTGAGCGTGCTGGTGCGTCACTACTTCAACACCCGCCACCAGAGCCAGAACTGGGCCTGGACCTTGCCTGCGGCGGCACTGGGTATGTTCGCTCTGGCCTATGTCACCAAGCCTGCGCCAATAGTTCCAGCCGCAAATAGCGCTGAGGTAGAGGAAGTAACCCTTGAACAGGTGACCGCGATTGTTGTTGAGCGTTGTGCAAGCTGCCATGCAGCCAACCCAACCTCAGACATGTTCAGTACGGCACCCGCCGGAGTGATCCTAGAGAGTAGTGAAGACGTAATACTTAATGCCGCTCAGATACATGCTCAGTCGGTAGCAACACAGGCGATGCCCTTGGGCAATATCACCGGAATGTTACCCGAAGAGCGTGCGAAGATCGGCACATGGTTTGATCTCTATGCAACCTCCAAGTAACGGTCGCAGCGGCTGTTACAGCGAGTAGCAGTGATTGAAACGGAGTTTTCATTCATCTTTTCGGGCGCCTCTTGGCGCCCTTTTTTATGTACATGGATGTACAGTATGCCGCCAGTGCAGGAGCACACTGGCGGCGTCACGCCTACAATCTTTCTGATACCTCCATCGGCCAGCACTCACCATCGGACCGGTGCACGCCGACATTGTGCTCTATCTCATGACTGAACTTGAGGCTCGCCCGCTCGATAGTAAAACGCCGCTTTAGATATTCCCCGATAAAGATATCGATCTGGTCAGGTGAAAAACTAACCTCATCAATAAAGTAGAAGAGCCCGCCCTCTTGTTGCAAATAGGCTTTCTCAGCCTCCTCATCGAGCGCAACTCGATAGACTGCGGTCACCTTGGACTCCACCTCTAAGAAGCAGTCTAAGTAGACCGCTTCTTTTGCCACCGCAACCGACGGCAATAACAGCGAGGCGAACCACAGCCAGCGCATTTTCGCTTACACCACCAGCCTTAGTGGAAGATCACGTAGACGCTGACCCGTCGCACGGAACACCGCATTTGCGACAGCAGGCGCGATAGGCGGCACACTCGGCTCACCGACTCCAGTTGGCTCAGTTTTACTATCAACAATGATCACCACGATTTCGGGTGCCTCATCCATCCTGAGCATCGGGTAATCGTGAAAGTTCGACTGTTTGACCCGCCCTGCCTCCAACGTTAGTTCGCCGTACAAAGCAGCGGTTAAACCGAAGATGATACCGCCCTCCATCTGTGTGCGGACGATATCGGGGTTTACCGCCAGCCCACAGTCGACCACACAGAGCACCTTATGCACCCGAATCTTGCCAGCCTCTACTGATACCTGCGCTACCTGAGCCACATCAGTCAGGAAAGAGCCATGCGACGCGAATCCCAAATGATGCCCATCCGGCAGCTGCATCTCCCGCATACGCTCACCTGCAATGCGAATGACGTTGTTGAGCCGTGGGTTGTCCCCTGTGTTTTTCAGACGCAGTTCCACTGGGTCTAGATCGGCGGCTATAGCTAGCTCATCCATCGCTGACTCAGTGACAAAGGCGTTGTTTGAATGCCCTACCGAGCGCCAGAAGGTTACCGGCACACCATGATCTATGCTGCTGTTCTTGACCTGTACATTCGTAAGGTTGTAATTCTCATGTAATCCTTCAACACTGCTGCTATCGGGTGAGAGGTTACTGAACAGAAAACCAACGGTGCTAGAGACCCCATTCGCGAGGCCTGTTGGCAGCGATGGGAAGATCGCGGGCAAGAGGTTCTTGATGGTGCCCGGTGTGATATCTCCGCCGGCACGTTTGACGTCCCACGCACTAATCACCCCATTACTATCAACAGCGGCTCGCACTCGAGCAATAGAAGCCGGCCGGTAGAAACCACTCTGGATATCATCCTCACGCGACCACATCAGCTTGATAGGAGTGCCAACAGCCATGGCAATCTCAGTTGCCTCAACCACATGCGTAGCCACGCCTCGGCGCCCAAATCCACCGCCCAAGAAAAGATTGTGAACCACAATATTTTCAGTCGGGATGCCCGACACACGGCTAACCAAATTCTGTGCCGCCTGAGCGGACTGAATACCTAGCCAGATCTCAGCATCATTGTCGCCAAGACGCACGAGGGCATTCATCGGTTCCATCGGCGCATGCGCCAAATACGGGGTCCAGTATTCGCCCTCTATCTGAGCCCGAGCGTCAGCAAGTCCTAACTGGATATCGCCCTCATCAACAGCCGTTGCCTCATCGTCTGAATCAAGAGCGGCTATCAACTCAAAGCGCTGCTGCTCGCTTGTTAGCGACGATCGAGGTGTATCTTCCCATTGAACGCTAAGCTGACTCGCGGCATCGCGCGCGTGCCAGTAACTGTCGGCAACGATTGCGACGCCATTAGAGATCGCAACAACAGCAGTGACACCGGGTCTCCTCAACACCGCTGAATCGTCGTACGACAGCAACTGCGCGCCAAACACAGGCGAGCGCACCAGTACCGCGTACTGCATACCCTCTACACGCGCATCCAAACCATAGTCAGCTTGACCCGTCACCTTTGCCAACGCATCTGTGCGTCGACTCAACTGCCCGATATAGCGGAACTCCGACTGCCTGCGCAAAGGGGCACCCGTTACCGGATCCATCTCTCTCGCCGTAGCGATAAACCGACCGTAGGGGTAGGTCTGCCCCTGATACAGAACCTGCCCATCCTCAGTGTTAAGCTCGCCGAGGCTAGCATTGAGATCCTTCGCTGCTGCCGCGAGTATCAGCGCTCGAGTATCAGCACCCACCTGGCGCAGAGGCATGTAGTGCGCGTTAATCGACGTACTACCGCCGGTCACCTGAATACCCATGGCGGGGTTGGCATAATCTGAGTGCACCTCACAATGGACGATCTCCATACTGTGCGGACTCACATCCAACTCCTCACCGATAACAGTCGCCAAACCGGTCATGACCCCCTGCCCCATCTCATCGCGTGGGCAGTAGAAGATAATGCGGTTATCAGCGGTGAACTGCAGAAAGGCGTTGGGAACCAAACCGCCAGGTTCGGTCACGACCGGCAGCGGTTCATCAGAAAGACCAAAGAGTGAAAAACCAACCACAAGGCCGCCACCAACGACCGCTGTGGTTTTAAGGAAACGGCGGCGAGAGAGATTCTTGATACTCATATTTAAGCCCCCTCTTTTGCGGTTGCATCGTAGGCGAGCGCAGCTGCTTGAATCGCTTGTTTAATGCGTGGATAAGTACCGCAGCGGCAGATGTTGCCAGACATGGCTTGGTCAATTTGAGCCGGTGTGGGATTCGGATTCTGATCCAGCAGCGCTGCAGCACTCATTAACTGCCCACTCTGGCAGTAACCGCACTGCGGTACCGAGTGCTCTATCCAAGCCTGCTGAAGCGGATGCAAATTCTCTACATCACCCAGACCTTCAATCGTTTTTATCCGTTTACCGGCTACCGCCGACAGGGGCAAAATGCAGGTGCGCTGCGCAACTTCGTCAACATGCATAGTACAAGCCCCGCAGAGCCCAGCACCGCACCCAAACTTACTCCCGGTCAACCCGAACACATCACGCACCACCCAAAGCAGCGGTGTATTAGGATCCACATCAGTTCGAACGCTCTCCCCGTTCAGGCTGAACTCAATCATCAAAAAGCTCCGGTTTCAGTCGATATTATCGCGCGAGAATACAGCTTAAATTACGCGCACTGTCGATTTCCAGACTAGTCAGTGCAGGAGGTTTTGACCAACGAGGTTTGAGTTACCAAGGAGGAATGAAGTTTTTCGTTTAGCAAGGCGCGATGCAAGGAAGCGAAAAGTACGCTGGCAAGGTAATTTCATGTTTATCAAGGCAAAGCGCGAGGAAGCATATATACAATATGCGACGAGTGCTTTAACGAAGAGAAAAATGAAATTTGGTGGAGCCTAGCGGGATCGAACCGCTGACCTCAACACTGCCAGTGTTGCGCTCTCCCAGCTGAGCTAAGG
>ENA-OUOG01003590-OUOG01003590.1-marine-metagenome-genome-assembly--contig:-NODE-3590-length-14280-cov-4.727804_pt1 | contig 14280 bp, 12 predicted proteins | sample MGYA00248635_ERZ508505 | MGnify/ENA primary metagenome ERZ508505 (study PRJEB26176, sample SAMN06267871) | marine metagenome | isolation source: Saanich Inlet, British Columbia, Canada | place: Pacific...
TTTACATTCAATGACAAATTAAAATACGACACGCCTCAAGATCACATCAATAATTCTTTGTATTTTGAAATTAAAACATTTCTACCCGGTTTGTTTTTAGTAGGAGATAAGTTAGCTATGGCGCACGGTTTAGAAGAGCGTTTCCCTTTCATGGACAATGACTTAGTCGATTTTGCTATGCAAGTCCCTGTAGAACACAAATTAGGGGATTTGTCTAAAGAGATTGACAAAATTGATGAAAATACAGAAGCGAAAAAGAAAGTATATAGGGAACACGACGATGGTAAAAATATTTTGAGAAAAGCCATGGAAGATTATATTCCAGAACAAATATTAAACCGTAAAAAGCAAGGGTTTTCTGCTCCAGATGAAAGTTGGTATCGTGGAGAAAATGCCGAATTCATTAAAGAAACCTTGTTAAACTCAGACACCCTTTGCACTCAATTTATAAATGCGGATTACATAAAAAAAACAGTTAATGAACACCTTCATGAAGGAAAAAATCATCGCCTCTTGATTTGGTCTTTCCTTAATTTTGAATGGTGGTGTAGAATATTCTTAAATCGGGAGACTTATGATTAAAAAATTAATTTACCAACTTTATGTAAGGTTGTTTTTTAAAAAAAAGAAAGAATGGAATCGATACATGCCAATAAATGAATTATTTGTTGAAAGGCATCAAAAAGCTAAATTAATGGGATTACCAGAGGGAACTACAATTCACGATTCTACCCATGTTTATGGTAATGTTGAAATTGGCAAAAACACATGGATTGGTCCGTTCACTATTTTAGATGGCACAGGGAATCTTAAAATAGGGTCTAATTGTTCTATATCTACTGGGGTGCAAATTTATACACATGATACAGTGAATTGGGCTATTTCAGGAGGAGAAAAGCCTTATGAATATAAAGGTGTCGAAATAGAAGATAATTGTTTTATTGGGCCAAATGTAGTTATACAAAGTGGAGTTAAAATTAAAATGGGAACAATTGTTGGAGCGAATAGTTTTGTTAACAGAACTTTTCCAGAACACTCGAAAATAGCTGGGTCTCCTGCACGCATAATATTAGAATAAAACGAAATGATTTAATTTTTTAATAATAACATGAGAATTGAAAAGTTATCTTTAAGTTCGGAATTGTTGGTAGATTTTTTAAGAGACAACAATCATCAATTAATTTATTATACTCCAAAATACCTTGAGTTTATAAATTCAATTAGTGATAAAATAGAAGTTTTTTATTATTGTTTATTTGATAATTCCAACCAAATTATTGCATTAATGCCTTTAGCAAAAAAAACAAATAAAGAAATGGAAGTTGTAATTAATTCATTACCATTTTTTGGAAGCCATGGAGGATTTCTTTATAATCCTAAAGTTAAGGACAAATCAATAATTCAAAGACAGTTAATGGAGACAATACTTGATAAATTGAAGAATGAAAATATTTTATCATTTACAGTAATCGAAAACCCTTTTTTACCATTAGATGAATTCGTTTTTTTTGATTGTGGCTTTGATATAATTGACAGTAGATTAGGTCAATTTAAGGATTTTAAAGAATTAGATGATACACTTTCTACAAGAGAAGCAATATTAAAATCTTGCCATACCAAAACAAGGAATGCAATCCGAAAAGGGCTTTCATACAATCCAAAAATAAGTATAAGAGAAGATCATGCAACTTTAAAATGGATTCAATTTTTACATGAAAAATCAATCAAAGCACTTAATGGTAAGTTTAAATCCTTGAGAGTTTTTGAATCCTTGTTAAGTGCTTTTCCTTCTCCAAAACATTCAAGAATTTTTGTTGGTGAAATTAATGCTAAAAAAGTAGCAGCATTAATAGTACTCTTGCATGAAAATTATACGGTGGAGTATTTTACCCCTGTTATTGATGAAGATTATAAGCATACACAATTATTATCTGCTTTAATATATGAATCAATGTGCATTTTGAAAGATGAAGGATTTTCGCTTTGGAATTGGGGTGGAACATGGGAAAGTCAAGAAGGGGTTTATCGATTTAAGGAACGTTTTGGAAGCTTCACATTACCTTATCGCTATTTTTCTAAAATCTTTGATCAATCAATAAAGAAAAAAACGAGAAACGAACTTACTAAGGAGTTCAATTATTTTTACACAATTAAATACAATTCCTAATGAATGCATTTGATGATATTAAAAATCAGTACACAACTCAATTTAAAAAATTTGGTGATTCGCCTAAGTCAATATTTACTCCCAAGGGCAGAAATAATATTAGATATAGTGTAATTCAAGATTATGTCAAACTAAATGATGAATTATCAATTCTTGACTACGGTTGTGGTTTAGGTTATTTATATGATTACTTAAATGTAAATCTACCAAATCTTAAATACTATGGTTCTGATTTCGTAGAAGATTTTATATCCCATTGTCAACAAAAATTTCCTCTTATAAATTCTCATTTCTTTTTGGTGGATCCACTTGCACATTTTGAGAGAAAATATGATATAGTTTTTGCTTCGGGGGTTTTTAATATCAAATCATCTTTAAAGGAAGAAAAATCCAAACAATACGCTTTCGATAAAATCAAAGAATTATTTTATGCTTCTAACAAAATTTTAATTTGTGATTTCCCGAGTAAATATGTTGATTTTCAATTGTCTGAAGCTCAACACTTTAGCATAGAGGAGATTGCAGATTTTTGTGTAAATAATTTGAGTAGAAAATTTTTAATTAGACACGATAAACTACCGTATGAATTTACCCTAGTAGTCTGGAAAAATGACGAAATAATTAGGCCTCAAACTATTTTTAAAAATGAATAATAATATACATGTTATCGGAGGAGGTATTAATGGTTTAATATCTGCATTGTATTTTAAACATCTCGATAAGGATTGTAAAGTTTTTATTCATGAATCTCAACCAAAGATCGGAGGAAAGCTTAGAGGGTTCGAATATGAACAGAATGACTTGTACTTTGATCAAGGAACACATATTTTTCAAGAAAGTGGTCATCAATTTTTAGATCAAACATTACGTAATAGTGTTAATAAAGAAAAATTAATATTATTTCCAAGAGGAAAGGGAGATATAGTAGGATCAATCCAGAACGATTATTTAAAAATAAATAGTCATTTTCTAGACCTCAGAGAAGATGAAAAAACTTTAATGTCTATAAGAAAGCACCTTTCTTCTATAGTTAAACCTCACAAACATATTAACATACATAACTCTGTATCAAAAGAGTTAAATAAAAGATTTGGTGAAGATTTTGCGATCAAATATGCACGTTTATTTTCAGATATTTTCAAAAACCCTGTTGAAGAATTATCAGCAATATCCCTATTGTTTACAGGATTTACAAGAGTTATATTAGACGATTTACCAAAATGGAAAACTGAAAGTGTAAATGAAATCTATAGGAGTATTGTTGGTGTGCCCAATCAGTTAGATCTACCTGAAGACTATCTTCACAATATGAAAAGTTTTTATTCAAAGCAAAAAGGGACTCTGGAATTCATTAATGGTTTAGAAAAATTAATCTTTAGCAAAGGAATTCAGATAATTACTAACTCTCGAATAAAAAAAATTAATAAATTTCAAAAATACATTGAATATCAACAGAATCAAATTAATCATAAATTAGAGTATGATAAGATTTTAATTTCATCGGGTGTATTATCAGCAGTTAAATTACTACAGCCAACTTTAAAAATAGATACAATTCCTCCAATGAAATCTGCTTTTTTAAACCTTGAATTGAAAAGCATTACAAAAAATGATTTGTTCTATTTTTATAACTTTAGTTCAACATTAAATTTTTACCGAGTTACTAATTACCGTTCATTTTCAAAAAACGAGAATGATAAACGCATCACCATTGAATGCTTTTTGCCCAATGATCACCCTGAGGCTAATTGTAAAAAAATACTTCTTTACTTAAAAAAAATCAATTTTATCGAAAATATTGGTTATAGTCATTTTTATTATGAAGAGAAACCCTACGGATTTCCTGTCTTGACCATTGAGAATATCAATAAGATAAATTCCCTTTCTCAGCATTTAACTACATTAATTGATGATAACATTCAAGTATCTGGAGTAGGGACTGATAACTTTAATTTCTTCACAAATGAAATAATAATTAATAGTTTAAATAAAATAGATCAACTTATGTTAACTAAATGAAAAAGCAAATAACTAAAATTAAAGTTGCGCTTATTGGGAATATGAACAATAATTTTTTTGGCATAAAACGTTATTTAGAAGACTTTGGCTTTTCATGTACATTGTTCGTTTACAAAAACTTACCTGCTCATTTTCAACCGATTAATGACACATGGGATATTGAAAAACATAGATCATCTATAATTAAATTAGACTATGGGATACCTCACATTGAATTTTTCAAAAAAGAAAAAAAATCAATTTTTGAAGAATTTGATATTTGTATTGGTGATGGTTTCACACCGTTTTATTTTAATCGCATGGGGTTGAAACTTGATATTTTTGTCCCATATGGTAGTGATTTATCAGACCTCCCATTTAAAAAAAAAATAAGGTTTAAATCAATCAAACAACTTGTTTATTCAATTGTGCATAATTTATTTATTTCTGGAGTACAAAAAGATGGAATATTAAACACTACGCAAATAATTACAATGAATAATATTGAGTTGTTATCAAATGCATTTGAAAAACTTAATAGAACTAGTTTGCCTTTTTTCACACCCATGGTATACAATGAGAGTAATAAAAATCAGGCTGATTTTTCTCCCTATATAGATGAGAAAAGAATAAATAAATTTTCATTTAGGGTATTTTCTCATTCTAGACAATTTTGGGATGACTGTGGATTAGAATCTAAAGGGAGTGAAAAATTAATTTATGGATTTAGTCTATTTAATAAAAAACACAAGGATTCATGTTTAATTCTTTTTGAATATGGTCCATCGGTTAAAAATTCAAAAAATTTAATAAGAGAATTAGGCATTGAAAACAATGTAGTTTGGGCAAAAAAAATGCCAAGAAAATATATTTTAGTATTAATAAAAAAATACGCCTCAATTGGTGCAGATCAATTTCAAATAGGTCTTTTTGGATCAACAACCTACGAATTAATGTCCCAAGGCATTCCTGTGATGAACTACCTAAACTTGAGTCCTAAGGAATTCAAAAAAAAGACGGGTTTACCCTCTCCTCCGATAATTAATGTTAAAACTGTCTCAGAAATTGCAAGTGCATTGGATGAATTTTATACAAACAAAGAAAAATTGAGACAACTTGGGATTTTAGCTGAAAAATATTTTCATAAATATTTAGGAAGAGGTGCAGCTATCAAATATAAAGATGAAATAATGAACTTATACAATAAAAAAAGACATTTTAATAATTAGCAATATTCATTCCATGAAAAAAAGGGCATTATATATAGGTTTTAACAGAAAGTATGTAAATAAATTTCTTGATTTAGCATTGAGTGTTATAAGTAATTGTTTTGATTTAACTCATTATGGACCTGGCTTTTCAAGGGAAAGTGAGGTTATTTTGGGTATAAATAATTGGATAACAAATCAAGAAGAATATGATATTATATTTATAGACCCCGCCATCGTCATTTATGAAGATAAAATTAAAAAAGAAGAATTTATTTACCAATCTAAAATGAATGTTTTACAATATTCCTACGATGAATTTTATGATAATGTTGAATCCTACAAATCTTTTTTTTTTAGTTCAGAAAAGATAAAAGTTATAATTGGTATTTATGATTATCATGTGATTTCTAAAAAAACCATTAATTATATTATTACATCAAACTCTTTTGTAATTGATGCGTTTGGTAAAAACTTGAATAATTCTATCCAGAATATTAAAAACATATATGGTCATAATGATTTTTATAAAAGAAGTATTCAGGAACATTGGTATGAATTTGAGCAAAATTTTAAAGAGAGGATTATTTCTTTCCCACATGCAGTTTTTACAAATGAGTTTGTTTTTACGCCCTTAAGTAAACGAAAAATTAAATTCAATGTTGTAGGAGTGTTTTATCCAGAAAGAAAACAAGCCGCTTATTTACTTGAGAATAAATTAAGAATAAAATCTTTTATAAATCAATTAGTTTCCTATATAAAAATTAAAACTGGATTGAATCAAATTACAGATGAAAAGCTTGAACTATACTTTCATAGATATAACAAAAAAATCGCTACTTCTAGATATGTCTATTGTTCTGGAAGTCCACTGATGTACCCTGTTAGAAAATATTTTGAAATTCCCTCCAAACGTTCAGTCACTATAGGATGGCCATGTAATGGATTTGAGCATTTAGGATTTAAGCATAATAAAAATTTTATTGTTGCAAAAAACAATAAAGAATTAGAATTGGCAATGTCAAGATATTCTGAAGAAGAATTACAAAGAATTGCTGATGAGGGGTTGAAATTAATTTGGCATAAACATTCAGATTATGCGAGAACTGCCCAGATGAAAAAAACTTTTGATTTAATATTTCAAGGAAAATTCAAAGGTAGTTATTGGGAGAATGGGAATTACATATTAAACTAAAATAGTAGAATTATGTGTGGGATCTATTTCAGTAATTACTTATTCTCTGAATCAAAAATTAAAAAAAAGCTTGACCAGATTGCCAATCGAGGTCCAGATTTTCAAGGAATTTTAATTAAAGATCCAAATTGCTTTGGACATAATCGTTTAGCAATTATTGATTTGGACAAACGTTCCAATCAACCCATGCAATTTGATCAATACACAATAGTATTCAATGGAGAAATATACAATTATTTAGACGTTAAAAAAGAATTAGAGTCGAGGGGAGTTCATTTTAACACCACCAGCGATACTGAAGTATTGCTAAAAGGATACGCGTTCTGGGGTGAAAAGGTTTTAGATAGAATTAATGGGATGTTTGCCTTTGCTATTTACAATGAAAAAGAAGATCAGGTTTTTGTGGCTCGTGATCGTTTAGGTGTCAAGCCTTTGTATTATCGTTGGAAAGAGGGTACACTTGAGTTGTGTAGTCAATTGGGTCCTCTGGAAACCAACGGTACATTAGATGTTAAAGCTATTAATGCGTATTTAAAAACAGGCTATATCCCGAGCCCTATGAGTATTTATACCGATATAAAAAAATTACAATCTGGGACCTTTGCCGTTTTTGATTTAACCAATAAGTCGAAAACCCTTTCTATCTATTGGGATTTAGAAAAAGTCGCACCGAGAAATATTCCATACCAACAAGCTAAAGAAGAATTAAAAGAACTATTAGAAGACGCTGTAAAAATAAGACTACAAGCAGACGTTCCTTACGGATGTTTTCTTTCTGGGGGTATAGATTCGGCACTAGTATCTTCTTTAGCAAGTAAAATTCTTGAAAAGCCACTAAATACTTTTACTGTTGGATTTGAAAATAAAGCTTATGATGAAAGCCAGGTTGCACAACAGTTTTCAGATATCCTAAAGACAAAACACAAAACAACCATTTGTAAAGAAAAGGATTTACTCGCTTTAATTGACGATTTTTTTAAAGTGTACGACGAACCTTTTTCAGATTCATCTGCAATTCCTTCATTGTTGTTAAATAAAGTCACAAAATCCCACGCAACGGTAGTTTTGTCAGGTGATGGAGGGGATGAGAGTTTTTTTGGCTACAATCATTTTAAATGGATTAAAAAGGTTAAGTTGTTTTTTTATATTCCTTATTTCGTTAGATATCCCTTATCTTTTTTAATTCCATTTCAATGGATAGGAAAAAGGGGAGCTTCTATTAAAAACATTTTCCGAATGAAAAAATTATCGGTTTTTATTCGAGGGGTTTTTTATGGGTTTGACAGTATTCTGATAAAAGATGATCATAGAACAGATAGCTATGAGAGGCACTTAAGTTTTGCTAAAAATCCATTACAAAAGGCTGCCGATTTAAACATAAAACTATGGCTTGAAAATGACAGTAATGTTAAAGTAGACAGGGCCAGCATGGCATATTCTGTTGAGGTGAGGAGTCCTTTTTTAGATTATAGAATTGTAGAGTTTGCTAGAAAGTTACCTATAGATTTTCGTTTTCAAGGATTGAAAAGGAAAAGGATATTACGGGATATCTTAGCAGATTTTATTCCTGAAAAAATATTTGACCAGCCCAAAAAAGGTTTTGCAATCCCTTTAGCGCAATGGATAAGAAAGGAATTAAAAGAGGAGATCTCATTTTACATGACCAAGGAAATGTTAGCAAAAATCCCCAATTTAAACATTGATAAAATAAAAAGAATGTTAATTCTACATATGACAAAAAATGTTGACTATTCCAAATATATTTGGCGTGTATATATATTGTCAAAGTGGATTCATCTTGAAAAAATTAATAAGTGAAATTAATTATTCTTAGGATAGAGTTGCTATTCAAAAAGATGCTTTTAACCGTTTTGGACTCAAAATTATAATGAAACAATATGAAGCTATATTTCATAAACCTTAAATAATTGAATAGTCTAATTTAAAAGCCAACTAAAAAAATTATTTATCAATGGACACTAAAGAAAGATTTGAATTTGGAAATAATTGGAAACAGTTTTTAAAAAATTTAAATAATGAGAGAATAAGTAATTCATCCACTAGCCTTTTATCTATGTTAGATGTTGAAAATCTTAAAGACAAATCTTTTTTGGATATAGGAAGCGGAAGTGGATTATCTTCACTTGCGGCAAAAAAAGCAGGTGCGAAAGTTTGTTCTTATGATTATGACCTTGATTCTGTAGAATGCACGAAAGAGTTAAAAAGGCGATACTATAAAAATGATAAGGATTGGGAAATATATCAAGGATCAATTTTAGATCAAAAATTTTCAAGCAAACAGGGTGTTTTTGATATTGTTTATTCTTGGGGGGTACTCCATCACACAGGTGATATGTATAAAGCTTTTTACAACATAGACCATAATGTTAAACCCAATGGGTTATTGTTTATTGCAATTTATAATGATCAAAGAAGAATTTCTAGAATATGGGGTCAAGTAAAAAAAACTTATGTAAAAGCTCCATTTCTAAGACCTTTCATTATTTTAATGGGATATTTTATTTTTTGGATTCCCTTTTTTATAATTGATTTTTTAAAACTCAAACCATTCAAACGATGGAAAGAATATAAAAATCGACGAGGAATGTCTCCTCATCACGATGTTGTTGATTGGATGGGAGGGTATCCATTTGAAGTTGCCAAACCAGAAGATGTAATACATTATTTTATAAACAAAGGCTATCATTTGAGAAAACTAAAAACTTGTGGAGGAAGATTGGGTTGTGTCGAATATGTTTTTATTAAAAATAATTTCACCAAATGAAAATATTAGTTACTGGTGCCGCTGGATTTATTGGTTCGAATTTGTCAGAATATCTACTTGAAAAAGGATATGAGGTGATAGGTCTAGATAATTTTTCAACTGGCTACGAAAAGAATATAATTAGTTTAAATAAATTCAAAAACTTTCAATTTTTACAAGGCGATATTCGTGAACTTAATACTTGCATTAAAGCAAGTAAAGGGGTATCAATTGTATTACACCAAGCTGCTCTTGGATCTGTCCCAAGATCAATTAAGGATCCATTGACTTCAAATGAAGTAAATATTAATGGTTTTTTAAATATTCTTGAAGCAAGTAAGCAAAACTCAGTAAAAAGGTTCATTTATGCTGCATCTTCATCTACTTACGGTGATTCAAAAGAACTTCCCAAAGTTGAAAATAGTATAGGAAAGCCTCTTTCGCCATATGCTATAACCAAATACGTAAATGAATTATATGCAGAAATTTATAGTAATATCTATGGTATAGAAACTATTGGGCTTCGTTATTTTAATGTTTTTGGAAGAAGACAAGATCCAAATGGGACTTATGCAGCTGTCATTCCAAAGTTTATTTCTCAGTTTTTAAAAAGAGAATCCCCAGTAATCAATGGTGATGGGTCTTTTTCTAGGGACTTTACTTATATAGATAATGTTTTACAAATGAATTATTTGGCGATGACAACAAAAAATCAAAAAGCCATAAACCAAGTATATAACACAGCCGTTGGCCATCAAACTACTATTAAAGAAATGGCTATAAAAATTAAAGATGAACTTAGTTTTTATAAAAAAGATATTGCAAATATTCCGATTAGTTTTGGAGTTGAAAGATTTGGAGATATTCCACATTCAAAAGCAAGTATTGATAAAGCAATTTTTCATTTAAACTATAGACCATCTCATAATTTTAACAGTGGTATTGAAAATTACATAAAATGGTTTATGAAAAATGAACAATTACATTAAAAATGAAGATTTTAGGAATTTCATGCTTTTATCATGATTTAGCAGCATCTATTATCGTTGAAAACGAAATTATTGCAGCCGTTCAAGAAGAAAGATTTACAAGAGAAAAACATACTCCTGACTTCCCTTCGAATTCAATAAAATACTGTCTAGAAGAAACAGGTTTAAAACTTGAAGAATTAGATGCCGTTGTATTTTATGATAAACCGATTGTTAAGTTTGAAAGATTACTTTCTACTTTTTACCAGGTAGCCCCTAAAGGATTAATTCCTTTTATTAAATCAATACCAATATGGTTAAAGGAGAAACTTTTTCTCAGAAAATTAATTTATGATAATCTTAAAGAAATAGAACCTAGTTTAAAAAAGAAAGACCTAAATCTTCTTTTTACTGAACATCATATATCACATGCTGCTAGTTCATTTTACCCATCTAATTTTAAAGAGAGTGCCATTCTTACTATTGATGGAGTTGGTGAGTGGTGTACCGCTTCAATTTCTAAAGGAGAGGATAAAAAAATTGAAATACTTAAAGAGCTTCATTTTCCTCATTCAGTAGGTCTACTTTACAGTGCTTTTACATACTATTTGGGTTTTAGAGTAAATTCAGGAGAATATAAATTAATGGGTTTAGCTCCTTATGGAATCGAAAATTCAGATGAAACAATATTATTTATAAATAATATTAAATCTGAAATAGTAGACATTAAAGATGATGGATCAATTTTTTTAAATCAGAAATACTTTAAGTATACATATGGTCTTAGAATGATTAAAGAAAAAAGATTTAAATCCTTATTTGGGTTTAGCACTAGGAAAGAAGAGGAAGAAATCACACAAACTCATTGTAATATGGCTTTGGCGATTCAAAAAGTTACAGAAGAAATTGTGTTAAAGATGGTAAAAGAAACAAAAAGACTAACTGATTCAGATATTTTATGTTTGTCTGGAGGAGTTGCTCTTAACTGTGTTGCAAACGGAAAAATTGAGGAATTAGGAATTTTTGAAAATATTTATATTCAACCAGCTTCAGGAGATGCTGGAGGGTCATTGGGAGCAGCTTTAGCTATAAATCACATGTATTTTGATTCAGATAGAATTTACTCAAAAGAGTATGATTTAATGAAAGGCTCTTATTTAGGACCTTATTTTTCTGAAAAAGAAATTTTAATTACCAATAAAAAATATAAAGCAGTTTATGAACATGAAGTTTCATTCGAAAAGTTATGTGAAAAAGTTGCTAAATTAATTTCAGACGGGAATGTTGTAGGATGGTTTCAGGGAAGGTCAGAGTTTGGACCTAGAGCTTTAGGAAATAGATCTATTCTTGCAGATCCAAGAAACCCAGAGATGCAAAAGAAACTGAACCTAAAAATTAAATATAGAGAGGGGTTTAGACCTTTTGCCCCATCTGTTCTTGAAGAAGATTACAATGAATTTTTTGAAGGGAAAATTAAAAGTCCTTACATGTTGATGGTTAAAAAAACACAAAAAAATGTTAGATTAAAGGTCTCAGATGAGTACTGGAATTTAAATTATTGGGATAAGTTATATACAAATAGATCAAAACTTCAGTCAATTACACACGTTGATTTTAGTTCAAGAATTCAAACAGTAAATAAAAAAACTAATCCAAGATATTGGTCACTTTTAAATCAATTCAAGAAGATCACAAATGTAGGTGTTTTAGTTAATACAAGTTTTAATGTCCGTGGGGAGCCAATAGTAAATAATCCTGAAGATGCATTTATATGTTTTATGAATACTGAGATGGATTATTTAGTTATTGAAAATTTTATTTATTCAAAATTAGATCAGAAAACAAAAATTAAAAGACAAGTTTTTAAAAATGATTAGATGTTTAAAAAAATAATTCTTTTAACAGTACCGACTTTTATTTTGTTTTTTCTATTACTAGAAATATTGTTTAATTTTATTATACCTGCATCAGAACTTCCTGATGTATTTTTCGATGATAAATATAAATTAATCAAGTTCAACAAAAATCAGAGTGGGTATTATTCAATTGGAAAATTTCCCAAAGAAAAATTTAGATGGAAAATTAATAATGAAGGATGGAATAATGAAAAAAATTATTATGAGAATAAAACAAAATATAGAATTGCAATTATTGGGGATTCATATGTAGAAGCGTTACAGGTAAATGTTAATGAAAGTTTTCCTTCTATATTTCAAACAAATTTTCCAGATATAGAAGTCTATTCATTTGGAATATCCGGATCACCACTTTCAAATTATTACCAAATGATAAAGTACATATCAAAAAAATTTAATCCTGACTTTTACATTGTTAATGTAGTAGATAATGATTATGATGAAAGTCTTTATTCCCTAAGGAAAAGAAATGTTTTCACGACTTTGAAAACTGATGAAAATCCGGTTTTTATTACTCCAAATGATTCAAGTCAAAAAAGATTGATAAATATTTTAAACAATTCCTCAACATTTAGATATTTTTATCACAACCTTATGTTTTTTCACAAATTAAAAAATGTCATATTGGAAAAAAATAGCAGAAGAAATAACTTGCATGGAGATCAAAACTATAGGGAAGAAATTAAAAAAGGTGTTTCAATTATTGTCGATTCAATAAGCACTATTACAAAAAATAATTTACTGTTTGTAGTAGATGGAAATAGACATAAAATATATAACAATGGAATTAGGGGGAAAGAAAATTTCTACAAAAAGGATTTTATAAGCATTTTAGAAAAAAAATCGATAAAATTTCTAGATTTAGACACTACTTTTTCTTCAAATTACAATCAATATTCAATAAAATTCAATTCTGACCTGGACTATCATTGGAATTCATATGGGCACGCTATAGTGGCTGAAGAAATTAGCAATTACTTAAATGAAAAAGTTTTAAAATGAAAGAAATATTACATTATCTGATGTTAAACAAAAAATTTTGGCTAATTCCATTAGTAATTTTGTTATTAATATTGAGTTTAATTATCGTATTTGCTGGAAGCTCAGCACTCTCCCCATTTATTTATACTTTATTTTAATGAAAATAAAATCTAATCCTTCTTTAACAGTACTTTCAATAATATTTGGATTATTGGTATTTAATTATTTTTTAGATAATAAAATTATCTTTTATTTAAGTATTATTATATCTGGTATAGGGGTTTTCTCTTCAAAAACATCTTTGATTTTAGAGAAAATATGGTTCAAAATATCTTATATACTTAGTTTAATAATACCTAATATTTTACTTTTTCTGTTATTTTTTCTAATTCTAACCCCATTATCTTTTTTGAGTAAAATATTTCGTGCCAAATCAGGATTCAATTTGAAAAAAAATCAAACAACTATGTTTGTTCAATTAAATAAAAAATTTAATAAAGATTCATTTAAAAGAGCATGGTAGGAACGTATAAAATTGCAATAATTGGATTAGGGTATGTTGGCCTTCCCCTGGCTTCTGCATTAGCTAGTAAATTTCAAGTTGTTGGTTTTGATATTAATAAAAAACGGATAGAAGAATTGAATAGTGGGTACGATTCAACTAATGAGCTCTCATCTTATCAGGTCAATGAATATTTAAACAAGAAAATAATTTATACTGATAATGTAAATAAATTAGCAGAAGCTAATTTTTATATAGTTACAGTCCCAACTCCTATTAATAAAGACAAAACACCCAATTTAAAACCAGTAATTAGCGCTTCAAAAACAGTAGCGAAATATTTAAAAAAAGATTCTATTGTAGTTTTTGAATCCACCGTCTACCCAGGTGTCACAGAAGATATATGTGTTCCAATTCTAGAAAAAGAATCTGGTTTAAAATTTAATGTTGATTTTCATGTAGGCTATAGCCCAGAAAGAATAAATCCAGGTGATAAAGAACATACGGTAACAAAAATTAAAAAAGTGGTATCGGGTTCTTCTCCTTATGCACTGAAGAAAATATCTGAAGTTTATGGGTCC
>ENA-OUOG01003592-OUOG01003592.1-marine-metagenome-genome-assembly--contig:-NODE-3592-length-14272-cov-2.940049_pt1 | contig 14272 bp, 10 predicted proteins | sample MGYA00248635_ERZ508505 | MGnify/ENA primary metagenome ERZ508505 (study PRJEB26176, sample SAMN06267871) | marine metagenome | isolation source: Saanich Inlet, British Columbia, Canada | place: Pacific...
ACGTTGACCACCTATATGTCACCCTGCCTTTTGAGCCCGAATTTTATGCAAAACACAACTACGAGGTTACTTTTGTTGGCCACCCTCTAATCGATGCTATTGCACAAACCAACCTAGAAGAAATTCAGCAGTTTAAAAACGACTATAATTTAAACGAAAAGCCGCTCCTTGCAATTCTACCGGGGAGCAGAAAGCAAGAGGTGAGTCGTGTGTTGCCCACCCTTTTAAAAGCCACTGCTAATCAAGATGAGTTTAAGGTAGTCATCGCAGGAGCGCCTTCACTTCCGCTATCCTTTTATGAAGAATACCTAAAAGGCACCCAGATCATTTTTGGTCACACTCAGAAACTCTTGCAAGCTGCAAGTCTTGCCGTAGTTACTAGCGGAACAGCAACTCTTGAAGCCGCGCTTATGGGTACCCCACAAATTGTAGTTTACCGCACAAGTTCGATTTCATACGCGATAGCTAGAAAAATTATCACCCTAAAATACATTTCACTGGTAAACCTTATCCTCAATCGAGAAGCGGTAAAAGAGCTCATTCAAAACGAATTAACACCTGAAAACGTAACAAGAGAAATCGAACGACTTAAATCGCCACAGCAGCGCTTGAAACTAACGGCAGATTATCAAGAATTGAGAACATTACTCGGATCTGCAGGTGCAAGTTCGAGGGCAGCAAAAGCTATTTATGAGAATACCTGTACCCATATCGGCCAGGCTGCTAGTCTACTGGATTAGCGGAATTCTCATCTCTTTCAAAACAACCACTAACCCTTATTTCTTACTGATTGCTTGTTGCAGTTGGCTACTGATTGCGCATTATAGGAATACCTTTTTTGAAGAACTCGCTTTGGCAGTCTTTATTGTTCTTGCTTCGGCCTTCACAACAGGTATGCGTGCACCAACTACGCTGCAAAATGATCATGCCTTTTACGCAGTACAACTCACGCAGTACAAAGGAAAGAGCAGCAGCGGAAAAACCTTTCACTACCTAGCAGAGTCACTCATTGGGCAGATAGATGTTTATAGCATCGACTCACTAGCTGTAAGGCAAACCGTTAGCGTACATACCCCGAGTAGGCCTGGGTACAATCAAAAACAGATGGTGTTTCTAAAACCAGGATCCTACGAGCTTATAGACACTCCAGACGGATTGCTAACTGAGCAAATACTGCCAAAAAAACTACTTTTCGACTTGAAGAATTGGGTAAGCAACAGGTGGAAACAACTATCTATGCCTGCACGCTCTCGAGGATTAATGGCTTCACTAATCTTAGGAGAACGTTCTGAATTAGATCCCATTGTTAAAGAGCATTTTAAAATCTTGGGTATTTCACACATCCTAGCGATTTCAGGTTTGCATTTCGCACTGCTATACCTTGCATTCAAATCAATTAGCCTCTTACTTCCACACCGATTAAGAAGAGGGGTACGACTTGCTTTAACACTAACTTTTGCAAGCTTAGTAGGATGGAGCCCTTCGGTAAGCCGTGCAGCTCTTTTTATCTTGCTGTATGAAGTGGGAGGCTATTTGGGAAGACCTGTAAATCGAATCCACCTGCTTTGTATCACAGCACTAATTAGTTTAGTTTTTGAACCCGATTGGTTATTTAGTGTTGGGTTTTGGTTGAGTTACTCCGCCGTGTTAGGGATATTCTTGGCGCTTCCCTTTTTTGAACTTGTAAAGAAGAAAAAAGCCATTTGGCGGTATCTCATTGAAATTGTTGGAATTAGTATCGCCGCCCAATTGGCAGTTACCCCTATCATTGCACTCGTATTCGAAGAACTCTCAATCTTCTCGACTATTGCCTCTGCGGCGCTCACACCAATCGTACCTCTTATGTTACTCACATCGGTACTTTCTTTGGCCGGAGGTTTATTTGCCACTCTAACCGCACAGTTTTTTAGTTTACTCTTGGCGGCAATCAAATGGGCTGCAGAACTAGTTGATCAACCGATACAGGTGTGCACTAGTACTGTTGAGCTAACGGCTTACTATACGCTCTATCTCTATTTAATGTACATCGCCCATAAGGCGCTTCATAAGTGGAGAGAACAGCAATACGAGTAGGCCAGCACCAAGTGAGTATTGTGCAATAAGCATAAATCCGTCAGTATAGATCTCTAAGGTTTGAAGCCCCCCTGCAGCGGCTGATTCGCTATCTACAGAAAGTTTTTTTCCGATAAAACCAACGACCTGAAAAGCAAAGGCCGAGGATAAAAACCAAACCCCCATCATGAAGGCAACGATTCGCTTCGGTGACAGTGAGGTAATCTTTGAAAGACCTACAGGAGACATAAAAAGTTCTCCTATCGAAAGCAAGAAATACATCACAAGAAGGTAGGTAAAAGGCACCATCCCTTGCTCGTTAGCGCTAGATCCAGAGATAGCTAGCACATAGAAGCTAACACCGGCAAATAACAGTCCCATCCCAAATTTATAAGGGGTACGCGGATTGAGATTTCGACGAGAAAGCCAGGTCCAGAGCATCGATATCGGAATAGCAAAAAGTATAATAAACATGGAGTTCAGCGAATTGGTCTGAGCCGCTGACATTAAAGTGAGTTCTACATTCCGTGCTGAAAATAGCGTAATTACACTTCCAGAAAGTTCATGAAACCCCCAGAAGATAGTCATAAAAAGGGTGATCAGAATCGCAACAAAAAGCTTCTTACGTTCGGCAGCAGTTGCTTGAAAAAGGATATAACCGAGATAAATCAAAATAAGCACACCTACCCCCTTAAAAATTAGGTTAACGATGTTGTCTTCGTTTAAAACGGGGCTGTACGAGGCAAGAAGAAGTGCCATCACGGGCACCGTAAGTACGCTTAGGACTGTAACCCAACGCTCTTTCGAAAGGCCCATTATTTTTTGACCCAGTCGAGCAGGATCGGGTGCCATTCCTTTATCACCAAAAACCCCAGATCGAATACCACGGTAAAAAAACAGTAAACCAGCAAGCATCCCGAAGCCAGCTAGTCCGAATCCGTAGTGCCAGCCATAGGTAGCAGCAAGCCAACCACAAAGAAGTGGTGCAACCCAACCACCGATATTAATTCCCATGTAAAAGATAGTGAAGCCAGAGTCTTTTCTTGGGTCATTATCTGGGTATAGCGCTCCGACAAAAGTTGAGATATTCGGCTTGAAAAATGCGTTACCTACAATGATTAACGAAAGCGCAATAAAAAAAGCGATGTTGTGCTCAACAGCAAGTACAAAATGTCCAAGAGCCATCAGGATACCTCCTAAAAAAATTGATTTTCGCATCCCCAAAAGCTGATCCGAAATTCGCCCACCTATTACCGTTCCGGCATAAACAAGCGATCCGTATGAGGAGTACACCGCGGCAGTGGCAAAGTCTCTATTTAAAAGTGCTTCAAAAATGACATTAACCATGTAAAGGGTAAGCAGAGCTCGCATTCCGTAAAAGCTAAAACGCTCCCACAGCTCTGCAAAAAATAAATAAAATAACCCCTTAGGGTGGCCTAACAAAGTCGGTTCGTTACTTGTCATCTTACAGGTTGTTTTTGATGAATTCAGTCATTTTCGTGTAGAGGTGAAGACGCGTTTTTCCGCCGTATATCCCGTGGTTTCGGTCCGGATATATTGCCCACTCGAAAGGCTTATTGGCTTGAATAAGCGCCTCAATCATACGCATTGAATTTTGAACATGCACATTATCATCGCCGCTCCCGTGTACCAATAGGTACTTTCCTTTAAGTAGTTCTGGATAGTTAAAAGGCGATTCATTGTCATAGCCCTCTGGATTCTCTTCGGGTGTGCGCAAAAAACGCTCGGTATAGATCGTGTCATAGAATCTCCAGCTTGTCACTGGGGCTACTGCTATAGCCATTTCAAAGACATCATTGCCCTTTAGAAGCGCATTGGTACTCATATGTCCACCAAAACTCCACCCCCAAATGCCTGTGCGGTTTTCGTCAATATACTCCAGTTCAGATAATTTGCGCGCTGCAGCGATTTGGTCTTCGGTTTCATATTTGACCAAATTCAAATAGGTTGATTTTTTAAAGTCACGTCCCTTAAACCCTGTTCCACGTCCATCCACACACGCGATAATATAACCTTGATTAGCGAGCATTTGGTGCCAATAATCGTTTGCTCCCATCCACTGATCAGCTACTTGTTGCGAACCAGGTCCAGAATACTGGAACATCAAAAGAGGATACTTTTTCTGCGGATCGAAATCTAACGGACGAATCATATACATGTTCAACCGATTCGCACCAACATTGAGCGTCCCAAACTCTTTTGGAGCGATTGAATAGTCTTTCAGTTTTTCAGCCAGTGCGCTATTGTCTTTAATTACATTGAGAATTTTTCCGTTTTTCGGATCGCGTAAGGTAAATTCATAAGGTGTAGTAGTACTGCTGTAGGTGCCAACAAAGTAGCTATAATCACCCGAGAACTCAGCACTGTGAGTGCCAGGGCGTCTAGTCAGTCGCGTTTTATACGTACCCTTTGTCGAGATTCTATAAATGGCGCGCTCGATCGAAGAAGGCTCCGTAGATTGATAAAAAATGCGATCTCTCTTTGCGTCATAGCCATAAAAGGCTGTTACCTCGTAGGCACCAGAAGTAAGTTGTCGTTTAAGCTCTCCATCACGATCATAGAGGTACAAATGGTTGTATCCATCGCGCTCACTAGTCCAAATAAAATCGTCATTTTTAATAAACGTCAGATTATCGTGAAGGTCTACATAAGCGGCATCTATTTCCTCAAGTAAGACCGACACCTCTAAAGTCGTTATTGAAATGCGATACAGCATTAATCGATTTTGATGTCGATTAAGTGTTTGAACAGCTAAATGATTGGCATTGTTCATGAACTGCAGGCGAGGAATATAGTAATCTTGTTCTAACGTTACCTTTCTATCAGCCCCACTCGAGAGTTCGATAATATGCACCCCAACTACTGCATTATTCTCTCCTGCCTTTGGATATTTAAATCGATTTTGGCTTGGGTACAGCTCGGTTCCGTATACGTCCATAGAAAACTCTGGAACCTTAGACTCGTCGAATTTAATATAGGCTATGTGAGTGCCAGAGGGACTCCACTGATAGGCCTTAACCAGAGAAAACTCTTCTTCATACACCCAATCGGCGTGGCCATTTATGATTGACCCGTAGACACCATCATTAGTTAATTGCCTATGAACACCACTGGCGATTTCAAAGCTATATAGGTTATTTTCTTTTACATAGGCTATCTGGCTTCCGTCTGGTGAAAAGCTTGGCACTCTAATTTTTTCAGCCGCTACCGGCGTGAGTTTCTGGGTGCGCAAATCATATACAAAATACACGGCCTCTGAAGAACGTCTAAAAATAGGTGTCCGCTCAGTGGCGAGAAGCAACTTGCTTTCGTCGGCGCTAAAAGTATAGTTGCTAAAACGAGGTATTTCACCTCCAGATTCTAACAATACCGTCGCAGTCTTCATATCGCTGTAGCGATAGCTTACGATTTGGCTTTTTCCGTCTTTATACTCTAAAACCGTATAGGCATCAGAAGAAGAGAGTGGACGAAAATTCGCAATACCCTCGGTTGAGAAGGCGCCAGACCAAATTTCATCAAGAGTGATTGATTGTTGCCCTAAAACGGGTTGAACAAGAAGGGCTACAAGGGCTAAAAACAAAGAACGCATCATAATCAAGCTATAAACCATCAAGTTTACTAAATATTTACCGAATACTAAAGCGAGGCCTTATCCGTATCTTTGCCCCTAAATTGATTCGGATGGCAAAGCGTATCGAAGGATTTTCGAAACTATCAAAAGAAGAAAAAACAGCCTGGATTGCAAAAAACTTCAGCTCAGACCCTACAGCGTTTAAAAACGTTTTTGCAACCTATAACCATCCCAATCCGAGCGTACAAAAGATTCACGACGAATTCATAGAAAATACCCTAGCCAACTTTTATCTCCCGCTAGGTGTTGCTCCTAATTTTTTAATCGATGGACAGTGGTTCACCATTCCAATGGCTATCGAAGAAAGCTCAGTCGTAGCCGCAGCGAGCAAAGCTGGAAAGTTCTGGAGTGACAAGGGAGGTTTTACAACCGAGATACTCGGTACCGAAAAAGTCGGACAAGTACACCTCAACTACTTTGGAGCACCCCAAAAACTTTTCGAATTTTTTGAGCAAAAAAAATCTGAATTACTCACAAGGCTTGAGCCACTTACTGCGAGTATGAATAAAAGAGGTGGCGGAATTCAAAGCCTCGAACTGATCGATCGCAACGCAGTACTAGAAGGCTACTACCAACTCGATTTACGATTTGAAACCGCCGATGCAATGGGGGCAAATTTTATCAATTCGTGCCTAGAACAACTCGCTACAGATTTCTTATCAGAGGCAGCAGCAACCTTCGAGTCGCATGAACAACCCGAAGTTGTGATGAGTATTCTGAGCAATTACGTACCTAATTGTGTGGTAAGAGCTTCGGTTCAGACCGAAATTAGTCGGTTAGGAAATACCCCCGAAGAGGGACTCGCCTATGCAAAGAAATTTGTCAGAGCAGTAGAAATTGCTCGAGTTGAACCCTACAGGGCCGTTACGCATAATAAAGGTATTATGAACGGAGTTGATGCGGTGGTTATCGCCACTGGAAACGACTTTAGGGCGGTTGAGGCTGGCGTACATGCTTATGCCTCGAAAGACGGACACTATCGTTCACTCAGCAAGGCAGTAATAGAAGAAAATACCTTGCGATTTTGGATTGACCTTCCGCTTGCTCTTGGCACCGTTGGCGGCCTCACTACACTTCATCCCTTAGTACGGCAATCGTTAGAAATCTTAGGTAATCCCTCTGCGCAAACACTAATGAGAGTGGTTGCAGCATCTGGGCTAGCTCAAAATTTTGCAGCCGTAAACTCACTCGTTACTACAGGAATTCAAAAAGGACATATGAAAATGCACCTATTGAATTTGCTAAGTGCCCTTGGCGCTACTGAGCATGAAAAAGCACAGGTTACCCGCATGCTTTCCGAACAAACCGTAACTAACGCATCGGTTAAGGCCGCTTTAAGTTCTATTAGAAATGGCTAAGCAGTCTATTTATTGTAGAGGCAAATTACTCATTAGTGGAGCTTATGGCGTATTAGACGGAGCTACGGGGTTCGCAATCCCAACCCGACTTGGACAAGTATTCGATTTCGATGCCGCAACAACTACAGGGTTAATCTCCGCCAGGGCTTATGATCTAGAAAACAAGCCTTGGATGGAGGCTTCTTTTAAGGCAGTTGACTTTTCGCCCATTGAACAAGAAACCGACAAACAAAGCAACATGCTTTCCAAACTTTTTAAGGCAGCGAGATCGCTCAATGCTGATTTTGGAACTCAGGGCTTTACACTAAGCTCGAAACTTGAATTTAACCGTCATTGGGGATTAGGGTCTTCCTCTACCCTTGTGGCAGCAGTAGCAAAATACGCCCAAGTTGATCCGTACAAACTTCTTGATTTGAGTTTTACCGGTAGCGGATACGATATTGCCTGTGCCTATGCTGAAGGTCCTATTTTATACTCGAGAAACCAATCAGAAATAGTGGTACAACACATTGAGTGGAAGCCCAAGTTCACCGACCAACTTTATTTGGTTTATCTCAATGAAAAAATGAATAGCCGAGAGGCAATTTCGCACTACCGAGAAAAACTGAGCTCGGAGCAATTTATACAAGAACTTTCTTCGTACAGTATAGAAATTAGTAAGGAAACAACGTGTTTAGAACGTTTCGAATCACTACTAGGTAAACAGGAAGCGCTGCTTTCGAGTCGATTGAATCTACCCACGATTAAACAAAGTAGGTTTACGGACTTACCTGAAGGGGTAATTACCTCGTTAGGCGCATGGGGAGGAGATTTTGCACTGTTTACAAGACAAAAAAATATCCCTTATCTCAAGGACAAGGGATATCAAACTATTCTTCCACTAAGTGAGCTTTGCTTATTCTAATAGAAAAGCGCTCTATTATCCTTAATGTTAGCCTTTTCTTTTAATGCCTTGTAAGCGTTACCCGAAGCCTGGTTCGCACGTTGGGTAGCTAATGTCTGTGTAAACGGACTAAAGTCTGGCAAGGTGATCGCCTCGTTTTTATCGGTAACTACAAGCTTATATACCCCGTATTCGCCTTCGATAAGATCTGTGGTAGTTTGGGTATCTAAAGCAAGTGCTTTTCCGACTACATAAGGTTCTGAACCGATACCAGAGATCACACTAGAACGAGTAGTCATAGATAGCGCTGTTCCCGAATTTGCGATTGACTCGTTCTTTAACGTTTCGAAAGCTGCAGAAGCATACTGCTTTTGAAGAAGTTCAGCCTTCTTTTGTTTTCTTAAGATAGGTAAAACTCGAGCAGAGGCGTCCTCAGGAGTTTGTACACCTGCTTCATAACGCTTAGTTAGTTGGGCAATTACATAGCCACCTGCAATATCAAAACGATTAACATCTCCCACTTTTCGATCACCTTCAAATGCCCATCGTACAATATTGCGCTGTGCACCTAGCCCTGGGAGGTTCTCGTCAAGGTTTTTCAGTTTTATTACAGGTCTGACAGTATATCCGGCTTCGCTAGCAAGGTTTGAAAACTCCTTTGCCTCGGCAGCAGTAGTTTTCATTTCAAAACTAGTAGCATCTGTAAAGAGCTGATTTGAAGTAGCCTCAGAAGGTTCAATTCTAAGAGTAAGTGTGGCAACTTTATACACATCTCTTTTCGCTTCAACCTTAACTACATGAAATCCAAATTCAGTTTCAACTAAACCAATTCGTCCAACTGGATTGGTAAAAATAAAGTCGTTAAAGGCGTCTACCATAACTCCTTCATTTACAAATCCAAGGTCACCACCTTGGCTTCCGGTAGGTCCGTCAGAACCTTCACGCGCCAGATCGGCAAATACTTCATCACCACTGCGCGCACGCTTCAAGAATTCTTGGGCCTTTGTACGAGCCTCTTCTTTTGTTCGTTCAATTGTTGAAGCAGCTCTCTCAGCCCCCTTGTAAGCTACAAGAATATGACTTGAGCGAACACTCCCGTCTCTCTTAAAATCGATAAGCTTAGATGCTTTATACGTAGCGCCATCTTTATATGGACCGTATACCTGGCCAGCAGTTAGATTGGCAATTTGCGCAGCTGCAACAGCCGGAAGTTGCTCTTGTGCAACATAGTCTAAATTCGCAGCTACCTCTGAGTAACGCTCTAAAAACTCGGCATCATTCTGGGTATTTTTAAAACCTAAAACTGTTTCGCTTTCTTTAGTATCCTCGTTATACTCCTCTCGATCTTCTAAAAGCGACGTGATTTGAGCTAGGACAGCATCTTCGTCAGCTTTAGAAGGCTTTTCTTGAAAGAATACATAACGTAGGTCACGCGCCTCTTCTTCTTTAAAATCTTTTGGGTGTGCTTTTACGTAAGCAGCGATCTCTTCTTTAGAAACGGAAACTAAACTGTCTGCAATAGCGGTGTAAGGAAGCTGAACATAGTCAAAGCTCACTTTGTCATTTTGAAATTTAAAGGTGCTAGCTCCCTCTTGAAGTGTGGTCCCCACCCCTGCTTTTACGAAATTAAAATACATCTGCTCTTTTGCAGCGCTTATGATATTAGCCTCATCAATAAGCCACGCGTCGTATTGCGCAGGATTGGTTGACTTCCATCCGGCAATAGTAGCTTTAAACACATATTCATCAAAGAAGCCTTCGTCGTTTTGAAAGGCAGGAATATTAGCATACCCCGAATTGCGGATAAAATCGATTATCTGATCGCTTTCAATAGATAAGCCTAATTTTTCATGTTCCTGACTTAAGATCGCTTTACGAACCTCTTGGTCAAACACTACATTAACTAGTTGTGCATTAGAAAAGCTCTGGCCATAGGCATTTGAAGCAATCTCTAAGCTCTGTCTAAAATCTTCTATAGCTATAGGTTGATCGTTCACCTCAGCCACATTGGTCGAAAAATCACCTCCTTGAAGGGCGTTCGATGAAAAAATACCCGAGATAACGAATGAAAACAGCGCAAGGCCGATAACAATAATGAGTACACTAGTACGTTTGCGAATAGTATTTAAAATCGCCATGATCTTAAGTGATTTAGGTTTGCGAAACTACTTAAATTATTCGATTGAGCGAAATGTTTAGCCTCACTCACTTGGCTTTATTTCGAGTCGAATTTGTTCAATTCTATTCGAGGCAACTTCTTCTATTGTAAAGCGATAATCGCCTAGTTGTATTTGAGATCCTAAATCAGGGATAGCTTCGGTCTCACTCACAACTAGTCCTCCGAGCGTTTCGTATTGCTCGCTTTCGGGCAACTGCAACTTATAGGTTTGGTTCAAATAGTCAACCTCGTGTCGCCCCGAAAACAAAAAGGTGTGTTCGTCTATTCGTTGTTCAATAAGCTCACTTACGTCATGCTCATCTTCGATTTCTCCGAAGAGTTCCTCTACGATGTCCTCAATAGTGAGTATCCCAGAGGTTCCGCCATATTCGTCTAAAACCACCGCCATACTGCGACGCTTTTTAGTAAGTAAATTGAGTACGTCGTGAATAGGCATAGTCTCTGGAACATATTCGACAGGCTTTAAAAGCGTTCGAATAGAGCGCGGACGCTTAAACAAATCAAACGAGTGTACATGACCTACGATGTTATCGATACTATCACGGTATACCAAAATCTTTGAATACCCTGTTTCTATGAAAACACTACTTAAATTAGCAATCGAGTCACGCAACTCTACTGCAGTAATCTCGGTTCTCGGAATCATCACTTCTCTGGCTTTGACCTCAGCGAACTCAAGAGCATTTTGAAAAATCTGTACTTCGGCATCGATTTCTTGTGAATCCGAGGCAGATTCCATTTGTTGAGTAATATAATCTCCTATTTCTAGTTTTGTAAAACTCGCCTGCGGGTTTTCAGCATCAGCTTTTATAATCTTCAGAACTAAGTCTGAGATCTTAATCACGAGCCATGAAAACCCAGAAAACAAACTGTAAAAGAAAAATGCCGGAAGTGCTAGTGCCTTCATTAGCCGATTGGCATAGATTTGAAAGATGGCTTTGGGCAAAAACTCTGCGGTAAGCAGAATAACCAAAGTAGATATTAAGGTGTGGGTAAGCAGTTGAAATTCGCCGAAAACTAGAACACTTATCGCACTGCTCTCTGGGGTTAATTTCGGAAGCACTTCGATTAGGAGTTTACCCATGTAATAACCGTAAACCACTAGGGCAAGGTTATTACCTATTAACATGCTTGCAATAAACTTTGCAGGAGAACTTGTGAGCCGCCGAAGCAATTGTGCTAACAACCCCTTTCGCTTTTTCTCGAGTTCTATATGGATCCGATTTGAAGAAACAAATGCAATCTCCATACCCGAGAAAAATGCGGATAACAATAAGGCTGATCCAATAATAAGTAGATAGTTATTCAAGACCTACAGCTCCTTTTCACGCTTTTCGAATTTTCGTCGGTAATTTCTTCTAAAGAAAAACATGCCTACGGAAACCACAAAAAAAGCACCAAATAAGAGGCGCTCATCACTATCTGTACCTAGGAGTTCTATGAGGCGGTACCCTGCAAAAAAGGCAACAATCAAATATAAGTACTCCGTGTAACGCAACAATTTTATCATATTCAAAAATACATAAATGCTAGCTTAGTTGTCCGATTCAGACAACTCATAAATGCCTCGTGTTTTCATGGCTTGAAACGTGGTAAAATCACGACTGAATTCCATGCCTTCGCCATTCATTATTGTGCCTTCTGTCGGATTGATAAATTCAAACGGATGTTCAGTAAACACCCAGTTACGGGATTGACTCCAGTACAACTGTTTGGTAGTTAGCTTTTTCTGATCATGGGTAAGAATACGGACATTCCCTATAAGGTCAACGAGTCCGGTAGAGGAATAATAATAGGCGGTATCCGCATAGATATCGGTAGGCAACTGCTGCTCATCGTAAAAGGTGAGATGAAACCCGTCTGGAAAAAACTGATATGGAAAGGCTCGATTCTCGAAATTTTCGTTTCGATTGGCTCTTAGAACGGCGACCACTCGGGTAGTGTCGGACTGTAAAATAGATAGTGGACGAACCGATTCTGTATAAGACAACTCAAGGTTCTCTACAACCCCTTGAGGCAAGGCCTTTTCTGAAGCCGTTAGTTCAGAAGGTTTATAGGGTTCACCGCATGCTATAAAAAGCATTGCCACAACTAGGGTTGTGGCAACAGCTTTAAAAGAGTATTGAACAACTGAACGAGTCAGCTCCATCGGATTATAAATTAGGGATAGTCACACTACCGCCCATCCAGCAAGAAAAAGTTATGGTTTCTCCTGCTCTTCCTGAGTTAAAAATATCAGTTTTAGATGGCGCTTTAGCATCATACGAAGCAACTGCCTTTTCTGCAACGCTTCGCAGCGATGGGTCTACACGACCTGCACGAGCTGCTGTTTTTGAGGCCAACCAATACACAGCGCGCTTATCGAACTGTGTTTCACCACACTCGTTTGCGCTATCAGCGTAAATAGCAGCAAGTAATATATACGCTCTACCATTAGCCGGGTTTTCAGCAATCGCTTTATTTAAATAATTACGCGCCTGAACTTTACTGTTTTTGCGAACGATAGTCGCAATCTTATAAAGAATATTTGATTTCTTAAGGTTATCGGTTTCAAGGTCAACAGACTTGTTAAAATCAGCAATCGCACCTGCTGAATCTCCAGCTTTCTGCTTTAAAGTACCTGCATAGAGGTAGGCATCTGCTGATGGCTCCATGGCGAGTTTAGCCTCTAGAAGCTTTCTAAACATCGGATCATCAGTACATTCTTTACCGAACATACGACTCATAGCGCTTTTAACCCAATTCATATCACCTTTGCGCTCCTCAAAACTCTTTTCATAAAGTGGAATTAGGTTTCCACAGTCGGCAAGTGCTCCAAGTTTAGCATCAATACTTGTGGCAATTTTACCAAAAGAAGAAGAATTGGTGCTATATGCTTTTAAACGACGTGCATCTTTAGGCGTAATGGTTCCTGCCTCTTCAAGCGGAAGCAGTTTAGTAATCTCGGCGGTAAGCTTGGCATTTTCCTCTTCAACTTTCGCTACTACCTCGTCGTACACATCAAAAACCTCTTGAACATCTTTCTTACCCTCAGCTTGAAGGTCTACTAAAGACGAAAAGTAGAGGTATAATGCCTGTGGGTTGGTAAAGTTCTTTCTATCTGCCTTAAAAGCCGCATCGAGCTGGGTGTAGATTTCTTCATTAGAAATCTGCTTTTCGCTGCGTTTTAGAAGCACCTTATCTATAGCGACTGACGCTACTGAGTAATATTTTGGATAGTACTTTGCAGCATTATCATAAAGCGAAAGCAGTTGGGATACAAAAGCTTCGTGCTCTGCACCAGTAGATTTTTCAATCTTGTCTTTTAAAATACGCTCTCCATAGAGGTAATTTGCGCGATTGATATCTGGACAAGTCTCATAAACCATTTTCCATGGCTCATAAGCAGCATCATAATTTTTAACCTTCGCACTTTCAACAAAGATTGATAGGTTCGTTAAGCACTCCTGATTAGGTGCTTGTGCAACCACTAGTGAAAGCCCAAAAAGCCCGAGAATGAACGACATGAATACCTTCTTTTTCATAATACGATTTTTGGTTAAGGGTTCGAAAATACTATTTTTTGCTATTAATTGATTCTTCTTTTAACAAACCAGCGATCATTTAACGATAAGCCAACATTTACACCCAAATAATTCTCATCAATCAATGAATCACCTGAAGTACTGCGTTTTCCGAATTCAAATCCTACGTTTAAATTCGAGAATCGATCGCTTGCTGTACTTCCAATAGGCATGCCAAAACCTAAAGAAAGTACCGTGTTCTGCACCTCACGACCCTCTACGAGTAAACCTGTGTTTTCAAAACGGAATCCTGCTCGGTATGTGATTCGGTTGTAAATGCCATTTAGTGCCGTGTAATTAGGTATGTAATATCCGCCTAACTTTATCTCAGAGGCTTCTTTGTAAGAAGCATTGTTAACGGCTAAAAACTCATTTTTAAAAGCACTCATATCTTGCGTGCTAAACTCTGCTCCAGCAAACCATTTACGATCTTGTCCGAATCCTAAACCAACAGTGGTTTTAGAAGGGATAACTACAGTCGTTTCTGCAAGTGTCCCAAGGTCAACCTCAATACGCTCTCTAAAGGCTCCATTTAGCGTTTGAAACGACCCAAAGGTTTGCGTATTCGAAGCATCGAGATTCATC
>ENA-OUOG01003593-OUOG01003593.1-marine-metagenome-genome-assembly--contig:-NODE-3593-length-14269-cov-4.889938_pt1 | contig 14269 bp, 7 predicted proteins | sample MGYA00248635_ERZ508505 | MGnify/ENA primary metagenome ERZ508505 (study PRJEB26176, sample SAMN06267871) | marine metagenome | isolation source: Saanich Inlet, British Columbia, Canada | place: Pacific...
ACTAGGTTGTAGCGGGCTGCACTCATTTGATTTCCTCCATTACAGAATTATAGCTAACTTGGGGTGTTATGTCAAGATTTATTTTTTTGGTGGTGTCTACCTCCATCGGGGGCCTTCGAGCCAGTCCACCAAGGAGTATCTAACTCCATCTGTTATTTCTGTTACTCTATGCGGCAAATAACTAGGAAAAACTAAAATAGATCCTTGAGTTCTGAAATTAACAGGGGTTTCTACATCTTGAAACTGAAAGTCTCCGCCCTGATAAGTGGTAGGGTCACTAAGTTGTATAACTACTGATAACTTACGATCATACATAGATGCACCCTGCCAATTAACATCATGATGCCAGTTGTAAAAAGAACCTTTAGAGTATTCTCCAAACTGAGCAGCAGGTACATAGTCTACATCAAAGTTAAAAGTAGATCTGTTTGCTTCAAATCCGTAATACTCTATTAATTTTTTAATTTCAGAATTATCTGTAAATCCTAGTTTAGTTTTTCTAACTTCAGAATTAGGTTTATGGTCGTTATCAGAAAAAATTGTACCGTCTCTAAGAGTAAGCTCTTCTTTGCACTCTTGTATTAATTTTTCGCATATTCTAGGGTGTATCTTACCTTCCCATAGCTGCCATGCTTGTCTCATTGTTCGTATCCTTGTGTGTTGAAGAAAAAAGTTTGAAAAAGCCTTCCATCGTGTTTATCTGTACCAAAGCCTGGAAGAACGCTACGATGGTATTGAGTTGCTTTATAGATTACTAAACGATTATAAACATTTCCTGCAAAGCTTAATAGCTCCCAGTTGTTCATGTCTTGATCCGTTTCCTCGCCTTGCGTACAGTCAGAGATACCACTTTCTTTATGTCTATAGATACCTGTGCCGGACTCTAAAGGAGCATCTGGTGTCAAGTATAGCACTGCTGCATATTCTGTTTTATCATGATGAATCCAAGTAGACGCATCCTTTGTAGTATACTGGTAAGAAGTATTGTACTCCGAGGGCCAGTAGCTTATCTTTTTACCGATAAGATTTTCAAAAAAAGTTTTTAAATACTGTGATTGTTTAGCAGGTTCAGGGCTAGTTCTTAGCCCTGGGTAGTTCCCGCTTATATCAAACTTCTGCTTTAAAGCTTCTTCTCTTACTTGATCTACATTATTGTAGAAATTGTCAAAAATTAAAAAATTATTATTCATTATAGCTGTCCTATTCTTACTCTTAATGTTGTGCCTTGATAAACCTCTATTCTGCCATTTGTTCCGTCCATTTTTATCGAACCAGAGGATCCAGGCGTTGTAACTCTTTGATATTCTGTAAAAGTTGTGCCGCTTCCTGAGTATTCAAAAGCTCTATCAGTAGGTATATGCCAGTAGACGTCTCCAGCTACCGCAGGCGATTTTAGTGCCTCAATGGTTGACTTTTTTACAGAGTTAGCTGCGGGGGAAGTGCCACTAGTGTGGAATGCAATGGTCGCACCTGCGTCACCTGTAGGACCTACAGCACCTTGAGCTCCCGTACCTCCTTGAGCACCTTGAGGACCTGTAGCTCCTTGAGCTCCTTGAGGGCCTGGAGGACCTGCAGCACCGGCGTCTCCCACCCCTCCTTGAGGACCTGCAACTCCTTGAGGGCCTTGAGCACCTTGAGCGCCTTGAGGGCCTTCATCGCCTTGAGGACCTGTAGCACCTTGTGGACCTGTAGCACCTTGAGCGCCTTGATCACCTGTTGGACCTGTGGGGCCTGTAGCTCCTGTAGGACCTGTAGCACCTTGATCACCTGTTGGACCTGTTGGACCCGCGGGACCTACAGCACCTTGAGCACCTTGAGCACCTTGAGCACCTTGATCACCTACATCACCTTGAGGACCTGTAGCTCCTTGAGCACCTTGAGCACCTTGATCACCTTGTGGACCTGTTGGACCTGTATCTCCATCAGCACCTGTAGCACCTTGTGGACCTGTAGGACCTGTAGCACCTTGTGGACCTGTTGGACCTGCGGGACCAGCGTCACCTTGAAGACCTGTGGGACCTGAAGGGCCTGTGGCACCTTGAGCACCTTGAGCACCTTGATCACCTTGTGGACCTGTTGGACCTGTATCTCCATCAGCACCTGCAGCACCTACTGCTCCTGTGGGACCTGTAGCACCTTGTGGACCTGTTGGACCTGCATCACCGGCGTCACCTTGAAGACCTGTAGGACCTGAAGGGCCTGTAGCACCTTGAGCACCTTGAGCACCCTGAGGTCCTGGAGCGCCTGTTGGACCTGCATCACCTGTCGGACCTGCGGGACCTTGAGCACCTTGAGGGCCTTGAGCACCTTGAGCACCTTGAGGACCTGTCTCCCCTGTCGGGCCAGTTTGACCTTCAGTAATTAAAGGGGCTCCAAAGCTTCCTGAAACTAGAGCGGAAGCTGTTGCTGCGGTACCAATTATAGTATGTGTTACTCCAGTGACACCACCAGAGACTTGAGTAGCATTTGCGTACCATCTATTAGCAGTAATATTCTCCACAGCATACCAGTAAGCACCAGAAGCATTATAGAAAGTAGGAGTTATTTTTGTCATATCTGAGATAGCGGAAGAGCCGTCTGCAAATACCTGAACCCATCTAGAGGTGTCGGATTGTGGGTTAGTAGAAATACCAGAGTGTGCGGATATCGCTGCCCAAACTTTGCTATTGTAGCTTACTACAGAGCCTATTGCATAAGATGCTCCGCTGCTCCAGGCACTAATACTAGGGGCTGAGCCAAGTACTGTTTTAGATGCAGCTGAGTAGTATAAAAACGCACTAAAACCGTCCGGCCCTGCCGAACCTGCTGCTCCTGCCGCACCTGTAGGACCTTGCGCTCCTCCACTACCTTGAGGCCCTTGAGCACCTTGAGCACCGGGAGCACCTTGAGGGCCTGCATCTCCTGTTGGACCTGAAGGACCTGTAGCACCTTGTGGACCTGTTGGACCTGCATCACCTTGCAGTCCTGTAGGGCCTGTATCTCCTGTCGGTCCTGCTGGTCCTGTCGGTCCTGCTGGTCCTGTCGGTCCTGCTGCACCTTGAGCGCCTTGGTCTCCTTGAGGGCCTGTATCTCCTGTTGGACCTGAAGGACCTGTAGCACCTTGTGGACCTGTTGGACCTGCATCACCTTGAGCACCTGTATCACCTTGCGGTCCTGTAGGGCCGGCTGCTCCTGTCGGTCCTGTCGGTCCATCCGGACCTGCTGCTCCTTGAGCACCTTGGTCTCCTTGAGGGCCTGTATCTCCTGTTGGACCTGAAGGACCTGTAGCACCTTGAGCGCCTTGGTCTCCTTGAGGACCTGTATCACCTGTTGGACCTGCGGGACCTGTAGCTCCTTGAGCACCTTGATCTCCTTGAGGGCCTACCGAACCTGTTGGACCTGCGGGACCTTGAGCACCTTGCTCTCCGTCTTCTCCAGCCGGTCCTACTGCACCTGTTGGGCCTGAAGGACCTTGAGCACCTGGACTGCCTTGAGGACCTGCTGGACCTGTATCACCTGTTGGACCTGAAGGACCCGTTATACCTTGAGCACCTTGAGGGCCTTGAGGACCTGTCTCTCCGTCGGGGCCTACAGGTCCTTGTGCTCCTTGTGGACCTTGAGGGCCTTGAGGGCCTTGAGGGCCTTGAGGACCTTGGGGGCCTTCAGGAGACACACTTAAAGTTTGTACGCGTGTAAAAGTTAGGTCGTTTCCTAAACTATCAGTAACAACTATACTTATAACTACACTACCCGAAGCTCCATTTATTGCAGTTATAGGTGCTAAAGTGTAAAAGTCTGAGCCAGTTGTTATAGACCCTAAAGTAACATTGCTAGGAGTTACACTCGATACTCTAAAAGAGGGGAGAGTGTAAGCAGAGGTATCGTCATAAGCTATTTGAGTACCTCCAATACTAACTGTAAGTGTAGTACCTGTACTAGAAAAGTCAAGAGAACCACTAGAAGTAGGGATACTAACATTATCATTGGTTAAATTTATGTTTATAGCATCTAAGGCTCCATTAGAAGTTCCTTGTATTCCTCCTGTGGCGCTTGAAGGTTCATATAATGAAAATACTTGTCTGCTTGCTGCATTGCTTGGAGTAACATTTACAGCATACCGAATCCAGTAATAGTTTGTTGTGGATCCTTCTCCGATTACAGGATCAGTATAAGTATTACCTTGAGAAGTGCCTATAAGCTTCAAGGAGCTATGTCCTCTATCGTTTACGGACGCTTTCCAGATTTCTGTAGTATAGGTAGCTGGATTAAAGTTTGAAGCATTAACCCAGTTTAACTCAACACCTCCTCTGCTAGTAGTAGTTGCTGTAAGACTATTTGCATTTGGACCAGTAGGAGTTCCTACTGGTGCAGTTACAGGGGCAGGAGCTGAAACAATGCTACCTTCTGATACTTCAACAGTATCAATTAAGTATGCACTCTCTTCGTGCTCTTCTGCCGTTACTTGAACCAAGCAATTTGCATTAATACTTAGGTTTGTAATACGATATATTTTATTCGTCCACCCAAATCGAGGATATGATATACGAATAAGGTCGCCCGCTAAAAGCAGTACGCCTCTCGGAGCCATAGTAAAGTTGACTTTTACAGAAGCTCTAGACTCGTCTAGATACTGTTTGGCATTCATTCGAGCATTAAAATAGTTGGTAACGTAAGGAGCTTTTACGCTTCCCTTCTTAGGAACCATTCTATCTTCTTTTAGATATTTAGAATTAAACATCATTATGCTACGACCTTCAAATCTATTTTGAGGATCGTTAATTCCTACATCTACTTGGTTATAAGTACCTTTTTGTCCTGCGTCCTGTACATCTATTTTTCCAATAATGTCAGTTTCATTTATGTCTTCTACGATATAGGTTTCGGAGCCAACAGTGATACTTGTAGGAGATTCTGCTCCTTTCTTCAAAGCTAAAGAGTACTTACCTGCAGAGTACCTTAACATTCCGTTAAAGTGCCCAAGCATACTATTGATATTACTGAATATAGACTTAGAAGTGTCAAGAGTAACGTTTGTTTGGTGGCGTGTAACATGTCTCTGATTTTGAGACTCCCACCCTAAGTATCTCCAATATTTAACATCGTCAGAATCATATAAACTATAACCACTAGAGTATCCTAGTGAGGAGTATGTTTTGACAACAGGATTTCCTTCAAAGGTATGTCTGTTTTTGTAAGTTGCATCAGAGTTTCTATTTATGTCTACAGCTAAAGTAGAAGAGCCTGTCCCCGATACTTTAGTAATTGTTAAGGACGTTTTAAAGTCACTGCTACCTGAAGCCGCTGGCTCAGAAACAGTACCTGCACTACCACTATGCTCATACAGTCTTCCATTATGGTAGTATAAATCTTCATCAGCGAATACTTTCCAATCTGCCCATCTTGTTACTATCTTGCCTAAAACGTTTTCAAAAACAACGCTGCGTCTAGTATTGCCGTCTATAGTAACAGCATCTCCAACGCTTTTTACTGTACCTTGCCATGCTGTTCCGTAGGAAGAGCTAGAAGTTGCATACTTATACACATCTCCTACAACAGGTGCATTTGAACCTACAAAAAGAGTTACATTAGATTGAGTATCACAAGCTCTTGCTGTTTCAAAAAAGCTTTCGGCATCAAGATCCTGATCTAAAGATAGGTTTCTTCCATATCTATCGCTCTGCATATAGTCTAAGAGTTGCATAGCAGGGTTGTTAGTAACTCTTAAGTCGCCGCCCTGTGATCCTATAATTTTATAGCTATCGCCTTGCTTCGGTAAAAACTCAAAAGGAGTATCTACTAAAACTGTTCTGATGCTACCGTCATAATCAACAATATTTCTTCTTTGAGTTCTTATCTCTCCGCTTCCAAGAGTAGTAGAAACTTCAATATCCATACCGTTATACGCGTCGGCTGTGCCGGAAGCACTGCTATTTAGTTTTAAGCTTTTAGCCGCAACTACAAAATCGCCTATTATTGTTGAAGCATTTGTTTGGGTTTCACCAACATTTACAAGACTTCCACTGCTTACATCATCTGGAACAAACTGATTTAAAAGCGTAGGAGAAAACTCTTCTGTTAAGCTCTCGAGAATACTAAAAGGTCTGTCAGTTGGAAAAGCAAAAAGAGCTGCATGTACGCTACTACTGCTACTAATAGCAATATCAATACCGCCACCAGAATTATTACTTACTCCGGTAATTGCAGTCGCTAAAGTTAGGGGTAGCGTTCCTGAATGCTCAACAGCATCGTGAGATACTAAATGTAGTGTATTTGTACCGTCGGTTATGTAGAATTTCTTGAACGCTGCATCGGTTGGATTACTAGTAAACTGTATTCGAGCTTCTTTGACTAGCTTACCTATAGGGGAGATTTGATAAATATCTTTTACAGTCGCAGTACCGATGGTAACGTCACTTTGACCAGAAACCTCGCCTTTGACAGTTACGCTCTGGCCTATCTGAAAATTAGTAATACTTTCGCCTGTAACGGAAGAATCTAATTCAAAAGCGTGATCATAGTTATAGCAGGGCACGCCCTTTCCTCGAACAACAAAGTCGAGAGTAGGTATAGTAGTCTCCCCTTCGCCAATAGTGTACTCAACAACCATATAGGCTGTATCTAAAAGTCTGTGGTTTGCTCCCCAGTAAGGCTCTGAGCCTGAGTAATACTCGTTTCCTACTTTAAAGTTAGCAACATTGGATAGAAGCATATCTGCTGCTTTCTGATCTGATTTACCAGAAAAGAACTGTGCTTTTGCATCTATAGGGGTTGAAAAAGTGATACCCTTACCATGAGTAATACCAAAACCGTTTGTATCTTCTTGAAATAGAGGAGTATTATTGTTAGTACTTTGATAGGTTGATCGAGCATACTGAGCTTCCCAGGCTGCTCCAACTCCATACCAGTCATTACCTAAAGAGCCTTGAGCTTGTCTTGTGCCTGTTGCATATTGAACACTGCCACCTACTATTGTGCCTCCCAATAGAGTATCACCTCTATCCATTCTACCAGCGCATAAAACATCAATAGTGTTTTCTGCAGTTTGAGTGGATCTAGTCTCATTATCATTTTTATCTATACAAATAGAAGTTGTATCATCGAAATACATATCGTAGATACCTGCTACTTCCCCTTCACATATTGCATAAGCGACAAAAACTTTACGAGAATCATTGGCCAGCGTATCTACAAAAACGGGAATACTATCAATCTTATTAACGCCATAGATAACAGGAAGATATTTTGCATCTAAGTTAAAGCGTAGATCTGCCTCTCTGTCCACTTCGACTTGATACTCAATCTGCTTGTACTTTTTCATACCAGCCCAGTTTCGCTTCATTTTTAACTTAGTTTTAGTTTCTTTAACTTGATAAATTGCTACTAAGTTAATAGCTTGCTCACTGTGTAGAAAGCCCAGGTCTCCTGCATATGCGGGTCGGATTGCAGATAAAGGACTTGCTTTGTTATTTTCGTCTAAAGCTCTATGAGAGCCGTCAGAAGTAATTCGTCCTTGTACTCGAGAAAAGTCTCCCCAGTGGCTAGTAAGTGTCCACGTTATCATAGATTCTTTTGAGGGGTCTTCGCTGATTCTTCCTGAGGCAATGATACCCTTAAAGATTAAGTAGGGCTCGCCTATAATAGAGCCTACAGGATATACTGTGCTGTCTATAATTTCTTCTTCTACTCGAAGATGTGTCTTGTAAACAAAAACATCTCTATTTAGATATTTTGCATAAGTAGAGTCAGCGCTAGAGTCTCTTTCTGTAATTATACCTTCAATTTCTGGACTAGCGAAGGTCAGAGTTAAGGACTGTCCAGAGCCTTGTCCCATAGTAGTATTCTGAGGTGTTATATTGGCTCTTGTATTATTAAGTTCAAAACTTTCAATTCTTATACTTTTTCCGTCATTTAAACCGCCTGTAACTGTTATTACATCTCCCTCTCGAAAACCTTCGTCAACTAAGTCTTTAGTTCCTGTAAGGGTTCCTGAAGTTACGGTATATGTATCAGATACAGTAGTGCTTAAAGCAGCAGCAGAAAGTTGCAAAGACATACTAGTAGTCTTGGCTTCGATGGTTTCTGTAATAGAACCCACGGAGCGAATTTTACTTGCTATGTAAGTTTGATCGCCATTGGCTACTCCTAAAGCTGTAGTAGATCCGTCATTAAAAACTATGTCGTAAGAGCCATCGCTCAAATATACATAATCTTCAGGTCTACGACCGCTTTTACCTGTAGGGGTTAGTAAAGGCTTTTCAAACTTTACTAGGTGTGCATAAGTAAAAGGCTTTTCTGCAAGCAAAGAAGCCTTTGTAGTATCATTTATATTTCTAACGCCCATTACTGTACTTCCTCCAGATCGAGACTGAACTTAAATAAGTTATCTGTGTTTAATGAATATTCTTGCACATCACCTTTCATAATTACTCTCATTAAAGGATTCAGGAAAACAAAGTCGTCTCCTGTAAATATCCTTTTAGAGAGTGGAGGAGTAAAATGTACGCGTACTTGCGCTGTAGACGGCTGAGTAAGAGCACTGTGATAATCAGCGTTTGTCTCTACTCGAGTAACCATATAAGCTTTGTTGTGATTGGAGTTCGAACTAGCAATATGAAACATATCTCCTGGAAGAGGAGTACCGTTTGAGCTTGCTGTATATCCTGAGCTTCCAATAAGTACAGAAGTAGTTCCGGGCTGTGTTTCAGCAGCAACCTCTAAATGTCTAACTGTACCGCCTCCGTTAAGAATCCAAGTATGGAAACTTGCATTTTTTGGCGTTCGATATTGAGGTAAAGAAACAAAGAAAGGATGTATCGGGCCCCCTCTCTGTAGTAGAAAAGTATACAAAGGGTCAAAGTCTTCACGAGTCATAGGGTTATAAGTTATATTAGCATCCCAAGAGTGGTAGTTAATTCTACGGGCAATTAGTCTACCTGAGTTTGTTCTGTCTCTCATAGTGGGTTGGTTAGAGGTTAGCGACACAGAAGCGAAACCTGCTGAAGAGCTACCTTCAACTTGCCCTGCAGCCCCAATAGTATTATTGGGGTCGGGTAGTATGTTTTGAAAATTTGTAAAAGATGCCATTAGTATCTACTCACTCCTTCTGTAGTTTTATTGTAAACGGTAGTATCTACTCCGTCCATAAAACTTTCTCCGTATGAATTTGCTGCGTCTCGAATCATACCTATTATGTTTCCTTTTTGTCCAATTAGTAGTTCCTCTACACCCGTAGCGTCTACTGTATTAATATTAAAACTTACGTTTGTCATTCCACCAGTACCTTGTCCTGAAGCTATAATTTCTCCCGGTACATCTGGCATAAATACTTCAGGGCCTTGCTCTCCGACTACGTAACCGCCGCCCGCTCTATGCTTGTATCCGCTGAATGCAGGTCTAAAGTTTCCTGCTCCTCCAGTACCGTCGGCTCCTCTCATATAGGCTAGTTCGCCCGAGGCACTATTACTTTTTGCAAGATCTACTGTATTACTTCTATTGCCTATACTTATCTTAGAAGGTGTTCCTGCTTCTGCTCCTCCAAGTGATCCGCCTCCCTCATAAGAGGTCCCTGCTATGATACCTAATTGCGCTGCTCCCATAGCTCCAAATAGTGCAATACCAGGAATAGCGGCAGGGAAGCCTTTCTCAGCTTCTTTCATAATAGCAGCAGCTGTAGAAGCAATAACACCTGCCATCTTCATTTTCTTTTGCTGGTTAAAAGCTTTTCTTTCCACTTGTTCTTTTTTCTTTTCAAGTGCTTTAATTTTTGCAACAGAAGCGGCAGACTTTCCATCTCTTTTCTTTTCAGCTTCTATTTCTTTATCTATGCCTGCTACTTTATTTGCAGAAGCGGCGGCCATCATGTTACCGATTTGTGAGATTGCCTGTGCCGCAAATTCTGCTCCGGCTGCGGCTTTACCCATTGTTGTAGTACTGTTATCTATGTTATCACCCATCTGTGCAAAAGCATCGCCCATTGCGAAGGTACCTGCTGTAATAGCAGAGACCAACTCTCCTTCAGGCCCCAAGCCTCTTAAGCTTTCTAACATAGGATCAACCATGCCTTTCATAGATGCTAACCTTTCCTGGGCATTAGCGAAATCTGGGGCGGCAACAACTTTCTCGCCGTCTTCACCTATAGAAGTGCGTGATTCTTGTTCTGCAGCCATTCTTCCAAAAGTACTATCTGTAGTACCTAGGGCTCCTGCCGAGGAGCTTGTAGCAGCTGATAGCGAAGCCAGCTGGGCAGCTCTTTTAGCTGAGGCACCTTCTGCATCTATGTCTGACACTTGAGTTAATGCACTAGATCCTATTGCCTCAGCTTTAGCCGTTTTAATAGTCGGAAGTAAGTCTAGTACTTCTTGCATCGGACCTGTTAGAGTTCCCGCCTTAATATCGTCGTTTTCGGCTTCTACAATTTTAGCTCTTTCAAGCTGAAGCTTGGTCTGTGCCTCTAGTAGCTTAAACTCTAAATCCAAGGCTAAAAGTTTTGCGTTTGTCTCAACTCCTATAAGGCGTATTCTTTCATCTTTGTTCTTTTTAAAGATAGCCAATTCATCTGCGGCACCAAACTCTTTACCCGCACTTAGTTTAGCTATTTTTATTTGATTCGTAGCGCGCTTCATACTGTCCAAAGATATTTGCTTCTCTGCGGAGGCTATCTGCGTAGTAAGATCAAGCATCTTCTGTGCGTGCTTAATGCCTTCAATACCCACTCTCAAAGTGTCTACAGCAGTATTTGCTCTTTCTGTATCTATTACTGCTAACTCTCTGTTTATCTCTGCCAGACGATCTTTCTTTGTTTCTTGCATTTCTAAAGTAGTAAAGGCTTCTTTTTCGGCTTTTAGCGAGATTTCCTTAGAGCTTCGAATTTCCTCTTCCATAGCGATTAGAACTTTTGTAGCTTCTGCGTTTCCTGCTGCAAATTCTTTTACTTTGCCCATTTCTACTTTGATCTTCTTCTGGACCTGTACTTGCTCAAGCATTATATCTTTTTGCGCAGCTACGTGTGCTGTCATTGCTGCTTGAACCGACGTCAAACTCATGTTGCCTATTATTTCGTCTGACAGCTTCAAAGTGTCTTTTGCAAACTTACGAAGAGTCTTCGTAAGTTCAGGGGTCTGCTTTAAAAAAGCGTCCGTGCCCATTCCGCCTTCCCCACCAGCTGCCGCCATTTCATTTGTTAAGTTTCTTTGAGCCTTAAGTACCCCATCAAGAGCATGAGAGCCTTTATCTCCAAGATCTGTAATTTCTTTGCGGAAGTCATTATAAACTTGCTTTGCAGCATCTACCGAAGCAATCACTTTTTTGTTTTCACCCAACAAAGCATCTGTTTCTTTAATGAGCTGGTCATAGCTCATTCCGCCTGCGCCTTCTTTATTAGCTTCTATGAATTTTTGTTTTAAAGCTTCTAAACCTACTACAGTTCCTGATAGTTCCTCTTTTAAAACATCGTTGCCTTTAATTTTGCCGATTGCATCGTCCAATACTAAAATACCTTCTGCTTCACGGGCTAAGCCTATAGTTGTTTTTAGTGATTCGTGTTGTTCGTTTGCAAGGTCAAGTCTGCCCTGTATGGTGGCTATATGGTCTTTCTCATATTGCAGTAAAGCTCTTCCGCTGCTTCCATACATTTCTGTTATGTGTGCAAGAGATTTTTCAAGATCTAAAGCTTTTTGCTTGCTTTCGACTAATTCTTCTGAGTTCATCGCAGATGCTGCTGCTTTCATATCTGAGAAGGCAGAAGAAACTTGCTCAACAACGCCTACCTGAACCCTCATAGTAACAATAAATTTTTCAGCTTCAGAGGTAGTCCTTGCTAAAGTATCTCCGAGTTGATCTCCTATACCGTCAAAACTATTAAAAGCTTCTGTGGCTTTGTCAGCAGCTTGTGCAAGGTCATCTTTTTCAAAAAGCTTGCTCAAAAGAGGATATAATATAGAGGCTGCCATTATTATCTGGCCTACCACGGGGATGGCATTAAGCAGGGCAGTACCAAATAACTTTGCGCCATTGCCTGCAACGCTAAAGCCTAACGTTAATTTATTCAGTGCTCCCGTGGCCTTGCCTACGTCTTTTGCTTGCTTACCTACAGAAGCGGCTGCGATCTTAAAACCATCTAAAGGTCCGGCCCCTTCCATCATCTTGAAAGCTGCTGCTGTTTTGCGAGACGTCGAGCTCATACCTTTTGCCTTACCGAGGGCTCCGGAAGAAGCACCTCTTTTACCTTCTGCGGCGGCTGTGGCTTCTATCTCTGCTCTCAAAGCTCTTACAGAGTTTAGCTCTGCTTGTTTTTGTGCAAGATTTTCTTTTGTAGTGTTCTTAATTGCTGCTGTTCTAAGTCTTTCTGACTGAACCACGTTTCTAAGAGCTTGTTGTAGCTCTTTGCCTTTAATCTTACCTGCTTGAAGATCTGCTTCTATCTTTTTTATACTTTTTGGAGCAAAATCAAGACTTTTAATTTTTGCGGCTACAACTTTAAAGCTGCCTTCCATCTGTTTGGCAAGTCGGGTAGCCTCCTTACTTGTAGCTGAAGCCATCTTTCGTGCGGCCTCTGCCGAAGCAGTAATTGCAGGCACAATTTGACTTACTAAAGTTCCTGCGAACATCGTCACAGCAGCCATAAGAGCTACTGGATTAGAAGATAGTATATTGGCAATAGGCTCGAGCGCGACGTTTATAACGTTAATTGCTTTGTTTGCTAAGTTAGAGAAAGAGGCGGCGAGCTTGTCATAAGGATTTACGTCTACTGCATCTGCTAATGCTCCAAACTTTTTCAAGCCTTGTTCATTAGTAGCAGTTAGGAAAGCCATGCGTCTTTCGTACTGAGTAAGATCTTTTGCGGATTTGTTAAGAGTAATAGCATATTCCGCTGTAGCATCGTCCAAGCGAACCATAATACCTAATTCATCCAAGATCTCAGGCTCTAACTTTGCAGTACCTCTTACTAAGCGATCCATGGCATCTGTCATGTCTCTGCCCAAGGCTACGGAAGCTCCTTTTGCGACTTTTGTTAGAGACTCTAATTGTTTTGTAGAAAAGCCTGCGCTTACAGCAAGAGCTGTAGAGCGCATAGAAGCTTCTGTAGAAATTGCCGCTCCTGTTATCTCTTTAAGTTTTTCAGCCACAACGGAAAGGTTTGTACCTGCAGCATTACCTACACGTAGCAAGCCTTCTTCGAGTAAACGAAGAGAGGCTGCTTTAGATAGTGCTCCAAAGAGTGCGGTAAGGGCGAATACGTTTGCTGCAAGAGTTGCATAAGCAGGAACAAGACCACCGCTGATACCAGTGGTCATCTTCGAGAAAGCTTTAGTGCTGTTAGAAGTTGCTCCTATAACACCTTTCTGTTGCTTATTGTGCTGTGCGGAGGCATCTGTGGCTTTCTTAGTAGACTTAGCAGCTTTATCAGCATTTCTACTGATTTTTTGCAGACTACCGTCTTCCTTGACTTTGTACGTTACTGTTATTGTATCAGCCACTAGTGTTTTCTCTTTAGCTTCTCCCTTTCTCTTTTAAGTTGTTCTTGAGATTGGTTAATAGCCCTTGATTCTAGATAAGTTAGAATCTCTATAAACAATTCTGTATCCTGTATGCTCTGATTTTCCATTAAGTATGGGAGCAAGGAATAATCTTTCCCTAAGTATCCTATATCAGCTACAACTTTATCTCCTAGTGTGGAAAAAGTAGTCATTGCCTGTACTACAATAGAAGGAAAATCCTCCCAGTCGGGAGGTATTTCGCTTTCTTTAGGCTCTTGGCCTAGTTGTTCACACATCTTAAAATAACGCTCTCGCGTCATTTTTGACTCGCTATTTTTGAAGTACCGGTCCAGCCTCTCGAACACTTGGTCCTTTTGGCTTTGAACGAAAGTTATCCAAATCAAAGACTACCTCGTTGAGCCAGGTGTCAAATTCAGTTGAGGAACTGACAAGAGTTTCTGCGTTATCTTCGCTAAACTCTAGCTCTTTGGAAGCGTCTTGCCCCTCTATATCTACTAATAGTAGGGTTTCTAGGTGTGCAAGAGTTAAGCCCTTCCAGTTTTTAATTACAGATTTTGAGAACTCTGATACAAACTTCTCTTCATCTAGCTCTTCTACTGCTTGTCGAGTTTTACGATCAAACTTAGTAGTAGTACATTTTTTGCGTAGTCCGGTTAGTTCCTTTCGAGAGAGATTTGCTACCTCTACCTCGAAACCTTTAAGACCGGGAAAGTCAACCCAAACTGCTTTGGTATCGACCATTAATTTTTTTAAATCCATTATTATTCCTTATTTCTAGTTAAGTGTGATTTTAG
>ENA-OUOG01003596-OUOG01003596.1-marine-metagenome-genome-assembly--contig:-NODE-3596-length-14262-cov-4.702573_pt1 | contig 14262 bp, 13 predicted proteins | sample MGYA00248635_ERZ508505 | MGnify/ENA primary metagenome ERZ508505 (study PRJEB26176, sample SAMN06267871) | marine metagenome | isolation source: Saanich Inlet, British Columbia, Canada | place: Pacific...
TTTCTTGTTGGGCTTGTGGATGTTTTTTATGATTCCATTTTAAAACTGCGGGCAGTAAAACACATGAGGTTTCGCCATGCGGCACCCCAAACATGGCACCCAAAATATAACCTAAGCCATGGCTGGCGCCCATGCGTACGCGTCCAAGAGCCGGCGCAACCGACCATACGCCTTGAAAAGATAGCATAAGAGCATCGCGTTTTTCGGCCACAGATAAAGCCCCAAAACTCTTCTGTAAGCCAGATGACATCAACCGTAACGCATCTAAAAATTGATGTTGCAAAATCGGATAACCATCTTGGGATAAATACCCCTCAGCCCCATGATCAAGTGTACGCACTGCCGCTGAATACCATAGCGCTGGTGGGGTCTGCGCCGCTAAATCAGGATCGAAGACAATTGCAATGGGAGCCAAGTCAGGATGGTCAAATCCTTGCTTTTCTCTCATCTCTTCAACAAGGGCACCACCTAGAGAGGCAAACTCCGCACCCGACAAAGTGGTTGGCACGGCAATGCCACGAATTTCGCCAACTTTATCATCAATCACGCCACCTTTGCCTGCGGCACCATACGCATAAGCGTTTAGCCCTTCGCGCGTCGTAATATCGTGGGTCAAGCAGAGTTGAACTATTTTCGTTGAATCGATAGGTGTGCCGCCGCCAATAGAAACCAACATATCAGCCTTAGCGGCACGCGCTGCAGCCGCAGCATCGAGAATATCTTTTTGGGGGGCGTGAGCGGCAATACCCGTATAAATACCGACAAACCGAGCCCCTAAATTAGCCTTAAGCGACGTTAGTACACCTGTGTTTTGTACAACGGATTGTGAGGCAATAATAAAGACTCTTTGCGCTCCAAGTTTAAGACTTTCCTCAGCCACACATATCCCAGCTTCGCGGCCAGCAATCAAACGTTGTGTGCGCCCAAAATCATAATCAATCATGTTCATGGTCGACTTCCTTAAAACTAACAGGCTTGGCTTTTGACATCACATTTTTGACGGTGTGTTTGGACGCACGACCCGAAACACGTTTGCGCCACATTCGAAAGCTCGATGGCTTAAGCTCGCTGCGCATCAGTCTAATAACATCGCCTTCGCTTAGACCGAGCTGTTTCTCGATTTGATCAAAGCTCGTTTCGTCATCCCAAGCCAAACCAATTATCTCTGAAATTCTTGCCTTATCCATAAGCCCCACTTTAAACAGCACGCGTTCGCGCCCGTTTTTGCTCTCCAAACATTAGAACCTTTAAACTCCCCAAGCAAGGAAAGCCTAGCGCTTTGACGCTATTGACGCCTCTACCTCACCCCCTTAGCATGAGTTCCTCAAAGAGAAAGTCAGTAAAATGTCATCAGCTATTGATTTATGCGATTTGGATGTTAGCAAACCAGATCTTTATGAAAAAGATACTTGGATGGAGGCTTTTGAGAGGTTGCGTGCAGAAGCGCCTGTTCATTATATAAAGGACAGCGCCAACGGCTCTTTCTGGTCTGTTTCCAGCCATGACCTCATCAAACAAGTCGACGCCGATCATCGCCGATTTTCATCCGAGCGTGGCGGTATTACGATTGTCGACACACCGCGTGACAATGGCGACGACGGCGACGGTATCGCCATCGCGGCACGCAGTTTTATTAATATGGACGAGCCAGAACATAAGAAGCAACGCTTGGCGGTTGCGCCGTCAGTTGCACCTAAAAACCTCGCTGAATTAGCCCCACTCATTCGCCAACGGGCCGCTGATATTCTGGATAATTTACCGATTGGCGAAACCTTTAACTGGGTCGACAAAGTATCGGTCGACCTGACGGCACGGATGCTCGCCACGCTATTTGGTTTTCCCTATGAAGAGCGGCACAAACTCATACATTGGTCTGACCTCACAACCAATGTGCCGCAGGTAACCGGCGATAAGACTATTGATATGGGAGCACGACGCACAGAATTGCTGGGCGCAGCTCAAGCATTTTATGGATTGTGGGAGGCACGCGTTAACCAGCCGCCACAATTTGATTTAATTTCGATGCTGATTCATAATCCGGAAACATCAAAAATGAACGAAGACCCCGCATTGTTTCTGGGCAATATTTTGTTGCTGATTGTTGGCGGCAATGACACAACGCGCAACAGCATAAGCGGAGGCGTGCTCGCGCTTAATCAATTTCCCGAACAATTTGATAAACTTAGGGCCGATCATTCGCTCATTCCCAATATGGTATCAGAGATGATCCGCTGGCAGACACCCGTTATACATATGCGGCGTACCGCTATGGAAGATGTCGAGCTTGGCGGCAAACTGATCAAAGAAGGTGAAAAAGTAATCATGTGGTATTTGTCCGGCAATCGCGATACCAGTGTATTTGATCGACCAGACGCGTTAATCATCGACCGGCCAAATGCGCGCGAGCATGTTGCTTTTGGTTTTGGTGTCCATCGTTGCATGGGCAATCGATTGGCCGAGTTGCAATTGCAAATTCTTTGGGAAGAAATCCTTAAACGCTTCAAACATGTTGAGGTCGTCGGCGACGTTGTGCGCGCACCCAATAATTTTATTCGCGGCATAAAAGACTTGCCTGTGCGTGTGCACCCTATTTAAGAGCGCGCCCTGCTGCTTTGACCTCTCGGATTAGAGATATAGTATTTAAGAACCGCTTTGTGTGGCCAAACCAACTTCTTGCCAAGCCTCAATACCACCTTCAAGGTTATAAACATCGAGGTCAGCATTTTCCGCTAAAAGGGCCTCGCAGGCCTTATTGCCGCGCATGCCTTTTTGACAGTGTATGATAATCTTGCCTGCCGTGCTCGGCAAGCTGGCGCAGGTCACGGACCCAAGAGGCACTAAATGCGCCGCCGCAATATTTTGTGCCGCATGCTCGGCGGGTTCGCGAACGTCGATTAAAATTGCACCTTGCGTTTCAATCCAACCTTTTGCTGTTTGCGCATCTACCATTTTTATACTCATAAAATACCCCTCTCGGCTTAACAAAAAAGCTTAATAAACATTACGAGGGATTATAAACATTTTTCACAGATCCTGCATGTAAAATATTTGAGGGGATATGGGTGATATAAGTGCATATCCGAGTATCTCGACCATCGAAATTATAATTCAGATATTTCAATCTTCCCAGCGCCGGGCAATTTTTCAGCCAATCGATTACCCAACATCTGCGACGGCGTAACACATCCGCCAGGTCCATTATAGCCCATTAAATGGTTCGCTGTTATCAAGATACCATCCATTGTCACTGTGTAGCCATTGGGTACACGAAGACGCGCAACACATTTTGTGCCAGATGCATTAGAGACTTCGCCCCAAACAAACGTGTCTGCACGGTCGCGCTCTGCCTTGCTCGGGCCCGCGACGCTTTGTTCAATCTTCTTCTTAGCGATATTTTGAATGAATTTAAGCTTGAGTAAATATTTAACTATCGGAAATAAATAAACGCCTAGGCGCCCGCCACTATGCGAAGTATACACGCTAATATTGGGAATTTTGGTCTGCCAATAAGCCGTCGATAAATCGCCCCACGGAATAACCGAGGATAAAACGGGGCCATTACCATAATCGATCTGGCGCATCTTATATCCCCGACCAACCGTTATTAACTTTCCATCGCGCCGAATTTTCATCCCATCGCCAAGAGCCTCGACAGAGGTCTTGGCTGTTCCTTGACTGAGCGAGGCATTTCCCGCAAAGCCTAATGTTAGATGCGTTGCATCAGGCATTGCCTCATACAAAACACCGGCGACGCAATCCGTTGGGATAACGTCAAAACCTACCCCCGGACACAAGATAACGCCCGCTTCTAAGGCTTCGTCATGCAGGGTTTGTGCTGTATCGAAAACGCTTACCTCCCCTGTAATATCGGTATAATGTGTTCCCGCCTTAATACAGGCGCGCATCATTTGTTCAGCCGTTGCTGAGAACGGACCGGCGCAATGACTAACCATTTTAACATCTGATAATTGTGCGGCCACATGATCAATATTTGTTAGGTCAAAAATCCGTGTTTCTAGATCATGGCCACGCGCAAGCGCGTCAATGGCTGCTTTGTTACGACCTGCCAAAACAGGCGTCAAACCTTGGTTTATTGCTTTCGCCAAAGCAAGTTGCGCGGAATACCCGTTGGCACCATAAATCATCCACTTAGTTTTCAGCTTTTGCTCAACCATGTCTCTACTCCAATCATCTGTTGCATAATTCTCACCATCATCAGGGCGATCTATTTTTTCACTCGGATGTCCCATGCACATTCGAGTTTTATAAAGCAGAAAACGACATCCGACCACAGCGCGCATCAAGGACTTTTTGAAAAACCAATATATTATCGTAAGTGTTAGCTATCGCATTCAAGAAGAGTTGGGTTTGATTTGCCCCTCACCCAAAGCACATCTAACGTTTCAAAGGTCAGAACTTGATTGATAGTTGCTATGAGGAATGTTTTTGAAAAGTAGCTTGCTCGCATCAAAAAGGACCAGATTACTCTGACACTCGGAACATACAGCGAGGGTTTAAAACCTCAATGACTGTCACCAACTTATTTTAGCTACTGGTATGCAAGTTGACACAGCCTCTCTCAAACCGGCAATAAAACTCAAGGCTTATAAACGATCGCCTCGATCTCAATCAATGCACCGCTAATAACGAGCTCTGAAACAACAGTACTGCGCGCTGGGAATTCTACGTCGCCAAAGAAATCGCGGTACGTATTATTATAAGCCGCAAAGTCGCCTTTATTGGTTATCCAAACCGTGGTTTTGACGATCTGACTAAGGTCAGCTCCCCGCGCATCCAGAATTGATTTTATATTTTCAAGGCATTGCTGAGTTTGCGCCTCAATACCATCTGCAAGTTTTCCATCTTCCTTAAACGCAAGCTGCCCTGACAAATACAAAAAGTTACCGGCTTCTCGAAATGGCGACATGGGTATAGCCGGCACGGTGGGCGATGAACTTGACATTTAGAGATCTCTCCAGATATTGACCGTACATAACAATATACGCTTTTATAAGTCACCATCAATCGGAAAAGAGTTTAAATTATGCGAATTTTTATTGCCTCATTTGGCACAGAAACAAATGTTTTTTCACCTTTACCGACAGGTCGCGATGACTTCTTAAACACCTATTTTTATCGGAACGATGCCCTAAAGCATGGCCCACTTCCCTTTAACTCTCCTTTACATATTTGGAAGCAACAGGCCGATATAGATGGGCATGACATCATTTGTTCCATATCTACTTTTGCACAACCAGCTGGCCGCACGGTAAAGGCAGTATATGAAGAGTTTAGAGACATGATCCTAGAGGACCTCCGCGCGGCAGGTCCTGTTGATATTGTTCTCTATAGCATGCATGGTGCCATGCAAGCCCAAGGCTATGATGACTGCGAGGGCGACATACTAGAGCACACCCGCGAGATTGTTGGCCCTGATGTATGTATCGGTGCCGAATTTGATCTGCACGGGCATTTGACAAATAAAATGAAAAGCACCGCTGATCTTATTATTTTCTTTAAAAACTATCCCCATGATGACATTGATGACCGCGCTCAAGAACTCTACACACTCGCTCTTGCCACGGCAAAAGGTGAGATTAAACCTGTTATGCGCGACTGGGACTGCAAAATGATGGGACTTTACATGACACCGCTTGAGCCAATGGCAAGCTTTGTCGAAGACATGAAAGCTGAAGAGAAAAAGCCTGGTATTTTGTCGCTTTCACTCAACCATGGGTTTCCTATGGGAGACATGCCTGAGATGGGAACCCGCATGCTTGTCATTACCGATAATAATGCCGAGCTCGCAGAAACAACAGCAGAGGCATTCGGTCGACGAATTTGGGAAGCTCGCGAAAATTTTAGGACAGATTATATCACGATCGATGAAGCGCTCAATTATGCCCAAATCACAAATAATCTGCCGCTAGTTTTGGCAGACACAGCTGATAATGCGGGCGGTGGAGCAGCAGCCGATAGCACTTTCATGCTAAAGGCTGTCTTGGAGCGCGGCATGAGCGATGTCGCAATGGGCATCTTCTGGGATCCTGGTGTTGTAAATATTTGCAAGGCTGTTGGTGCGGGCGAACAACTCGATCTGTGCTTAGGCGGCAAACACGGCCCATCATCCGGCACACCCATGAACATTAACGCCAAAATCATGGCCATTCGGGATGACCTAACTCACACCTTGGGTGATAGCCCTGCTGAGGCGCCGCTGGGAACCACTGTTTGGTTGCAATTAGAAGATAATGTGAATCTTCTGGTCAATAATATTCGTACTCAAGTGCTTAGCCGAAAACCCTTCATAGAGATTGGTATAGACCTGAATGAGATGCGCACGATCATTGTCAAATCAACTCAGCATTTTTATAATAGCTTTGTGCCAGTTGCAAAAGAAATTAGACATGTCGCAACGCCCGGCGCTATGTCGATGGATATTGTGGGGACACCCTATCAAAACCGCGATGATAATTTCTGGCCGAAAACCGAGGACCCTCATGCCAGTTAACCGTAAAGGTTTAAAAGATAAATATTGCCTTTAAAATAAAGAATGACGACGTGCTGTGTCTATAGAAAATGGTGCAGCATCAATCTCCGGTACCTTGCCCATTATGATATCAGAGATAACCCTCGCTGAACCAACCGCCTTGGTCCAACCTAAATGGCCATGCCCGCAGTTCAACCACAAACCATCAACCCCAGAAGCTCCAATAAAGGGGCGACCATCTGACGACATGGGGCGCAGACCCGTCCAGTTCTCAGCGGAATCCCAATCGAGTTCATGGCCTATCTCTGGTAATAGCCTCTCGAAAAAGCCGCGCAACATAGCTAGGCGTTTGGGGTCTAAAAATAAATTATCTCCCATAAACTCAGCCATGCCGAGCACGCGCAGCTTCTCGCCCAATGGGGTAACCGCAATATGTAAAGCCGCATCAATGATAGGATGCCGCGGCCCCTCACCCTTTAATGCGCTTGCATCCAAGGTGATTGAATAGCCTTTAGCTGGCCGAATGGGCAATTTCACGCCCACAGGAGAGGCCAACGCCGAAGATGCAACACCAGCACACAAGATAACATCCCCGTAAAGTGCCTCTTCACCTATACGAATGCCCATAACACGCCCATTTTCCATGATTAACGTATCGACCGCTTCGCCGAGCCGCATAATACCGCCGCGCGCGACAGCTTCTTCGGCCAAGCGCTCACAAAACAACCGCGCATTGCCAATTAAGTCATCGGGAAAAATCAAAGCCCCCGATATTTCATCAGTGGCATGAGCAAGCGCAGGCTCAAGCGCCAAGAGCGCATCGCGATTTAACACCTGATATTTTAGACCTTTTTGCGCAAGCAACTCAGCCAACTCTATAGCCGAGCGCTTTTCATTTTCATTTCTAAAGATCTTTAAACTGCCAGGTGTCGCATGCTCAAAGGAAAGCCCTAAAAACTGCTGAAGCGCATCGGTCTGACGTGTTGAATAATGCGCCAATTCAAAATTAGCCTTTGTAATCGCAACATGACGCGAAGGCACGGAGTTGCGAAGAAATGACAAACCCCACTGGATTAAATAAGGGGCTTGTGAAAAATGTAATTTCATTGGTGCGTTGGGGTCAAACAGAGACGCCATTAAGTGCCGCCCGATGCCGGGGCTATTCCATGGATCAGGTAAACTTGGATGCAATACCCCGCCATTGGCATAACTCGTGCCGCGCGCGACATCGGTCTCTTTATCAACTAAGACCGTTTCGACGTCGCGCGACACGAGTTCATAGAAAGTAGCCACACCAAGGAGACCACCGCCAATAATAATAGCTTTATTATTTCGAACCATGCACTTTCGACTTACATTGCGATAACGACGTTCCTAGATAAAGAGCATCGCGTTTTAAAAACTTAAGCACCCTGCTTCTGTTTTAAAAGATCAAGCGCCACATCCACAATCATATCTTCTTGGCCACCCACCATACGCCGTGTACCAAGCTCCACCAATATTTCACGTGTATCGAGGTCATAATCTTCAGCCGCTTTCTCCGCGTGACGCAAGAAAGAAGAATAAACACCCGCATAACCGAGGCTTAATGTCTCACGGTCAACACGCACAGGGCGATCTTGTAAAGGACGCACTAGAACTTCCGCTGCATCCATTAATTTGTATAAGTCACAGCCGTGATTCCAACCCTTGCGATCGGCCGCTGCAATAAAAACCTCAAGCGGCGCATTACCAGCTCCGGCCCCCATACCAGCGAGCGAGGCATCCACACGGCGCACACCATTTTGAACAGCGACAATAGAATTCGCCACACCAAGCGATAAATTGTGATGTGCATGCACACCCAGCTCAGTCTCTGGAGAGAGCCGTTTTTTATACGCTTGGACACGTGCAACATAACCGTCCATATCGAGCGCACCGCCAGAATCCGTTACATACACGCATTGTGCGCCATAACTCTCCATCAATTGAGCTTGTTCAGCTAATTGCTCTGGATCGGCCATATGGCTCATCATTAAAAAGCCGCTTGTATCCATCCCAAGGTCACGTGCCATACCAATATGCTGCTTAGAAACATCTGCCTCTGTGCAATGCGTGGCGACGCGTACCGATCTCACACCCAAATTATAGGCCTGCTTTAAAGCCTCAACAGTTGCAATACCAGGCAAAATAAGCGTCGTTAAAACAGCATTATCAATGGCATCAGCCGCTGCTTCAATCCACTCCCAATCTGTGTGAGCGCCAAACCCGTAATTAAAGCTCGCGCCGGACAGACCATCGCCATGAGCGACTTCAATCGCATCAACACCGGCTTCATCGAGCGCTTTTGCGATAGAGGCAACATGGTCAACGCCATAAAGATGCTTAATCGCATGCATACCATCGCGCAGCGTCACATCCTGAATATAAATTTTTTCTTTGACGGGATCCTCTAAAAAGCCACTCATGCTGCATCTCCAAATCTTGCTTGCGCAATGCGCTCTGCCGTCGCTTTACCTGCCGATGTCATGATATCAAGATTACCCGCATAGTTTGGCAGATAATGTCCAGCGCCTTCTACTTCGAGAAAGATCGTTGCTTTAATACCCTCATATTCGCCTTGGCCCGGAATACGCAATTTTTTATTACCCATAAAATGCTCAAACTGCACCTCTTGCTTCAAACGATAGCCTGGCACATACTTTTGAACTTCGGCTACCATATCCTTAACGCTTTTGGTAATATCGGCCTCGTTACCACCGACAGAGAAAGCGTAAACAGTATCCCGCATAATCATAGGTGGTTCCGCTGGATTTAATACGATAATGGCTTTGCCATGTTCAGCCCCGCCAACAACCTCAACACCCTTAGCTGTTGTCTCGGTAAATTCATCAATATTTGCCCGCGTGCCTGGCCCTGCAGAACGCGAAGACACTGAAGCAACAATCTCTGCATATGGCACAGACTGGCTAACCCGCGTAACTGCATAGACCATTGGAATAGTGGCTTGGCCGCCACAGGTCACCATATTAACATTTTGACGATCGAGATAAGCATCGCCGTTTACGGGGGGAATGCAAAATGGGCCGATGGCAGCTGGCGTTAAATCGATCATCACTTTACCAAACTCTTCACAAATAGCATTGTGATGTTTATGGGCGCCTGCTGAGGTTGCGTCGAAGCAGATTTTAATATCATCCCAAACAGCAGATTTAACCGCACCTTCAATTCCATCATGTGTTGTTTCAACACCGCGCTCCTTAGCGATGCGTAAGCCATCTGAATCTGGGTCGATACCAACGACAATAGCAACCTCAAGAATATCTGACGTCTCTTGAATTTTAATTAACAAATCAGTGCCAATATTACCCGAACCAATCAGCGCACATTTTACTTTTGACATTCTTTTTTCCAATCCAATTTGAAGCAGGCGAGAGCTTTATTCAAAATCAAACAAAGGCCGCGCGGACGCTACCCAATCCTTCAATCTTTAACACATATGTTTCATTAGCTTGAACAGGCACAATTGGCCCGAGCGCCCCAGAGAGGACCAAGTCACCCGCTTTTAAAGGACGACCAACAGCCAGCATTTTACGCGCCAGCCACAGGCATGACGTAAGCGGGTTACCAAGACATGCTGCACCAACGCCGCTCGATACGGTTTGCCCTTGATGCTCGATCACCATTTCGCAATTTAAATGATCAAAAGCATCAAGCTTAACGGGGCGCGACCCAAGCACATAAAGCCCTGATGACGCATTATCGGCAATCGTGTCAGTGATACCTATACTCCAATTTTCAATACGGGAGTCCACAACTTCAATCGCCGCGACCGCATATTCTACCGCCGAGAGCACCTCTGCCATGGTAATGCCTGGCTGATCTAGATCTTTGCCGAGATAGAACGCAATTTCCCCTTCGATGCGAGGCTGCAGCAAATGGGACATTGAAATTGTTTCACCATCCGCATAAGCCATATCCGCAAATAACATGCCGTAATCGGGTTGATCGACCCCAAGTTGATCCTGGACCGCTTTAGACGTTACGCCAATTTTACGACCAGAAAGCACCCGTCCGTTATCCAGCCAATGCTGGGTATTGACCTCTTGAACAGCATAGGCGTCATCTACTGTCAGCGCGTATTTATCTCGCAAAGGCGATGTCGCCATATGTGTTTCATAAGAATTACGGATTGCCTCTGCGGCATTGCGAATATCGTCTTTTGTGACCGTCATAATGTTATCCCAGTTTCAGTAAAAGGGGTTATAAACCAGAAAGGCAGTCTAATCCACGCTTAAGGCATGTGAAATCAAGATATTTAGCAAGCCAAGCTTGCGTTTTACGGTCAACCACGCACTCTAACCTCAAGAAATAAAATAGCTAGCTCGACACGCAACCTATTAGTGATAAAGTAAGCGCGCGATGAGAGAACCCTGCCGCATTGGTAAAATTTAAACAGGAACGTCCATGCAAGACCTCGAAAATAATGCCTCCCAAGCGGTTAAGACTAACAAAAATGGTCGGGCGGCAGCAAGCTACACGCTCTTGCTGCTAACATTAGTCTATACTTTTAATGTCGTGGACCGCTTTATCTTGGGTATTCTGCTTCCGCAAATTAAACAAGAGATGGTTCTCAATGACAGTCTCCTTGGCCTGCTAACGGGTGCCGCATTTGCGATTTTCTATGCAACGCTTGGCATGCCCATCGCACGCCTTGCCGACCGATTTTCGCGCAAAAATATTATTGCCATATGCTTAACGATTTTTAGTGTCATGACAGCCTTGTGCGGATTAGCCTCGAGCTTCTTATGGTTATTTTTGGCACGGGTCGGCGTAGGGATTGGCGAAGCTGGAACCATGCCAGCAGCTGCCTCAATGGTTGCCGACTTATATGATAAAAAGAAACGGTCAAGCGCCATGGCAATTATGTCTGTTGGTGCCAATATTGGCCTTCTCATCGGGTTTATTGTCGGCGGATATGTCGCCGCAAATCACGGTTGGCGCGCGGCTTTCATGGTAATCGGCCTGCCTGGTGTTATTTTAGCCGCCATAATCGTCTATACAATGCAAGAACCAGAACGCGGCGCTGCCGATAATCTCGACAAAAATGACGATAGCGCGGTCCCCAGCTTCAAACAATGCCTCGGCTTTTTATCCTCGCAAAAATCGTTTTTGCTCATGAATGCCAGTTTTGCACTCATGATCGCGACATCGACAGGCGCACTTGCTTGGGTGCCTTCATTTCTAAACAGGTCGCACGGTATGGCCGTCGATCAAGTTGGTCTCGCGCTCGGCCTCATAATAGGCATTGGTGGCATTTTTGGTACGGTCGTCATTGGTGGCTTTTTGAGCGACCTCCTAGCAAAGCGTGACTTGCGCTGGGGTGTTTGGATTGGTGCATTTGGAGCCGGTATAATGGCGATCGGATATACTTTGATGATCATGGCACCGACAGGTCAAACAGCTTTGATTGCCTTCTTGATCCCCGGTATCTTAGGGATTTATTTTCAAGGCCCCTTAATGGCACTCCTTCAAGCGGTGTCACCTGTCAAAATGCGCGCCACGTCGATTGCAATCGCGCTATTTATAACCAACTTATTGGGACTGGGATTAGGGCCCTTGATTATCGGCGCTTTGAGTGATTTTCTCAATCCGACATATGGCGATGCGAGTTTGCAAATGGCCTTGTTTTTTATTCCCGTGACCTTGATCATTGCGATATTTGTGTTTTTTGCAGCAAGTAGGCCCTTAAACAGCGATATTATGCGCGCCGAGGCCTATCAAGACTGAGGTATGTTACCGATTTATTTCGTCGGCGACATCATTATCCCAGGCCGCCGTATCGGGGGGGCCAGCATCCATCATTGTGCCATATTCACGCGCAAAGCATGCATACATATCATCGACAGGCACATCCGCGAAATGGCCATGATCATGAATGTATTCCATGTGCCGTTGACCCGTTAAATCAAACGGATGATATAGGCTATCCTCTTTGCCATTAAACTCTAATGTCTTGAGGCCAAACTTCTCGCATAAGCTCGCGTTAAAAGCAGGGGTCGCCTTCACCCATTGGTCCTCTAAATAAATTGTGCAATAACCATGGTAATAAAAGACATCGGTCTTCATGCTATCGCGCAAGCGCTGGGTCGATAAATGATTGCGCACATCTGCAAAACCAACACCCGCTGGAATACCATTTGCACGGCACAAAGCGGCCATTAAAATAGCCTTGGGCACACACCAAGACTCGCCGCTCTTTATCGTGAAATCAGCGCGCATATGCTTTTCATCAGCGCCAAATACGTAGGGATTGTACCGAATTTGATCTCGAACCCAGTAATAAATAGCAATCGCACGTTCGGTTGGCGTGCCTTGTGACACAATATTCGTCGAACATTTCTGGACGTCTTGGTGATCATTATTAATGAGGGCCGTCGCAACTAAATAGGCTTCCATACTCGTCTCTCCCAAACCTGATCTGACCGATCTCAGCTATCAAATGTGATCATAACCATACCCGCAAATCAATAAGGTAAATAAATACTGAGTGGTTCATATAATATGCTAAATAAAGACTAAATCAGTAAAGGGCGGCCATATGCAGACAGGCAAGACAAATACGATAACCGATATTGATGGTATTCTGGTTGGCAATGCCCATAACGATGCGGCGCGCACAGGGGTTACCGTTGTGTTAGCGCCAGACATGGCCGTGACCGCGTGCGCTATTCCAGGAGGTGGCCCCGGCACCCGAGAAACCGATGCTTTACAGCCCGCAAACCTTGTTGACCGCGCCAATGCGATTGTTTTGGCCGGTGGCTCTGTTTACGGTTTGGATGCAGCAGGTGCAGTCGCCGCTGATTTAGGGCGTGCGGGCCAAGGATTTAATACAGGGGCCGCACTTCCTTCGCCTATCGTGCCGGCAGCCATATTATTTGACCTGCGAAATGGCGGCATCGTTGATGATAGCCGCCCCGATATCTACAGGGAGCTTGGTTCACAGGCCTTAAAAAACTGTGCCGAGGATTTTGCACAAGGCAATGCTGGCGCAGGATTTGGCGCCGTTGCAGGCGAATTAAAAGGCGGATTGGGCAGTGCATCCGTTATATGTGATGACATGCCTCATATAGGCGCCCTTATCGCCGCTAACCCTTTTGGGGCCACAATCGACGAAAATAACCGATTATATGCTCAAAATCAGGCACTTATGCACCAAGGAAAGCTTGAATTCGGTGATTTAACCCCACCCAGCGCAAGCAATCCACGACACCCTTTAATGGGCACCAAAGCGGCGCTTGCCTTTGCTGGTGCCAATACAACCATCGGGGTTATTGCAACAGATGCCGACCTCACGAAAGCTGAGGCACAGCGCGTTGCAATTATGGCGCAAGACGGGCTTGCGCGCGCCATAAACCCCGTGCACACGCCCTTTGACGGCGATAGCCTTTTTGTTATGGCAACTGGCAAACGCCCTTTAACCCATGACATTAGCAAGCGTGCGATGCGCCTAACCCTAATAGGGGCCCTTGCCGCCCAATGCGTGACACGCGCGATTGGGCATGCAATTTGGCGGGCGGAACCACTTGGAACATGGCCGGCGCTCAACAACAAAAAATAGCTGAATAAATGGCGGAAAGTCGCTTGACTTCGGCCTTTTGGTGAGTATAGTCGCGGCTTCTAGCGGCTCAATCCATTTGGGTGGCTTTACGATTGTGCGTCGGGCCAATAATTGGGTCGGCTTCTGAAACATAAGCGCAGGATTTGAGCGATGTTTGCTGTAATTCGGACCG
>ENA-OUOG01003597-OUOG01003597.1-marine-metagenome-genome-assembly--contig:-NODE-3597-length-14259-cov-3.948103_pt1 | contig 14259 bp, 17 predicted proteins | sample MGYA00248635_ERZ508505 | MGnify/ENA primary metagenome ERZ508505 (study PRJEB26176, sample SAMN06267871) | marine metagenome | isolation source: Saanich Inlet, British Columbia, Canada | place: Pacific...
GTACGCGTGCCATTAACAACTGGCTCAAACTTCCTATTCTGATCTTTGGCACCCTTGCTGTTCTCATAAAACCGCATTACGGGCTTTTACCCACACTCCTGTTACTGTGGCGTATGATCCAGCAGAAAAATTGGCAATTTTTAAAGTCTGGCGACTTTCTGGCGCTTTCAATTGGAGTGATCAGCTATGCCGCCATAGTCGCCGTTTACTTTCCTGATTTCATCAATGTTGTTTTTTGGGATGTTATTGTTTTTTACATTTGGGGTTTTATTGTTGTTTTTTGGGATGTTAGGTGTATTCTGTTTAAATACATTTGGATTGTTTTTGATTGCCTTCTTATAAGTTGGACCATTTATCTTGATACATCTTTTGGTCTTCTTGTAAAAGACTTGATTTGGAGAACATTTCTTTGGTGTATTGGATTTAGATTTATATATTTTACTTAATGGAATATTATTGATCTTATTACTTTGATTTTTGAACGCATTTGGGTCATTTTTCAATATCTTCTTGTAAGTTTGACCATTTATCTTGATACATCGCTTTGTCTTCGTATAATACACTTGATCGGGTTTACAATCTTTTTCTTTCATTATAATATTATTATATTTTTTTCTAGCCGATAATGATATCATAAACCTTTAATTGTTTGGATCCAATTTGAGCTAAATCACATACATCTTTAGAATAACTAAGTGGTAAATCCGGTATACGTACTTTATGCTCACCTCTATTAATGAAACGAACATTTTTATTTAACAAAACTTCATATTCATTGTATCTTGATGTTCCAAACATAGGGAGGCAATGTGTGCCTGGTAAAATCGTGATCACCTTGAGACAACAATCACTATATACACTTGTAAATCTTACAGCCGTTGCTAGATTAATTGAAGTTGATACATATCCTTTGTTCACATACACATTTTTATCAGGTATAGCGAAGAAATTATCATGTACTCCTCTGTACACAATAAGAGGTTTTCGTAATACTGGAGCTTTTTTAATAGTGTTATTTAATGTTTTGTTGAGATTATTTAATAAAGTCTTTACGTCCATTGGTGAAACATAAGACGATGGAATATTTCTCCAAATTTTGAATGCAGAGTACATGCTTGCTGGTGATTTTAACAACCTGTGGTCATTGAATCTTTTAATCGCAGTTTCTTTCATTTGTAGCGTAGCACCATTATAGCTAGGGTTCGTTTTAAACACATATCCTTGTTTTTTCAGTTCTATTGCTTCTAAAAACACGACATCGAGGTCTATGTTGGATAAACTAAGATGTTCTTCTCTTTCAATTTTATTCAAATAAACATCTCCATGATATGAATATGCAAACAGTGAAAATTTTTCTCTCAAACTAATTTTTTCTATGTACCTTTCACAATCTAAAAACCAATCAACATCAATATTGACGCTTGTCTTTAATATCTTGCTCCATAGATGATCATTTAAACTATCACCAAATGTTTCAACTCCTAAAGATAAAACTTCCTTTTTATCGACTGTATTGAAATTATCCTTCATAAGTTGCTGACCCATCGTTGGAAAATATCGTTTGTAATGAAATTGATATTTATTTCTCCTCATTACAACTGAGTTATTCACTCTTTTTCCATCAATTCCATCCATACATATGTTTTCTGTATTTTTTCTTTTTTTCTTATCGATTTCAGATTCATTTATCCCTCTAATTTTTCTTAATTTCAAAAGAAATAATTGTTTTGCCTTTTTACTCACTACTGGTTCCTTAATTGGTTTCAAAAGTAAATTTTTCATTTCCATGGCTTTTTTATGAACCAATGCTTTATTGTTATTGTTTGGTTTATTGTTTGGTTTATTATTTGGTTTAGACATAAACCATTTTATCTTTGCTGACTGGTTATTGAACGCGTTTGGGTCATTTTTCAATATCTTCTTATAAGTTGGCCCATTTATCTTGATACATCGATTTGTTTTCGAATAATACACCTGTTCAGAGTTACAATCTTTCATATTATTATATAATATTATTTTTATTATATTATTATTATAAAATGGTCTGTTCACTAAAAGATGGTGTAAAGTATTCTAGAAAAGAATTAGTCGAAATTGCTAAAGAATGTAAAATCAAATATATTTCAAAATTGAAAAAAATTGATCTTTATAACAAGATTAAAAATATCAGTAGTGCCAGTGGTGATTCAGTCATAGATATAAAAAATAGATTGGTAAAATGTAATTTCAAACTTAACAACAAGCAAATTGAAAACATTGCGAAGATAATAAAGAAAAACAATGTAACCATACCAACGAGTATTAAAGAAAAAAGTTTTAAAAAGCCCGTTAATTCTAAGCCATTAAATGTTAAACCCTTGGACAACTTCGAGGAGTTTGCTTTGCATTTAGATAAGGAACTGATGGGTTTTATCAACAAACCAAACATAAAACCTTTAATGCGTGCGTTTGTTCCTGGAGGGTATGGGCTTCGTATGTTGTTCAAACACAGATTTCATAAAAATGGAGTGATTGCTCCTGGGGACTTGGACATTACAATCAGTACTGACAAATCCAAACTTTCTCCTCAGAAATGTTATGAGCATTTAAAAGACAAATGTATATCATTCATAAAATCTCGACCAGATCCACAAAATTACAAAATGTCAATAATGAAATTCCCTCCTACGTATAACCCAATATTAAAGATGAGACGATTTTCTTTACTTTCTATATATTATAAGGGAGATGAATTCGTCGATCTTGTCATTACAGATAGGGCTATAGATATAAGTGAAATGGACATACAAGTGTCCAATAAATGTCATTTACCAATAAAGAAACCTGATGGATACCTTTTTGAATATTTTCAAATAATTTATATGGAAAACGTTCAAGGGGTAGATAATTATTGCTACTTAAAGAGAAACCCTGTTACTGGCACCTTCAAATGTAAGGGATTAAAGGATATAACAAGGGTTAAGTTGTTATGTAATTATGCTGGTTCTGAAAAGTACGCAAAGCATTGTCATATGATGAAGCAATTAGAAAGTGAAAAATTGAAGAATATGACAGCATCACAAAGAAATGTTGTGTTCCGTCAGCTAAGAAATATGATTTAAATCAAAACAAGGGTACCGCAGGGTGAATAGACTCGGTGAGAATGAGTGAAAGAATACCGATCATAGCAAGTCGTCCTTGAAGAAGTTCAGTTTCCGGTCTGAAAAATCCTTGAATATACCCCTCATCTTTGGGATTACTCGCAGTCCCGATTATTACCAGAGCAGTCACAGCAACAGTAAGACCAATATGTTCTTGAAATTGCGTACTAATAGAATGACCCGTAAAAATTTCATCAATCATAGCGGAAGCAAAGCCAACCATAGCAGCACGTCCATTTACACGTTCGGCTTTGGAGAGATAGTCATTTGGGCGGTCAATCTTGACCAGGGGAGACTTACGAACAGAGGATGAATTCTTATCAATATCACCAGATGCAAATACTTTGGCTTTAGCCTTTCGTCGCGATACATTGTTACGAATGCGAGCAGACACAATAGGAGATGTAATAGTAGAGTTAATAGCAATCATTTTCTTATTTATATAAGTGAAATACTTCTTAAGTCTGTTTATTAATCAACCAAAAGTATTCTCTTTTGATAATTTTACATGCAAGTATCCATCTGGAGTAGCATACTGTATGTATAAATCTCCCATTGTTGCAGTCAATGGAGGCATGATATCTTCTATAAAAACAAGCAATGCCTCGGATGATTTCAATGATGTATAGTCTCTCACACACGTCATAAACTCTCCAAGGGAAGAAGTTTTACTCGGTAAAAATTTAACTATATCCATTTTCATATCAGTAATGATTATTACTGGTATGTTATTTGGATGACGAGACATCAAACGCTTTGCCTTTTTTAGTGCCAATTTAGTGTCCATTACATTAGATTTTATTTAATTCCAATCACTGGGATCTGTTGAACTCAAAAAGTACCAAAAAGGCTTTAATGAGATACCATTCGTTTTTTTATAATTTTTTGGGTGTAATATCAGTTTATGTATGGTTCGTTCATTATTAAATTTTCCCAATATTTGATAAAAGTTATCAGAAGGATTCTTGTCATCAAATCCCAACAAATAGGCTTCATAAGGGTGATATTTTTTATCATCGTTATGTTCCCAACCATATATTACACGTACTTGTTTTTCTGCTGGGATCTGTTGAACATTGGAAAGTGTCTGTCTGTTTGGTAAATTGAGGGATTTAGTTATTCTACTTTTATACGCTGACCATGTCTCTTTTTGTCTCTTTTTAAATAATTGTTCTACGTTTTCAACTGTGACTTTACCACCGAATCTAATTGAAGCAAATATAACTGGTTTATATATTACCTGTTGCGTTTGCTTATCCATTATTGATACAGGTGTTTTGAGATATGACGGTAAAAATCCAAAATCAGGCCGGGTTGGTGTAGTGTATGACATTTCTAAATCTTCCCTTTGAATTTTGAAAAGTTCATTTGAATGGAACAAATCTGAAAATTTTTTATCTTTTATTGCGGTATGTCTATATATTGTCCATTTGTTATCGCTTGAATGGTCAACATATGCCAATTTATATCGTTTATCCATTGTTCGTTTTGTGATAACAAAAACATTTCTTCTTTTCACTGGGATGACACTGGGCCATCCTTTAAACTTCCATTTTACAGTTTTTTTCAAGATTGATGGATACATACTCGTTGGCATTGCTTTAATACCTTTTGTAAATACTTTCTGACCTGTATCCATAGATATGTGATAGAGAGGGTTTTCCAACTTAATTTTCTTCAATTTTCCATTTTCAACTTTTATAGTAAAGTATATTTGCAATGGATACAATTTTGTTTTATCGGTTGAAAGTGTATATGTAGTAAGATGAACAAAATCACCAACTTCAAAATGCGGTTTGTTGCGCCGTTCCTTTTCCTCCCTTTTGTCCGCAGTTTCGAATATTCTTTTTCGGACTATTTCAACCCTTTTATTGTGTAATTGCTTTTGAATTTCAACAACTTTTTCATATTCTTTTTTCGAATATTCTCTGTCCTGTGAATACTCAACAGTATCAATAGCGTTGAAAAATCCAGTAACACCTAACTTTCTTCCTCTATGAACCTCCATAGGGGATAATTTAGTTACACTATGTTTGAGATTATTTATTGCAAATGCTATACTATCAAGCATATCATAGTAAGCATCCACCTTGTATTTACTTATATACATCGCTATGGATTGTTTGATTTGTTTATTTTTGTTTTCAACGAAACCTTGTGTTTGTGGGCTATACGGCTTTCCAATAATAAGATTCACACCAAAATGTTTTAAGAGAGGTTCTAACTCTTTCCCAGTAAACTCAGGTCCTCTGTCAGAACCTAATTTCATCGGTATATCTCCGCTTAAAAATATCCGCTGTAATACGTTTCTTACTGAAATTGTGGTCTTATCCTTGATGGGGTATAAATAAATGAACTTTGAAAATATATCAATAATTACAAGAATATATGAGTATCCTTTGTTTTTATGTGAGTCTTTATGAAAGTCTATTAAATCCATTTGCCAGTATTCAAAAGGAAAAGATGGTCTGAATGATCTAATAACAGGTGTGATAGGTTGTTGTGATAAATTTCTTACTATATATTTGTTTTTTAGGAATTTTGCAACTGTATCTCTATTTATTCCAAGTAACTTTGCTTCGATAACCCTTTGATAAAGAGTGTTTGGATTCAGGGCATGATTCGTTATTTGTTCAAATATTTCGTTTATTTTCCTTTCTTTCTGAGATGGTCTAACGACTGTATAAATGACAGGTAATGGTCCGTTATAAAACGTGTTTTGGTAAAAGGGAGGTATATCATTATCTTCTATTACAAGTTCTTCAGTATCATCAGTTATTCTTAACTTATAAAATGACATTCTTTCTCTAAACCTTTGAGAATACTCAGTATATTTTAACTCTCCTTTCAAATATTTTATTCCTTTTTCATATAATTCGTCTGGATTATTTTGATTTGTTGTATTCCAATTATGTGCTCTGATGGTATTCCAATTCATATTAATAACTTATCAAATTGTTCAAAATTGAAAAAATAAAAAAATCATCATAATATATGGAATTCGTAGCCAATATTATATTCTCGCTTCACGTTTTATTCGTCTTGTTTGTGTTAATAGCTCCTCTTACAGAAGATGTCGCGATATTGATGTTACATGCTATAACTATTCCATTTGTAATGATGCATTGGGTCACAAATGACAATACTTGTTGTTTAACTGTAACAGAGGCATTCTTTAGACAAGATGTTGAAAAAAAGGACTTATTTTTTCATAGGCTGATTGGTCCTGTTTATGAACCACGTCATGATCAATTTATCATACTTGGAATGTTAGGACTGCTTGGTATATCACTAACAAAATTATACCATAGGTGGAATAAAGTACTACTCATTTACGACTTAGCGAAAGAGGATTTGTTTGGTTCAAAAAATGAAAAAGAAAAGGTCGAATAAAATAAAATGGACATTCGTCAAACTATTAAATCCATATGCGGTGAGAGTAATATTGAAAAATATGCAAATGAATACAACATCTATATAAATAGTTCTGGTAAAAAAGGGTTGAGTTTAAAGAAAATAGAACTTGAGCACTACAGAACACCTGAATATAGACAGAGTATATCTGATATACCGCATGTGAGTGGAGATATCATTAACATTTTCATGTTATGTAGAGACAATCAAGAGAATATTAGAAAGACACTTAATACATTGTTCAGTATGGAAGATGAAAATCCTCGATATATTTTTTACTATTGGGTTTTCGAAAACGATTCAACTGATAAAACGAAGGAAATTTTGAAATCTATGCTAGATGGTAAGAATGGAATGCTTTGCACTGGTGTATTGAATACACGTAAATGGAATACTATACGAGACATTAATAGAGCAAAAGACATGGCTCGGTATCGCAAATTAAATAGGTTTATGTGTGAGTTTAAAGGAGTCTCTCATATGGATACTGCTGATTTGAGTGGTATGTTCGACGTGTGGGATGGCACACCAACAGGTTTAGATGGTAGTGATTTTTCCATTATTGTTGATACAGGAGTAAAATTTTCAACAGATATCTTCAAAATGATGATGAATTCTCTGGAAAATAAAGATATAGGTATGGTGGTTCCATTTGGGCATATCAAAGGGAATGAAAATAGATATTATGATACATATGCTTTATGCCAAACAAAAAATAAGATAAATAGTGCGTTTGGAGGTTTTGCGATGGTTCGTTCTAAACTATTTAAAGTATGTGATTGGGGGGTTCATCTACCAACATCCAGTGAGCACAATACATTTTGTTATGATATCATCAAATATGGATATAGTATCAAACTGGATAGAAAAATCAAGGTCGAGTGGCAACCTTAGTCTTTTCATCCTTTCTTTTCAATGTTTCAACTGTTATTCTAACATGTCGCGCTGAAATCTTTCCTGTATATTGCTCGTTACGCTTCGCTTTATCCTTGCCCTTTGCGCGTTTCTTATATTGGAACTCCATTCTTTTTATTAATTAATTAAATTTTTATTTCTTTAATATTGTAAAGAAATGCCAATTAAGAAATCTGAGTATCGAGAATTGGAAAACAAAGCGTTCAAATCCATAACGAATTCTACTTCTAGAATGGTTTTTAAAACTTACTTGAACCCAAAATATCTCAACAAAAATGAACCCAAAAAAATTTTGGAGAAGAAGATGTTATTACATATAGTTCAAAATTCACTCAATAGTTTGAATAACAAAAATAGTATAAAAAACAAGAAATCATTACAATTATATAAAAATTCCCTCGACCAATTAAATGAATTCCCGACTAACAAGAAAGACTTATTGAAATTATTTGAAAACTCCCTGACTAAATTTAATAGACAACCGGAATATAAAAAGAAATTATCACAAATATACAAGAACTCTATTGACAGTTTAAATAAGAATAAAGTCAGAGATCTAGTGAGAAAGAAAATGTTTGAAGACTCCCTCAGAAGATTCAATAGCCAATACAGTAACAAGGCAGTCGAAAGAGTATTAAAAATAAGGAAGAAAACAATGAAAAATTTTGAAAAGTATTTAGTTAAAAAATCCGGAGATTTAAACAAAATGAAAAAGTTTAATAATCTTACAAATGAAATTCAAGAAACAAATTACATAGCTATGAAACAGAACAACAATAATAGCAACACTAATAACAATAATAACAACAATAACAATAACAACAATAACAACAATATGAATGAAAACAATAATACCAATAAGAAACAACAAAATTATTCCAATCATATGTCTATAAACAAGAAATATGGTAATCTAGCAAATTTCACGAGAACCCGCGTCCAAGATTTCTTCTTGAGTCAAGGAGGTAGTAAACGTGGAAGAGGTATCAACCCTCAAATGAACAGCGATTCTGTTTCCAAAATAGCAGTTATTATTCAAAGAGATTATACTTCAATTATAGAGAAACTTAAAAAATTGAATAAAAAAGTAACCATTAATAAATCTTTGATAGTCGGATTACTCTTACATTGCTATCTGAAAACAAGCAAGACCCCAATGCCTATTTTCTTGGTACATAAGGTATTGAGAGAAACACGAAGGGAAACGACCACAAAAAACTCAAATCAGAATACATCTTATGTGAAAACGTTAGAATTCACTAATAAGTTAGAGGAACTTAAACAAACGAAAAACATGTCCATACCATCGCTTAAATGTAGCCTGAAAGAGATTAAAGCGTGGAGATATGTAAGTCCATTCGTAACATATTTGCATAAACTTGATCCAACCACAATTAATAAAAGGATTAACTCGAAAGAAAGTCAGAAATTAATGAAAGTGAGTAATTATAGTAAATATGCTTTTAAGATGTCTGAAAATAACCAATTAATGACATACATTAAAGATATTATAAAAGAGACAGAAGAACTCTGTAAAGGAGTTATAGATGATAAAGCAATCATCAAAAAGGTTATGAAATGCTCTAATAAAAACCCTGTTGTTATTACACCTGATTTTTGGGCGGTTGTTTGTGTATATGTAGTTATGCGTAACAGAGGATACACAATAAAACAAGATGACTTTTTCGCTAATGATATTGGCAAGAAAAATCTCAAATGCGCGTATGATGAAATTACAACAAAATATAGTAAATATACTAAATCTTTTGATTGAGTTCTTCAAGCACTACCCACGGAACATTAAATAACTTACTCCTGAAAGATTTACAATTATATTTATCACAATGACATTTCTGGTATAACTTTTTATTGCGTATCACAAAATAGACGTGGTTTTTACCATGATTCTTTTTAATATTCAAGCAGTATTTTGAATCGGATAGACATGATATACTATCCTTCATCTTTGATACACTCAATATGTTTATATTGTTGTATTCAGGAGCTATACTCCTAACAAAATTTTCCAAAGAATTAGATATTTTACATGAATTCTGTATATTATCTAATGGTTTATACTTAGTGTTGTAATTCGTTCTAATACAACATCCCTCGAATAATTGAAAATCGTAAATGAAATCTTGATTTTCCAAAGCTGTTAGAACACCATTCTTCCACAAATACTTCGGATAGTAATACTGATCAACTCTCCCTTTCTGAGAAAAAGGCATTCGCAAACCCGTTTTAAATACACTTGTATCAATATCATAATCCAACTTTGAAACAAAAGCATTTGCCTCAGTTGCATCTACATTCCATCTTTGGAAAATAATATGCAATCCATGTGTATTATGACCTTCGCAAACAATAGCCATACAACCCCCTGCTCTCAATTTATCACAATCATTTAGAAGAGACCGTATGAAACCTACCTTGTCTTGTAGTGGTTCTTTGATATCTATGTCCATAAACATTTTAAATTTTAGCTGTTTATCAATCTTTTCAACAATACTGAATTTTTCTCCGTCTAATATAGCTTTGTGATATTCTCGTAAAAAATCATTGTTATCTTGAACATACAACTTACCACCAGTCATGAGAAGATGAGTTGGAGGCTTTTCATTATTAAGATACTTTTCATAAAACATCACTATAAGTTATACAAAATCCGTAATCTTAAGTTTTTTAAAAAAGATTGAAAAGGATGGATTGACTATAACTATGCTTGTATTTTACTTTGACAATGAACCTTCACAATTCATTTTTTATACCTAAAGGATCTTGATACACCATAGTATACTAAGCAACAAACAATCAAACAACCAACAATGACAAATACATTCTGCCAAGGCATCACAAAAAAAGGAACCCCGTGTGTGAAAAAATGTAAAGACCAATATTGCGCGCAGCATAGAAAGAACTACAATACTTGTCCTATTTGTATGAATGACGCAATCATTGAAGATACACTGTTATGCGGACACATGATGTGCCAGGGTTGCTCTTATGTGTGTGCTCATGATGGAAAAACCGAATGTCCTATGTGCCGACAAAAAACAAATATAGATAACTATTTTATTACTAAAAATCTGCGCATTGAATTATCCAGAAAAATGGAAAAAATGATATCAAGTGTTGGGGTCAAAAATAAAATCAAAATTGCTGACGAAATCATGTCTTATGTTTTTGAAAATCATTACTACTTTTTGCATACAAATTTAAGAGAAGCTGTCAGATGCAGGCTTTTACATTTCAAAAGTAGAGGTATGAATGTAGATATTTATGAAAAACAACTAGCTTCTTATATGAATAGATTAGAAATGTAATAAAACATACTTAATTTTTTATCAACCTTAAAGAAGATTCATAAAAAACTAAAAAAACCCTTGGATCATTTTTCTCCCTTTAACCCACCCCCCCTAACTAATATTGTTCCAACGAGAGAACAATTATACCCCGTTTTTTATTTTCAATTTATTCCCATCTAATTCTATTTTTTAAGCCTTAATAAAGTGCTTGGTGAGGAAACCCTGGATCTTGAAAAACTCAACCTTCGTCTTCTCAGTGACACCAAAGAGCTTCGCAAGCTTCTTGTCCAAAACAATCTCCTTGTTATTGTCAGGGTTCTTGAGGTTGTTCTCCTTGATGTACTCGGACATCTTCTTAGCAACCTGGGTACGAGCAATAAGATCGTCCTTACCAAGGTCAAGGAAAGTGCGAAGCTCTTCGGATACAGGTCCAGGACGGGCGAAACCAGATGGAGGAAGAGAAGGATCACGAACACGCTTCTGCTTCTTCTGCTTGGAAGCAACCTTTACATCCTTATCGTGCTTCTTCTGGAGCTTACGGACAAGAGGAACGGTGGCTTTGATGAGCTTGTCAATAGCAGAAAGGTTATCAATAACCATAGAGTAATTAATCTCCTCCTCGGTAGTGACAACAGGAGTAGCCTTAGGCTCTTCAACCTCAGGAGGGGGATTTGTAACAGCCTTTGTCTTAGGAGCGGTCTTAGGAGCGGTCTTAGTAATAGTCTTGGAAGTAGTCTTAGGAGCCATTTGTATTGTAATATATATTATATTCGTTGTCCTTAAGTATATTTATATATTTCATAATTTAATGGAAAGAATTTTATCTCAATTAGTGGAAGTTATAGAAAAAGAAGCAAACAACGAAGAAAATAAACTTAAAGAAAGGTTATTAGACCCTATAGTAAATTACCTAGGAAAGCATCTGATGCCATATGTTCTTGCTACGACAATTATAATAGTTTTACTTTTTATCATGTTGATTTATATCGCCTATCTTACAAATAGATTACAAAAAGCAGAAATGAATACATTTTAGCCAATCTCGTCAATGATTCCATACTTCAAACATTCATCTGAATTAAGATAAATATCTTTCATCATCAATTTATCTAATACCTTTTTGGGAATTTTACAATGCTCTTTATATATCTCTCTCATCATATTCATCAATTTAGTGCAATTTTCAGTCTCACCCTTAATTTCTTCATAATTACCTATCACACCTGAACTGAGTTGATGAATCAATACTTGTGAATACTTACTCATAACCCTTTTACATCCACCCAACAATAAATCTGTTCCTGCGCTTGCAACACAACCATCAACATGAGTCACAACAGGAACCTTACAGTCTTTGATATGCTTCATACCGCTTAAACCAGCATATAACTCACCTCCCTCAGAATTGATATACAAATGTATTTTACTATCGTCATCCATATTCTCGCGAACATGTTTTGCAGCTTTATCAAGTTCCCTATGCAATAGCAAAATAGTCCTGCGAGAAACCTCACAATAAAAATATACTTTGTTTCTTATGGAGGTGACATCTCCTTCGTTCAATACATTTTCGTCGTTCTCCTCATCCGTTTTTCTCCTTTTCCATGGTTTCATTTTTCTTATTTTCTTATATTCTTATTTTCTTATATTCTTTAATTCTTATTTTCTTTACCTTCATAAAAAACATAGAAATATAATAATAATGCCAATATGTCCAAGATGTGGTAAGTCTTTGAGTAGCGAACAGGCACTCACCTATCATTTGAATAAGAAATATCGTTGTGGTACTTGGAAATGTGAAAAATGTGGAAAAGGATTTGACACTAAATTCGATAAAAATATTCATGAAATGAATTGCTGTTCAACAGCAACCCAATCATTACAAGACGAACTCATGGAAATATACAAAACTCTCGATAGTATCCAAATTGGAAACAAACAAAAAATGACATTCAAAAATAGAAATATCGTTATAGAATATTTAAAGGAATAGAAACTAATTATAAACATATGAAGGCCACGGGTATAGATAACATTGGTAACACCTGTTATTTGAATAGTGCAATACAAGCACTCTTTTTCTCTCCATCACTTACCAACGTTTTGATACAAGAAAAAGAGAAATTTACTTTCATCACAAATGAAGTCTTTGTCAAATATAATGAAATTATATTCGAATTATTCAAAAAAAGAACACCTAATAAAACACTCATGAGAGATTTCATGTCAGCTTTCCTAAAAGAGCATCCACACTATGAAATTATGACCAGGCATCACGATAGCCACGAAACCCTTCTTGCTATCATAGATAGTTTAGACGAAGCAATAAAACCAATTAATGATATAAAACAAATATTTGACACCAATATAATACAAAAAATAACTTGCCACAAATGCAAACATACAGTTAAAACAGAATACAAAATAAGAAATCTTTCAATCGAAAACAAATGCACTTCCATACAAGAAGGTTTTGATGAACAGTTTAAAGAAGAGAAACTAGACGGATATAAATGCGATAACTGTAAAGAAGAAAAATGTACAAGTTTGAAAAGTATTAAATCATTACCAAAACATATCATAGTAAATATCAATTTATTTGATATGCATGGACGAAAGCAGAAAACCAGAACAGAAATAAATGATACGATTATAGTTAATGGTAAAGAATACGGATTATACGCAACTCTTTGCCATCATGGGTCATCTCAATTTGGACACTACACAGCGAACTGTATATCAAGAGGTGAAAGATACATGATCGATGACGAAACTGTATCAGTAACAAAATCAGATAAAAAATTTAAATTTAACGCTTATACTCTTTTATTCAGACAAACCAATTAAGCTCTCGTTGTTAGATAGGTTTTTTGGTTAGAATATTTTACAGGCATATTAATCAACTTATTATCCTGAAGCTGATCTCTCGCAAGATTAGGCATAAAACGACTATTGAACCTCTCATTAATTCTCGCACCAGCCTGATACTCACCCATCTTATCAGGATCAGGAGCACTCTTCACAAGTATATCAGGGTTCTTAATGATCTCACGGTTATTATCAGGCTTGAATTCACCAACAACCAACTTATTACCATCATTTCTAATATTCATTCTACCAGCACCATTAAAATGATTCACTGTATGAGCATCCTCCCTCTTCGCATACACTTGCGCGTTATTAGTCGCGTACTGGTTTTCCGAACCCGGAAGATAACTCTTTGCAACACCATTGTAACATGTACTCGTCCCCTCACGGATCGTCATATTCGCAGCTTGATTATTGTTATTTATACGCCCAACCGGCTTATAAGCACCCAAAGCTTGACCACACTCTTCCCTCTGTGATTCATTCACCAAAAATGTGCTGTTGTTGTATCCTCCGCCAGTAGACTCATGCGCCTGAGGACCACTTGTCAATCTTCCACAGTTCTCGTCACTCTTGTCAAACCTAAACTGTGTAATGTTTTCGCGAGCCATATG
>ENA-OUOG01003599-OUOG01003599.1-marine-metagenome-genome-assembly--contig:-NODE-3599-length-14252-cov-4.735097_pt1 | contig 14252 bp, 13 predicted proteins | sample MGYA00248635_ERZ508505 | MGnify/ENA primary metagenome ERZ508505 (study PRJEB26176, sample SAMN06267871) | marine metagenome | isolation source: Saanich Inlet, British Columbia, Canada | place: Pacific...
TGGAGCGACTGTTTAGCTGAAAATAGCTGGCTTACCTGCACTCGAATATTATCTAAGTAAAAGGAATTTACATGAACCATATTGTTCACAAACATATTATTTTACGAATTGAAGCAAACAACCCCCCAACAGAACAAGAACTATGTGATTGGATGGTATCACTAGTAGACAAGATTGGAATGAAGATTCTAGCAGGTCCTATTAGTGCTAACATTGACTACATGGATGGCAACAACGGGCCAACTTGTGCAGTTGTTATTGAAACTTCGCACATGGCATGTCATGTGTGGACAGATGTAGATCCAGCATTGATCCAGCTGGATGTTTACACTTGTGGCCCATTTGATCCACAAGCAGTGCTTGATCACATCCAAGTTTGGGATCCAGTAAAAGTCGAATACAAATATTTGGACAGAGAGCATGAGCTACAAGTCCTTGATCATCAGCCACAGTTGAAACTTATATAATGAATATTGAATTACTAAAAAAATTATGCGAGACGCCGGGCATTGCTGGCAACGAAGAGCGTGTTAGAGAACTTATCCACGCAACACTTTCAAGACAGAGTTACCTTGACATCAAAGAAGATGCTATGGGTAATCTAATTGTACACAAGCCAGGAACTGGTACCAAAGTACAATTGCTATGTCACATGGACGAGATTGGCTTTATTGTAAATCACGTTACTGACGAAGGATTTATTCACGTGCAGCCACTAGGCGGCTTTAATCCACGCAACTTGTTTTCACGCAGAGTGCTGGTATGCACAGACAACGGTGACATCAAAGGCGTAATGAATCCTGCGGGACTTCCTGTACACTTAGCAAAGCCAGAAGACAGAAAGAATGTTCCTGCGCCCGACGAGTTTATGATTGACATTGGACTTGGCAAAGACACAAAGGATTACGTACAGATTGGTGACTGGGTTGTTATGGACGAGCCGTTCTTGGAAATGGGCGAGCACAGACTGGTAAGTAAAGCACTGGACAATCGTGTAGCATGCTGGTTAGGTATCAAGACAATTCAAAACTACACAGGCGATGCTGACTTGTATGTAGTGTTTACGGTACAGGAAGAAGTAGGACTACGTGGAGCACAAACCGCTTCGCATGCTATTGCACCTGACATCACACTTGGACTAGACACTACACTTGCTTGTGACACTCCTGGTGTACCCGGCAGACAAACAACAAGTCGCCTAGGCGAAGGTGTATGTGTTGGCATCAGAGACGGCAGTATGATTGGACACAAGCCAACTGTGAAGAAACTGTTTGACATTGCTGAACGCAACGAGATACCTTACCAGCGCAAAGCATCAGCAGCAGGCGGACAAGACGCTGCAGCAGGCCAACGTGCAGGCGATGGCAGCATTGCAGTCAATCTTGCAGTAGGCACACGTTACATTCACACTGTCACTGAAATGATTGACCGTCGTGACTTACAAGCAGCATTAGATCTAACACTAGCATTTTTGAAAGAAGTATAATCAATGATCATCCCTACCGTAATTGAAAAAACAAGTGCAGGCGAACGTAGTTATGATATCTACAGTCGTTTGCTCAAAGATCGTGTAATCATGTTGAACGGTCAAGTAGAAGAACACATGGCCAATCTTGTGGTCAGTCAGTTGCTGTTCCTGGAAAGTGAAGATCCAGACGCAGACATCACTGTGTATATTAATTCGCCAGGCGGCAGTGTTACGGCAGGCTTGGCAATTTATGATACCATGCAGTACATCACACCAGATGTTGCGACTATCTGTACGGGTATGGCGGCTTCTATGGGAGCTGTTTTATTGTGTGCTGGTCAAGAAGGCAAGCGTACTGCTTTACCTCATTCACGGGTCATGATTCACCAACCACTTGGTGGAGCGCAAGGACAGGCATCAGACATTGAAATTACCGCACGTGAAATCATAAAACTCAAAGACGAGTTGTACCAAATCATCGCAAAACATTCAGGTCAAACCATGGAGAAAATCACTCTCAATAGTGACCGTGACTATTGGATGAAAGCCGAAGAGGCCAAAGCCTATGGAATGGTCGACGAAGTATTGACAAAGTAACCCCATTTCCCATGAGCGAAGAAGAATTAAGCTGTTCCTTTTGCGGTCGAGCAAAGCCACAAACCGATTTATTAATTGCCGGTCTAGATGCACATATCTGTGATCGTTGTATAGCTCAAGCCCATGGAATTGTTGAGGAAGAAAGTTCTGAATCGACTGCTGAAAATTCCAGTTTTGAACTAAAACCACCCAAAGAAATTAAAGCCTTTTTAGACCAGTTTGTCATAGGACAAACCGACGCTAAAAAAGTGCTATCTGTTGCAGTATACAATCACTACAAACGAATTTTGAATCCTCAAATTGACGAGGAAATTGAAATTCAAAAAAGCAACCTACTATTGGTTGGTCAAACAGGAACTGGAAAGACATTATTGGCTCAAACCATTGCAAAAATGCTCCAACTTCCGCTTGCCATAGTAGATGCAACCATTTTAACGGAAGCAGGATATGTTGGCGAAGATGTCGAAAGTATCTTAACGCGTCTCCTCCAAGCCGCCGACTATGATGTGGAAAATGCTCAAAAGGGAATTGTTTTTATTGATGAAATCGATAAAATTGCCCGTAAAAGTGACAACCCATCCATCACCCGGGATGTTTCAGGAGAAGGGGTACAACAAGCCTTATTAAAACTATTGGAAGGAACCATTGTCAACGTTCCACCAAAAGGAGGGCGCAAGCATCCCGATCAAAAATTTATCGAAGTAGACACCTCCAATATCCTTTTTATTGCCGGAGGTGCATTTGACGGGATCGAAAGAGAAATCAATAAGCGACTCAACCTGCAAGCCATTGGATATAAAATGGCTAAGACTACAGAAGAGATTGACAAAGACAATCTACTTCAATACATCAACCCAAAAGATGTTAAGTCGTTTGGTCTCATCCCCGAGATCATTGGACGCTTGCCCGTGCTCACTTATATGCATCCGTTGGATAGAGAAACCTTGCGTTCCATTTTAACTGACCCTAAAAACGCACTAACCAAACAATACATCAAGTTGTTTGAATTGGACGGGATTAAATTAGAATTCACCAATGGAGCTTTAGATTTTATCGTGGACAAAGCCTTGGAATACAACTTAGGTGCAAGAGGATTGCGTTCTCTTTGTGAAGCCATTTTAAATCAGGCAATGTTTGAAATGCCCGGAGGAGAAGAAACTGCCTTAAAAGTGACCAAAATCTATGCCGAGAATCAGCTCAAAAAGGTAAACACTTCAAAGCTAAAAGCGGTTTCCTAAGCATTCATCACAAGTAGATCCTCAAGTAATTTTCGATCATTGGACAAGCGAGGAACCTTGTGTTGTCCACCAAGCTTGTTTTTCGTCTCTAGCCAATCGTAAAAAAGGCCTTTTCTTGCAAGACGAATTGTAGGGAGCTGCATTGTCAAATCTTTGTACCGCTTGGCCTCATAGTCAGAATTCATTTCTTGAAGGGCGGTATCTAAAGCAATTTTAAATTCTTCGGGATTGTTTGGGGGTACGTGAAACTCAATCATCCATTCATGACTTCCTTTGGTTTCATCTTGCATAAAAACAGGAGCGGCTGTGTAGTCTACCACCTCAACACCACAAAGCTTGGCGGCTTGTGCAATAGCTCTATCTGCATTTTCAATCACCAATTCTTCTCCAAAGGCATTAATGAAATGCTTGGTCCTACCCATGATTTGAATACGATAGGGAGACAATGAAGTGAAACGAATCACATCGCCAATTTTATAGCGCCATAGACCGGCATTTGTTGTAATGACAAGTGCATAATGCACCCCTAATTGAACCAACTCCAAGGGGACGATAGCAGCATCGCTTTCGCCTAAGGGAATGAACTCATAAAAAATACCATAATCGAGCATGAGCAATAATTCATCAGAACCATTTTGATCTTGGATGGCAAAAAAACCTTCAGAGGCGTTATACGTCTCGTAGTACTTCACATTTTGACCTTCAAAAAGAGTATCGTATTGATTTCGGTAAGGATGAAAACTTACGCCACCGTGGAAATATACTTCAAGATTAGGCCAAATATCATTCAATTTCTTCTCTGGAGATGCTTCCAATATTTTGTGTAACAACACCAACATCCATGACGGTACACCAACCAAACTAGTGACATTTTCCTTTGAACACTCTATGACCATCGCGGCTAACTTTGCCTCCCATTCGGCCATTAAAGAAACCTTTAAACTGGGTGTGGTATTGATTTCAGCCCAAAGAGGAAGGTTTTCAGTCATTATGGCCGATAAGTCACCAAAAGAACTGTGGGCATTTTCGTACATTTCCTGACTACCCCCCATCCGCAGTCCCTTTCCTGTAAACAATTGTGCCTCTGGGTTGTTGTTAATATAAAGAGACAGCATATCTTTCCCACCCTTGTAATGGCAATCTTCCAAGGCTTGAACACTCATTGGAATAAATTTACTTTTGGCATTGGTTGTTCCACTCGATTTTGCATACCATTTGATGGGTGTCGGCCAAAACAAATTTTGCACTCCATTTCTACTTGCATTGATATCGCTAGCTATGTCTTCGTAGGTTACAATTGGGAGGCGTTCGGCAAATGTTTCATAGCGGTGAATTGAGGAGAAATCGTATTTAACACCCACAGCTGTTTTTTGAGCAAAACCCAGCAAATCTTGAAGAACTTCTTGTTGCACTTCAATGGGGTGCTTTAAAAATAGATCAATTTGATGAATACGCTTTTTTAGAAACCAAGAAGCAATGGAATTGAATAAGGGGAAAGGCATAGAATATATATCTTTGTGGTAAAAATAATCCTTTCCTCGATATGTTTACAGGAGTTCTCAAAAAAATGCAATCTGAAATAAGCCAAGAGATCAATTATTACCTGAATCTCTCTGGTCAATTTCTTCATATGAATCAGTGTATTGACAAAACCATCTCATTGACTCACAAAGGTTTTGAATGTTTAAACTGCCAAAAAACTGAACCTATTTTTAGACAAGGATTTTGTAAAAATTGCTTTTTTGAGAGTCCACAGGCGGGCGATTGGATCATGCGGCCAGAACTAAGCACCGCTCATTTGGATATTGAAGATCGCGATTTGGCCTACGAAAAGAAAGTACAGCTCCAGCCTCACATTGTCTATTTAGCACTTTCCAGTCATCTAAAAGTTGGGATAACCCGAAAGACGCAGCTACCCACCCGATGGATTGATCAAGGAGCTCATCAGGCGTTAGCACTTTTAGAACTTCCAAATCGATACCTTGCTGGTGTGGGAGAAGTCGCCCTTAAGGAGCATTTTTCAGACAAAACCAATTGGCGAAAAATGCTTCAATTCCAATCGATCCCTGAAATTGATTGGAAGGAAGAGCGCAACAAAGCCATCGATGCTTTACCCAAGGATTTAAAACCCTATATTGTACAGGATGAAAATATTTTAACCCTTCCTTTTCCTGTAGAACGCTATCCTGAAAAAGTAAAAAGTTTAAATCTAATCAAGTCAGAAAGTTATACTGGTGTCTTAAAAGGAATAAAAGGGCAATACCTTATTTTTGAAGATGACACCGTATTCAATGTCCGTTCAAACGAAGGCTTAGTTGTAGCAATAGACGCGATTTAAAGCTCGTGTGTTTTTGCTGAATCTTCAACCATCCGATTGATCTCGGTCAATTCAACTTTAGAGAGATTGCGCCATTTCCCAACAGGAACATCTAAAGCTACATTCATTATACGAATTCGCTTAAGGGTGACCACACGGTAGTCAAGGTATTCACACATGCGTCGAATTTGACGATTTAATCCTTGGGTAAGAATAATTTTAAACTCCTTTTTATGGGTTTGTTTAATAATACATGGACGCGTTACCGTATCTAATATAGGCACTCCCTGTCCCATTTTATCGATGAATTCTTGGGTGATAGGCTTATTGACTGTAACAATATATTCTTTTTCGTGTTGGTTGCGGGCGCGTAAAATTTTGTTGACAATGTCGCCATCGTTGGTCAAGAAAATGAGACCCTCAGAAGGCTTGTCTAGGCGACCAATGGGGAAAATTCGCGAAGGAAAATTAATAAAGTCGATGATATTGTCTTTTTCCACCCGTGTGTCTGTGGTGCAAACAATTCCCACGGGCTTATTGAAAGCAATATAAACTGGAGCATCTCCTTTTTGGTTCACAGAAATTCCATCAACTGCAATCACATCTGTTTTGGTTACCTTCATTCCCATTTCAACCGGATTCCCATTGACGGTAATTCGACCAGCGTCAATCAACTTATCTGCAGCTCTACGAGAACAATAGCCAATTTCACTGAGGTATTTATTGATGCGAACAGCTGTGTTTTCTTCCATGATTAATCAAAATGAATTTCTTCTCCCACCGCTAGGGAAAACCTTTTTCTAAAAAATCCCACGAATAGATACAAAAAAGGTGTATCAATTGCAGCAATCAAGACTTTGAATAACACACTAGACACCACCAATCCCCAAAACAAATTCCAAGGTAAAACACCAAAAAAACACAGCAATACTATAACGGTGGTAGAATCGATTATTTGGGAAGCAAAGGTGGAAAAATTATTCCTCAGCCAAAGGTGCTTCCCTTGGGTTAAATTTTTCCAAAAATGATAAATGCGAATATCAATAAATTGAGCAAACAAATAAGCAATCATGGACGCTAAAACGGCCAAAGGAGACAAGGAAAAAACACGTGTAAAGGTCACATCGTCGATAGGAGATGAGGCCATGGCAGGGACTAGCCCGGCCAGCAATAAAATTCCTATTGAAAAAAAGGAAGCAAAAATTCCAGCAACTACAACTTGATTGGCGCGCTTTTGCCCATAAATTTCTGAAATCAAATCAGTAATTAAAAAGGTAATGGGATAGGGTAAAATTCCTACTGAAAGTTCAAATAAACGAATTCCAAACACAGAGACATCCATTGGATACCAATAGAAAAACTTTTGAAAAATAAGATTGGACACCACCAAAGAGGTAATAAACAATGCCGCCAAATAGAGATAAATCTTTTGTGCGAGTGCCCTGTCAGTTAACGTCATGCGCTATTTTATTTCTACCGTATACGGCAAGCGAATTTCAATATTAGGTCGCTCTGTTTTTTGTGTTAAGGTAGTTAAAAAAGCTTGAATTTCTTTGGGGTAGTTTGCTGTTATTTGTTCTTGAATACTTCCAAAAGGACCCATTACGGATAAAAAGTCGTCGAATTCTGGTTCTATTTTAGGGTAAGAAATTAAATTGTATTCCTCGAGTTCTGCCAAGCGTGCTGCAGCTTCAAGCGCTTGTTCTAGTCCGCCTAATCCATCGACTAATCCGTTTTCAAGGGCTTGTTTTCCTGTCCAAACACGTCCTTGAGCAATGGCCTCTACTTCTTCTAGGGTCATGTTTCTTCCTTCAGCTACACGCTCTTTAAAGGTTTCATATACATGTTCGATTCCTTCTTTAATGCTGGCTCGGAATTCGCCAGAAGGAGATTGGAAAAGGCTAAAGCCTAAAGCGTTTTTGTGGGTCATAACATGTTGTGCATTGATCCCTATGGATTCGGTAAATTGTTTTACGTTAGGAACTGTTGCAAAAACACCAATGGATCCTGTGATACTTAAATCGTTGGCGTAGATTTCATCTCCAGCTACGGCTAAATAATACCCTCCAGAAGCAGCAACATTCCCCAAAGAAACCACCAAAGGTTTCTCCTCTTTTGCTTTCATTAAGGCGTTCCAAATGATGTCTGAACTTAATGCATTTCCACCGGGGGAATCAATTCGTAAGACAATGGCTTTTACACGGCGGTTCTCTACCGCATCTTTTATCGCATCTAAAAAAACCTCTTGTCCAATGATGTATTCTGATCCTTCACCATACAATACAGGGCCTTGGGCATAAATTACAGCGATGCGTTCACGAACTCCTTTTTTGTATAGACTGTTCCCACTAGTAAGCCGATTTAGGTTTGTTTTTCTGATTTTATCGTCTTGTTCTAAACCTAGTGCTGTTTTCAGTTTTGCTTTATAGTCATTCTCATATAGCAGACCGTCAATTAAACCTACTTCCATCGCATTTTCAGGAAGTCTTGCGGATAACTCTTCAGCAATGGATTTTAATTTAGCGCTAGATAATGAACGTGAAGTCTCAATTTCTTCGCTCACAGTTCCCCATACTGAATTCAATAAAGATTGAATTTGGGTGCGATTGGCTTCACTCATTTCGCTTTCCAAATAGGGTTCTACGGCACTTTTGTATTTTCCATGACGAACAACTTCCATTTTAAAGCCATACTTTTCTTGGAAATCTTTGTAGTAAAGCACCTCTGCCGCCAAACCTTTAAATTCCATTTCACCAAGCGGATGTAAAAAGATGGAATCAGAAACTGAGGCGAGGTAATATCCTTTTTGCGAATAATAATCACCAAATGAATAGATGAATTTTCCTTCTGCTTTAAATTCATTTAACGCTTTTCGTATACTTTGTGCTTGTGACCATCCCATGGAAGGAAACTGACTATGGAGATCAATTCCTTTTATATTCTCATCTTTTGCCGCCTTTTTTATGGCAGCAATTACATTATTGAATTTTAAAACGTCATCCCCTAAACCAAGGGCTTGTTCAAACTCTTTGGTAGAAGCAACATTATCCTTAACAGGAAGATCTAAATCCAGCGCTAAAATGCTGTTTTCTTTTACTTCAACCTCTGTGACAGCTTCTGTTCCAAAGGCGGAAGCAATTCCAGCAATGGCCATAAAAAAAACAATCCCAATAAAAATAAAGGCAACAATAGTACCCAATATCGATGCTAGAAAACTCTTTAAAAAATTCATAATTGTCTATTTATTCTAGCTATTAGGCGTTAAAATATCCAAATTGTTACAAAAAAAGAAATTCTATCCTGAAAATAATTAACTTTGAAATAAGCCAAAACCTTATCTATGAAAAAAGTTATCTACCTCTTCTGTATTCTTTTTCTACTTGCTTCTTGTAAAGTAAATCAATATACCGGAAAAAAAACATTTAACTTTTATGGGAATAAAACTGTTTTTCCCATGGCCTTTAAAGAGTATTCCGCTTTCCTTGAGCAAAACGAGGTGATAGAAAACACTCGCGAAAGTGACCAAATTAACCGGGTGGGGAAAAAAATAACTGCAGCTGCAGAAGCCTATTTTCAACACAAAGGAAATCTAGCCGTCCTAAAGGATTATGCTTGGGAATACAATTTGGTAAAGAATGACCAACGCAATGCCTGGTGTATGCCCGGCGGAAAAATTGTTTTTTATACCGGTATTCTACCCACTGCCAAAACGGAGGCTGGGATTGCTGCTATTATGGGGCATGAGGTAGCACATGCATTGGCCGATCATGGAGCACAACGCATGAGTGCTAACACGGCAAAAGTTGGCATGGACTTTTTGGTTGGTCGATCTGTAAAAAACCACCCCGAAGACAAACAAAAGAAAATTTTGGCTGCCTATGGTATTGGAAGCCATGTGGCTGGAATACTTCCCTTTAGTAGAAAACACGAAACTGAAGCCGATCGAATTGGATTGGAATTGATGACCATTGCCGGCTATGCTCCAAAGGAAGCGGCCGATTTATGGCGGAGAATGCATGATGCTTCGGAAGGAAAAACACCCCCTGAAATCCTGAGTACTCACCCTAGTAGTCTTCGGAGAATTCGGAATATAGAAGCCCATATCCCCGTGGCTGATTCACTGGCTGCTGTCCTTCAAAAAAACTGAGATCACTTCCCTGCTCTATGTGATTTGCGTATTTTTGGCCCATAGAAATATATCATGATCTATCTTTCCTTGGGCAGTAATATGGGTGACCGAATGGGGTTTTTACAACTCGCCCTAGGCATGATTGAATACCGTATTGGCCCAATTCAATCTGTCTCAACTGTATACGAAACTCCTCCCTGGGGGTTTGAAAGCACACCTTTTTACAATGCTTGTCTGGGGGTTGAGACTATCCTTTCGCCCGAGGAGGTATTGACCGAACTCTTGTCCATAGAACGATTTTTAGGAAGAAAACGCTCTATGGCGGAAGGTTACCAGGCAAGAACCATTGACCTGGATATTCTTTTTTATAACGATTTACGCCTCGATACAGCTGACCTAAGTCTCCCCCACCCGCGAATTGAAGAACGGAAATTTATTTTAGTTCCCTTGACAGAAATTGCCCCTGACTTTATTCATCCTCATCTTTTAAAAAGCATAGATGAATTAAAACAAAACTGTGAAGACAAGGCAGAACTAACTCCACTCCACGAAAAACTCCTCCTTCCCACGAAAAGAAATTTTATTGCCATAGAAGGAACGATAGGAGCTGGAAAAACGGCTTTTGCCCATCGATTAAAAGAAGGACTGAAAGGCTGCTTATTACTCGAGAATTTTTATGACAACCCTTTCCTAGCAGACTTTTATAAAGACCCCAAATCCTATGCACTATTGGTGGAAACTGCTTTCCTTGAGGAGCGAGTTAAGCAGTACAAAAGGTTTTTTTCAGCAGAAACAAAACTTCCGCTCATAGCCGATTATAGTATGGAGAAATCCTTGCTATTTGCAACAAAAAATCTTTCGCCAAAAGACTTTGATTCCTACCAAAAAAAATACCGTTACAGCACTCAAGAACTAGCCCAACCCGATCTGATTATCTTCTTGCAACAAAGCGTTTCCAAAGCCTTGTCAAATATTAAGCATCGAGGGCGCTCATTTGAACAAAACATTACACCAGTCTATTTGATGGAGATTGAAAGTGGCTATGCTGAATGGAAAAAGACAACTTCGCTTAATTTCATTGAACTTGATTTGAATGCAGTAGATTTTGTAAAACAGCCCGAAGATTTCTTCCCCCTATTACTGGCCTTTTTCCGTAGTTAATTTTTGGTAAAAATCCCAACACACCACTCCAGTTGTTACGGCAATATTGAGGGAATGCTTTGCCCCTTCTTGCGGGATTTCAATCACCTTTCCTGCTTCAGCTATGACTTGCTGTTGGACTCCTTTTACTTCGTTTCCCAAGACAAAGGCCGTTTTGGTTTTTAGGGAGGGTTTGTAGTCATTGAGATAGGTTGCTCCTTCGGCTTGTTCAATGGCATGTACTTCAACACCTTTTTGGGTTAATTCTTGCACCAAGTCAACCGCATCGTTGCGGTATTCCCAGGCAACAGAATCTGTGGCTCCCAAGGCCGTTTTATGAATGTCTTTGTGGGGTGGTGTTGCTGTGATCCCACAGAGGTAAATTTTTTCAATCAAAAAAGCATCAGCAGTACGGAAAACTGAACCAATATTATTTAAACTACGGATGTTATCCAAGATAAGAATCAAGGGTGTTCTGGCAGCTTCCATGGCTTCTTCAGCTGACTTCCTTCCTAATTCACTGTTTTTTAATTTTCTGTTTTTCATGTGATTCAAATCCTATTCAAAGGGTTTTATACTGTAAAAATAAGGGTTATATTCGCAAGTATACCAATAAAGAAAGTCCTTTGGCCAAACAAGCGAAAGAAACCCCCTTAATGAAACAATACAACCGGATCAAGGCAAAGTATCCGGATGCATTGTTGTTGTTTCGCGTGGGTGATTTTTACGAAACCTTTGGCGCCGATGCCGTCAAAGCAGCAAAAATTCTTGGCATCATTCAAACCAAACGAGGTGCTGGTAGTGCTAGTGAAACCGAATTGGCTGGATTTCCGCATCATTCGCTAAATACCTATTTACCCAAATTGGTTAAGGCGGGTTGTAGAGTCGCCATTTGCGATCAGTTGGAAGATCCAAAAATGACCAAAACCATTGTTAAACGAGGCGTAACCGAATTGGTTACTCCTGGTGTAGCTCTGAACGACGATGTTTTGGAACAAAAGAAAAATAATTATCTGGCCGCTCTTGTTCAGGGAAAGAAAAATTGGGGCGTCTCCTTTTTGGACATTTCTACTGGGGATTTTCTGGTCAGTCAAGGAAGTTTACCCCATATAAATCAGCTGTTACAAAAATTTCAACCGGCAGAAGTGCTGGTTCCCAAGCCACTAAAAAGTCAATTTCAAACCCATTTTGGCGCTGAATTGAATCCTTTTTTTCAAGAAGATTGGGTATTCCAATATGCCTTTGCTGAAGATAGTTTGACCCAACACTTCCAAACCAAAAACCTCAAAGGCTTTGGTCTGGAAGACGATATAGAAGGCGTTATTTGCGCTGGGGCGGTCTTGCACTACCTCTCTGAAACGCAACACACCAAGCTAGAACATATCAATAGCCTGCAAAAAATTGCGCACGATGCCTATGTTGGCATTGATCGTTTTACTGCACGTAACCTGGAATTGCTCTACTCTACTTCCGTTGGTGGGGTTTCCTTGATTGATGTCATTGACCAAACGGCTACCGCCATGGGTGGACGCTTGTTGCGCCATTGGGTGAGTTTCCCCCTTAAGGACAAAGAAGCCATTGAAGACCGTCATAGGCTAGTAACTGCTTTTTTAAACGAAATCGATGCTACGGAAAAAATTCGCCTTCACCTGAAAAAAATTGGCGACATCGAACGCTTAATGGCAAAGATTGCGACGCAAAAAATTAGTCCCCGCGAGTTGATCTTATTACAGCGATCCCTAGAAGAAAGCAACGCCTTAAAAAAAGTCCTAGAACAAACGAGTCAAGAAGAATTAAAGGCAAAAGCCCAGCAACTTCCACCCTGCAGTCAACTCCACGAAACTATTACTACAACCTTAAAAGAAGATGCGCCCGTAGCCACCTCGAAAGGGAACTTTATTGCTGATGGCTATTCGACTGACTTAGACGAATTAAGGGTCTTGCTCCACTCTGGGAAAGCCCATTTGGATGCTATGTTGGCACGCGAAACCGAAGCCACGGGTATCCCCTCTTTGAAGATTGCTTTCAACAATGTTTTTGGCTATTATATTGAAGTTCGTAATACGCACAAAGACAAAGTACCGGAGCGATGGACCCGAAAACAAACTTTGGTGAATGCCGAGCGATACATCACAGAAGAACTCAAAGAATATGAAACCAAGATTCTTGGGGCAGAAGATAAAATCCAGCAATTGGAGCTCAATTTTTATCAGCAGCTTCTGCACTCCCTCCAAAAAGGATTGGGCGAACTAAAACAAACTGCCGTTGCCTTGGGGCAAATCGATTGCTTGCAGAGCTTTGCCCTACTCGCCCAAAAAAACAATTATTGTTGTCCTCGGCTCATAGAAGGAACTTCATTGACCATTAGCGAGGGTAGACATCCTGTTATTGAACAACAGCTTCCTGCGGGCGAAGCCTTCATCGCAAATGATGTCTTTCTCGATCGTGAAGAACAACAGATCATCATGATTACTGGGCCCAATATGTCGGGAAAATCAGCCCTATTACGTCAAACAGCGCTGATTACAATCTTAGCACAAATGGGAAGTTATGTTCCCGCTACTGCCGTCGAAATGGGAATTGTCGACCATATCTTTACGCGTGTGGGGGCGAGTGATAATATCTCCCTTGGTGAATCGACCTTTATGGTTGAAATGAACGAATCGGCCGCGATACTGAATAATATAACCGCCAATAGCTTGGTCTTACTGGACGAAATAGGACGAGGTACTTCGACCTATGATGGGATTTCAATTGCATGGGCCATCGCTGAATATCTACATCAGCACCCAGCGCAACCCAAAACACTTTTTGCTACCCACTACCACGAGCTCAACGAAATGGAACATCGGTTTGATCGGATCAAAAACTTCAATGTCTCGGTAAAGGAGCTGAAAGACAGTGTGCTCTTTTTACGTAAACTTAGCCCAGGTGGAAGTGCCCATAGCTTTGGAATTCATGTAGCCAAAATGGCGGGCATGCCCCCGCAGGTTGTCAAAACAGCTGAACGTAAGCTAAGCTTCTTGGAAAAAAGCCATCAGGAAGAAGACCGTAAAGAAGCCTTAAAAAAAGATCAGCAGCAAATACAACTCAGTTTTATCAACCTAGACGACCCCCTATTGGAAGCATTACGGGACGAAATTGTTGACTTAGACATTGATACGCTTACCCCAGTAGAAGCCTTGATGAAACTCAATAGCATTAAGCGGCGATTGGGCGGAAAAAAGGAGACGTAAATTCTAAAAAAAAGTCGGCGAAATTTAAAATTTATTTTACCTTTGCCATCCTATGCGAAAGTAGCTCAGGGGTAGAGCATCACCTTGCCAAGGTGAGGGTCGCGGGTTCAAATCCCGTCTTTCGCTC
>ENA-OUOG01003601-OUOG01003601.1-marine-metagenome-genome-assembly--contig:-NODE-3601-length-14246-cov-4.671184_pt1 | contig 14246 bp, 11 predicted proteins | sample MGYA00248635_ERZ508505 | MGnify/ENA primary metagenome ERZ508505 (study PRJEB26176, sample SAMN06267871) | marine metagenome | isolation source: Saanich Inlet, British Columbia, Canada | place: Pacific...
AAGATCAGGCTTCGAAGGGTATCTGATTGGAAAGTCCATAACCACTATTCTCCCACCAAGAGTTCGTGTGCTCTTTTCAATTGCTGCGGACTACCTAAATCTGCCCATGTCTCATGAAGAGGAAAAGCGAGGGCCTTCCCTCCCTTGAGATTTTCTACGATCAACTGCGGCATGTCGGTCACCTGATCTGGGGTTACCGAGGCGACTACCTCAGGATTGAGGACATAGACCCCCGCGTTAACTAAATCCCTTCGAGTCGGCTTTTCTTCAATTCCTTCGATCACGCGACCATTGGTGGTCATCACACCGTACGGGATGATTGTTTCAACGACTTTCGCACCCACGGTTATTGTTGCCAGGTTTTCCTCGTGGTAGTCCAACATTTTGCCAATGCTAGACGACAAGATAATGTCTCCATTCATGACCACAACCGGAGACGAAGGGGCATCCCGAAAAAGTGACAGAGCTCCGGCAGTGCCTAGCGCTCGGTCTTCCTTAAGGTACCGGATATTAACCCCGAACCGAAAGCCGTCTTGAAAGAATTCTTCGATCTGCTCTCCCAGGTAATTAATTGCGAGAACAATGTCGGTGAACCCTTCCCCACGAAGGCTGTGAATGATGTGCTGGAGAATGGGCTTGCCCCCAACGTGTAGCAAAGGCTTCGGCGTTTCCTCGGTCAGCGGTCGCAAACGCAAACCTTTACCGCCGGCCATAATCACCACCGTGTTCGGCCGATCAGGGCGTGTTTGACCGTCCGATCGCTGCTCGACACACAACAATCGGCCATTCAAATCAACCACCGGAATTTCCTTCAAATCTGGCCTTAACCGCGAAACTTGACCGGAGAATCCACCATCTTTTTCCACAAGCTTCATGTAGTCCGTGTTGTAGGCCGCATCTGCGGGGCTGTCGAGCCCGTGCCCTTCGAGCAGGGCTCTTCTCACGTCGCCATCCGTCACCGTCGCCTGGAGCACACCGCGAGCGTCAACAACGAAAACCGTTTCTACCCCAGTGTGGTTGATTTTCTCAACGATTTCACGGACTGAGTTGGGTTCACTGATGGACCAACGTGAGAGATCGTAATCGCGGATGGTTACCCCCTAGTCGCTTTCTGGCTCGTCCCAGTATTTCTTGTACCCAAGGCTACCGAACGCGGTTGACTCCAGAAGGCTAATAATCTTGTCTGACGCGCCCACTCCGCCGTACGGGGTTTCCATTCCCTCAAAAGAGGACAAAAAATCGGAAGTCAAGACGATTGAAATTGCCGATTCGATTTCCCTACGACTGGTGCCACACGACAACACACTTGGCGCTTGAATACGTCCACTCTGTCTTGGGCCAATGTTAACTGTTGGAACTCGCAAAGCGGGTGCCTCCAACAGGCCACTCGAGGAATTACCGATTACCGCACTCGCGTACGAGAGCAGAGAGAGGTACTTCTGGGTCCCGAGAGAAGAAAACATGTGCCATTTCTTGTTCTCGCTCGTCGCCCCTGTCAGTACTTCAGAGATTAGTTTATTCTCAGGGTCAGCATTGGGAAGAGTGAAAATGACGGTCATCTCCGGGAAAGACGACAGTGCCGCCACTATGCTCCTAATTTCCGCCATCGTGTCATGCTCGTCAGCAGTAACCGGATGATAGGTCACCAGAAGCAAGCGGTGCCCGAGTGGAATGCCCAGCTGGGCTTCTAGCTGTTCCCTCGTCAGTTTTTCATAGTTCCCTACAGCGTCAACCCCTAGCCCCCCTACAACAGCGACAGAATCGGGGTTTTCTCCGGCACGAATGAGTCGGGCCGCGTACTCGGGTGCCGCAACCGCGTGAAGCTGAGAAAACTTGGAGATAGCGTGTCGAATGGCGTCATCAAACGCCCCATTGGTTATCTCGCCCCCGTGAACATGCACAATCGGGATATTCAGAAAAAAAGAGGCGAGCGTTGGCGCCAACAGTTCATATCGGTCACCGACTAACAAGACGGCATCCGGCGCGAGAGCCTCCAGAGCATCGGTGAAGGCGATTGTCCCCGCCCCTATTTGGCGCGAAACATCAGCGCCGCTCGCTGCGCTTGTAATCTCACTAATTAGCCGGTCGATTTTGAAGCCGGCTTGACGAATATCTTCCACAGTTGAGCCAAACTCCGGCAGGAGGTGTGCCCCGGTTACGATTAGCTGTAGCTCAAGAGCGTGTGATGCTTCAATCTTGTGCAGCACCGGCTCCAAGAGGCCATATTCTGCTCGACTGCCTGTCACCACAGCAATCTTCAAGGCAACTCAATCTGTTGTTGCGGCAGGTACGTCTTATGGGCTCTCTGGCCAATCAGGTCTGGCAGTCTCATCGGTGAGAGACCATCTCCTGGTCTCATGACGCCTAGGTTTTCCTCTACGAAAATCTCCCCCTTCTTAATGGTGCTGGTGGCGACGATTGATTTACGAACCACATGGCGATTGAGCGTCTCTGCACTTGTCACCTCTTTTTTGTTATGTCCGAACGCCAGCTCCACGTTGCGGATTGACCTCACCATTCGTTCGAATTCGTGGGGTTCAAGCGAGGCAGCGTGGTCAGGTCCCGGCATGTTTTTATCTAGTGTGATGTGTTTTTCTATCACTGAAGCTCCGAGTGCCACAGCTGCGACAGCAGCATCCTGTCCTAACGTGTGATCGGAATATCCGACCGCAACTCCCCATTTTTTTCCCATTTCGACCATCGCTCTGAGGTTTGCCTGCTCAATGGGAGCTGGGTACTCAGTTGTGCACTGAAGCACCGTAATCTTGGACCTAGGAAGCCCAGACGACTCAAGCACTTTGATGGCCGACAAGACCTCTTCCGCCCGAGATGCACCTGTGGATAGTAAGACGTTCGCCCGTTGCTGCCCAACTTTAGTCAGGAAGGGATAGTTGGTAACGTCCCCTGATGCTACTTTAATGAAATCGAGGTCGAGGCCAAAGACAAAGCTTGCGCTGTTCGCATCATGGGCGGTGGTCAAGAAACCTATTCCTACGCCAGCACAATGGGCCGACAGGTCTTCAAAGTCGCTTTCCGAAAGTTGCAACGAAGATAACAAATCGACTTGGCGATCGCCTTCAAACGAGCTTTTCTGATACCTCGCCACTGGAGCAACCTTTGAGGCAAGTTGAGTTGCCTCAAAGGTCTGGAACTTTGCGTAATCAGCTCCCGCATCGAAACAGTGTCTGACAAGCTCTTTTGCCGTCGAGAGCGAACCGTTGTGGTTGACGCCGATTTCGGCAATCACCGTAACTTTGTTTTTCTGCGAATTAACGCGCATGTTCATCCTTTCCGGCTGAAAACTTTTGCTAAACGTCCGTCACGCCACCAAAGATGCCGACGAGGGCAGGCAGATTGTTCGTGAGTAAAGGTCGGTGGATGTTGGCGCGGGGGTGCTGGGCGACAATCGGTAAGGCACAAGATTGTTCAGAGGTTTCCACAATGGTCGAACCGGGATACCTCGGTTGAGGCAGGTCTCGAGCACATTGTCGCGCTCACTTGCAAGATTGCGTGAAAGCACGAAGGCATGGAGCCAATAGTTGCTTTTGGTTAAGGGGGTTTCTGACTTCAACACCCCAATTCCGAGATCTTCAAGCGCTGATCTGTACGCCTCGTGGAGTCGCCTCTGCCGCTCGACCAAGCCAGGTAGCTGCTCAAGCTGGGCCACTCCAAGTGCGGCATTGATGTTTGGCATTCGGTAGTTGTAACCCACCGCATCGTGATCAAACTCGAACCGGTGCGGAACCTTTGCAGTCGTCGACAAGTGTTTCAGCCGCAGTGCGATTTCTTCATTTGTTGTCACCAAGGCGCCACCTCCACCAGTTGTGATGGTTTTATTTCCGTTGAAGCTAAAGACGCCCACATCACCGATAAGCCCGGTATGAACGTCGCCAGAAAAACTCCCTAAAGACTCAGCTGCATCCTCCACGAACGAAAGGCCGAAGTCCTGGGCTACCGCGCTAATGCCTTCCGCATCGAACGGGAACCCGAGAGTGTGCATTGGCATAATCGCTCTAATGGGCCGTTTCGTTTCTCGGTTAACCAAAGTGCCGCCATCGCGACGGCCAACGGTGTTGAGGTGTAACCTCAGGGCTTCCGCGTCCATGCCCCAGGTTTTGGCTGACACATCCACAAAATGCGGCGTAGCACCGGCGAGGGCTACAGCACTCGCTGTGGCGACAAAAGTTAGTGCCGGGACAATGACCTCATCTCCGGGTCTCACTCCTAACGCAACCAGAGCCAGATGAAGGGCGGCTGTTCCGTTGACCGCGGCAACCACGTACGGTGCCCCCACAAAACGAGCCAATTCGCTCTCAAATCGGCCCACGAAAGGACCCACGGATGACACGTAACCCGAATCTATGCACTCAGAAAGGTACGCCTTCTCATTGCCCCCAAACACCGGTTCGTGAAGACCGGCTTCTTGTCCCACCCCAAAAGACTGGAGGCGGCCTGCTAAAGCCTCGGCGACATCGGAACTCAAAGCGCGGACCCCAACACGATCACACCACGAACTTCGCAGAATCGTAGCCCGCCAGCTCAAGGTTGTCCCTAAACCAGGCATAGGTTTTTTCTAAACCCCGGTGGAGCCCAGCGGCTCCCGAGAAGCTTGGATTCCAGCCAAAAGTTCTTCTCATTTTGGAACTGTCACTCCAAAGCCTCTCGACCTCAGAGGAATCCGGTCTCAAACGATCTGCATCTCGAACAATACTTGGAGACTTTCCACTGATTTCGAATAGCATGTCGACAATGTGGCGCATCGACAGCTCAAACCCGCTCCCCATGTTGAAGGTCTCGCCAACCCCCTCATCGCTAATCAGTGCTAACGCAAAGCCTCTGGCAGTGTCCCCAACAAAGGTAAAATCCCGCGTTGGCTCGAGTGATCCGAGCTGAAGTTCGGTTTTTCCGGCCAGCAGTTGAACCATTACCGAGGGGATAAAGGCTCGCTGCGACTGCCGCGGTCCGTACGCGTTAAAAGGCCTAATTGTTGTCACCGGCAGAGAAAAGGAAGACCAATAGCTGTATGCAAGCTGGTCCGCCGCAATCTTGGATGCCGAATACGGAGACTGCCCGACAAGAGGATGCTTCTCATCTATTGGCACGTACTGGGCCGAGCCATAAACTTCGCTCGTCGAGGTGTGTAAGACTCGCTCGACAGCATGCGCTCGGCACGCCTCAAGAACGTTTAGTGTCCCGATCACGTTTGTTGTTATGTAGGACTCGGGAGCCCAATAGGAGTAGGGAATCGCAATAAGGGCAGCGAGGTGCGCTACTCGCTCATGCCCCTGCACTAGCCGACCGGTAAAAGAAGGATCGCGGATATCCCCCGAAACAATCTTGACCTGACTTCTGATTTCCTCAGGGAGGTGATCGAGCCAACCATTTTGGTTGAACGAATTGTACTGCGATAGAGCGGTGACTGCATGACCATCGCGCACGAGCTCTTGAACCAAATGAGAACCAATAAATCCGTCAGCCCCTGTAACCAACACGTTCATTCGGTCATCCTAAACACGCGCCTGCCGTGAGCGCGCATATCCGTGCTCCTGTTACGCGAAGTTTGCGAAGCTGTGGACATCAACATTCTGCTCCCAAACTATCTGGCGCCATGCGGCGCCGAATTTAGCTGCCGAACCAAGAAGGCGACTTCCCGCCCCACTTCGACTCGCAAAAAAGGATTGTGGCGGAAGGATCCCTCTTTGTCGTATCTACACTCCACTGTCGGCTCCTCGTGGGCGTCGCAACCACCCTTGCTTTCGAAGAAAGTAATAGACCCTGAGCGAGTACTGATGATAGAAAACGGCTACTGATCCGATAACGAGCATCCATAGGATGTATACAAGTCCTGGACTCCTTCGATACTTACTTGGCATCAGATAGCTGGTAACTTGACCGTTCTCGTTGATTCCTGCAAAGAACCCAAGTCCCAACTGCTTGGTGGCCTCGCGGCGGCGTGAAATCCATTTCGGTTGGAGTAAATCTGATGCCCAATAGGGATACAAAGTGCGGAAACCGGTGGGAACCAAAACGTGACGCACCCGCCGCCGCCCAATTTGAAGCGACTCTTCGCCCGCCGACTTTTGAATCAACTTAAAAACCTCGCCTGTCGGGCTAGTCGGCAAATCTGATCCATGACGAACGCCTTTGCGAACCGTCCCCGGCCAAGGGTTGAACGCCAAATCGATGAGCGACCCAACAGTCGCTATCACGTAACCACGTCGGCGCATCTCTTCGGCAGTTGATGCCTCGTCGTGCTCGAACCTGAACTTTTCCGACGCCACCAAGTCGAGGTTTAGCACCCCGATCGAGTTTGAACCCATTCCGGCCTCGAAGCTGGCCCGATTTCCGCGGCTCCAAGGCTCATCGAACACGCCATCGTGAAGGCTTCCCCCAGCGGCGACGGTGTTCACCAGAAACACCTTCGCAACTTTGGAGGCAAACGTGGCGTCGAGGATTTCAATTCGGTCGTTAGTCTTCTTTACCATCTGCATGTCCCCCTGGATGAGAGACAAATACCGATAACGCCCAGTCGCGAAGTCGATCGCGTAGTTGTAGGCACTGAAAAGCGCACCAATCTTTTCGTGATCAGGGGCATTTTCGCGAACTTCGACAGTCAGACGCTTGCCAAATTGATTGAGTTCCAACGCTTCCAGCCCTCTAAAGTCTTTTGCGTCCAGCGCATTGTAAATCGCTAAGACGTCGTCGGACGTGTGCAATAGAACCGAGCGCAAAGCGTTGGAGAACGCCCCCGGAAAACCCGCGCCAACGACAACATGCAGAATGTCTTTTTGCGGCGCCATGATAGTGCGAGTCTAGACGCTCACTCGGTTACGTTTCAAACACTTGATCCGTCGTTCCGATTCGCCGAGACCTGACGGTAGATTGGGGCGAAATACTGTTCGTTTCGGGCCGTCGTGCAGGGGGGCCGCGGATAAGTCGGTGGCTGAAAATCTTCTGCCCGCCGCCAGCAAAAACTAAGGATTGATATGTGTGGAATATACGGAGGCTTGGGCGATGGGCTTGCCAAGCATTCGGGCAGCATTGTGCAACTGGCAAAACTAAGCAAGCGAAGGGGCCGAGACTCCTCGGGAACTCTCACGTTCTCCTCCAACACGTACGAGATCAGGAGGGCTGATCGCTCCGTCAGGGCGAGCGCGTTGAAGATTCCCCCTGGAACCTCGCTGATTATGGGCCACAATCGACTGATCACAGCAGGGGAAAAAGACAATCAACCGATCTGCAGAGATTCAATCTCGTGCCTCCATAACGGCATCGTCCTGAACGAGTCCGAGGTATGGAAGTTCTTAGGGCAATCTCCAAATCTACAGATAGACACCGAGGTGCTGCCCGCCGCACTGCGACATTTTCTGAACCAAGGTCTGTCGCTGGAACAGAGTGTGAGCTCGCTTTTCGACCTTTGCAAAGGGTCAATATCTGTCGTCTTCCTTCTTGCTGAAGAGGGTTACCTGGTTCTCGCCTCAAACACTGGAAGCCTTTACCTCGGGCAAAAAAAGGGCTGCTTTTTTTTCAGTTCGGAACAATTCGCACTAACCCGGATTGGATGCGAAAACATTCAGCAAGTGTCGAACTATGCCGCGCTAGAAATACCATCGAACTTCGACAATCCCAAGATCATGGATCAAAAAGGCACGACACAGAGACCGAGACTGCTCCACGCACTTCCTCTTCCCGGTCCGGAGAGGCTGCTCCTCCGCTACCCAGATTTTGCCCTCGACCGATGCTCCAAGTGCATACTTCCGAAAACAATGCCGTTCATCTCTTTCGATGCGGAGGGCGTATGTAGCTATTGTCGCAACCATGAAATGCGCTCGGCGCCCCTGGGAGAACTGGCTTTTTTAGAGGACCTGGGTCCAGACGGCCAATCCAAGCAACCCAAACTGATTTTTCCTTTCTCCGGGGGTAGGGACAGCTCGTACGGTCTGCACATCATGGTGAACGAGTTGGGAATTCGCCCAATCACGTACACCTATGACTGGGGAATGGTTACAGATTTAGGTCGGCGAAATATTAGTTTGATGTGCGCCGAGCTCGGAGTGGAGAACATTGTTGTGGCGGCTAACCTGACCAAGAAAAGAAGGAATATCCGCAAAAACTTGGTTGCATGGCTCAAGCGTCCAGACCTAGGAATGTTGAACATTCTGACAGCGGGAGACAAACATTTTTTCAAGTACGTCGGGCCTATCCAAAAAGAAACTGGCGCGTCACGGAGTCTCTGGTCTTTCAACCCACTAGAGACCACCCATTTCAAAGCTGGGTTCTTGGGACTTCCCCCAGACTTCGAAGAAAAGAAGGTATACCGAACTGGTTTGGGCTCCCAGCTTGAGTACCAGGCAAAGCGAGTGGGTGCAATTTCCAAGAATCCCAGTTACGTCAACTTTTCACTGTTCGATACGTTGCAAGGCGAGTTTTACCGAAGCGTCGCGAAACAAACGGGCTCGATGCAACTATTTGACTACTTTAGATGGGACGAAAAAGAGGTGGAGGGTACGTTAGATGGTTTTGGTTGGGAACGCGCACCCGACACGAATTCCAGCTGGAGAATTGGTGACGGAACCGCAGCTTTCTACAACTATGCCAATTACCTCATGGCCGGTTTCACAGAACATGACACATTCCGCAGTAACCAAATCCGCGAGGGTAAAATTTCCAGAGATGCGGCGCTCACGCTCGTGCGCAACGAAAACCAGCCACGCTACGAAAACATCAAATGGTATTTGGACGCAATCGGTTTGGACTTCAACGAAACAATTGAGCGATTGAACCAGTTCCAGTACCTGGGCTCAGTAAATTCCGCTCGCTTTGGGGGCTAGGGTCGCGGTTTCCCTGAGCCGGGCAGACCGGGTTCCATCGCCCGCTTACGTCGTGGGAGTCCGCAAACTTGTTTGTGCGCAAATACACCTAGTATTTGGGCGCTCCCTAAAACTGGCCCGACGTGAGCGTTTTTCCATTCCGCGAACCTGTCCTAGTTTTTCGGTGAACTCCGCGCTGCAGATCCGAAGCGGGCGCCTTCACCGATTACCTGGCAAGTAGTGAAGTATCCATGCTCGCAATGCCAGCGTTTTGCTCAACTCATGCGGCCAATACCGGAAGCCGGCAAAGATCAAATCCACCGCTAGGATTTTACAGTGCGAGAAAAAGTTGCTGTTGTGGGCATGGGATACGTTGGACTCCCCCTCGCTCTCACAATGACTGCCGCCGGCAAAAAGGTGGTCGGGATAGACACAGATGTCTCTCGGGTCGCCGAATTGTCTGAGGGCAGGAGCTCGATTTCTGATGTCACAGGCTTAGCGCTTCAAGAGGCAATCAGTGACGGCCTTAGCTTCTCAACGGACTATGAACCAGTCGCTTCTTGCTCAGCCGTGCTGATTTGCGTTCCAACACCTCTGGGACGCGGTAACGAGCAACCCGATCTGCAGCCTGTCCTGAAAGCGGTCAGAATGGTGGCCAGTCGCATCAGAAACGGTGCGCTCGTTGTTATCGAATCAACTGTGGCTCCAGGAACTACTGGCGGTTGCATCCTGGAGGAATTTACTGCCGCGGGCAAGATTCTTGACGAGGATTTTCTCCTCGCTTTTTCTCCGGAAAGAGTGAACCCAGGCGGAGGCGGGTTACGTCTTGAACAAATTCCCAAGTTGACGTCGGGGGTTTCCGCAGCTTCTGCCGAGAAATGCAATCTGTTTTATTCGAGCTTTATCGACACCACCGTTCCGGTCAAAGGGACAAGAGAAGCTGAATTCGCAAAGCTCCTGGAAAACAGTTACCGGCTGGTAAACATTGCCCTCGTCAACGAGCTTGCGATAGCAGCTTTCCGCATGGGGATTGATTACAGGGAAGTTGTGAATGCGGCGTCGTCGAAGCCGTATGGTTTCGAAGCTTTTTACCCAAGCGCAGGAGCAGGGGGCCACTGCATCCCCGTCGACCCTGTTTACCTGAATTCGCAAATTGAATTAGAAACCGGCAAAGGTTCAAGTGTGTTAGCGCTCGCGATAAAGAACAATCATGCGATGCCCGAGGAAATTCTTAACATCGTTAGGTCCCTCTCCGGCGACCTGAGCGGACAGCAAGTTCTCGTGGCTGGAATTTCCTACAAACCGGGAGTCGGTGACGTGAGAAACTCCCCCGGGTTGACATTGATGGAAAAACTCCGAGCCGATGGAGCTAACGTGAGCTTCTTTGACCCGCTCGTTGAGGAGATTACCGTTAAGGGTTCGACACTAAAATCTGTTTCGGTAGCGGCCAAAGTCCGACGCTTCGATCTTGTGATTGTCTTGCACTCCCTGGAAGATGCCCTGGCAGACACCCTTCGCTTACCCGGGGGGAAAGTCCTCAACGTTTGGAACCGATTTCAGGCAAGCTGATTCAGCTCGCGGAGTGCGCAATCCGCAGATGGCACGCCCCAAAACGCCTTGGCCCTTCGGAGGTAACAAAGGCGAAATTTGCCACTGATTGTCCCTTCCCTGACAGGTGACCCGTCCTTTCGGAGCCGCGAACAACAAGCTACGGCCGTTCGCATAAGAGTGCATCGAGCTTTACAGTCTTTCCGCGGCTGATCGGGCTTACCTCTTGACATTTGACTAACTGGGATTGCATGGAGTTGCATTGGGCCACTGCCTCAAAAAGATAGGGTTGCCCTATGGCAAAGGCACTCGCGAGCGTGACCATCGTGGATTATGGCATGGGAAACATTCAATCGATCGTGGCTGCCATCACACATCTCGGGTATGAAGCGCAGCTTTATTCAGACCCGGACGCAATTTTACGTAGCGAAATCATCATCCTACCCGGAGTGGGGTCCTTCCCTTCAGCTATGGGCGCTGTCAAAGACAGAGGCATAGACCTGGCTTTGCGAGAGGCATTCTTGAGAGGGGGGTCCAAGATTTTGGGGATTTGCTTGGGGATGCAGTTGCTTGCCGAGTCGAGCACGGAGGACGGCGGTTCGCAAGGTTTAGGAATATTCCCAGGAGCGGTCGAGCGGTTCGGTCCGACAATCGCCGCTTCGCTACCGATTCCCCATGTCGGTTTCAATTCTGTTACTTCCCCGGCGGACTCGGTCTTGTTCAGCGGACTAGGCCCGCAGACCGATTTTTACTTTGTTCACTCATTCAGGATTTCCCGGCATTCCTCAACCGGTTTGTTGGCAACCTCCATCTACGGAGAGGGTTTTGTGGCTGCGTTCGAAATGGGAAACCTATTCGGGACTCAGTTTCATCCTGAAAAAAGTCAGAGCAACGGACTGCGTCTCCTATCAAATTTCTTGCAATCGGAAATCACGTGAAAAAGAGGCTGATTTTCACCCTCTTGTATGAGAGAGGCAACTTCGTCCTCAGCAGGAATTTCAGAACTCAGAAAATTGGGAACGTCCAGTGGTTGGCGGCAAACTACAACTTCTCAAAGGTCGCTCAGTTCATAGACGAGCTCATCGTGATTAACATTTCCGGCGACCCTACTTTTGATGATCATTTTCGAGCGACGCTTTCTCAGATTGTCTCCGGGGTATTTGTGCCGGTTGCAGCTGGAGGCGGGGTGAGGAGCGTCGCCGATGCGACAAGCCTTTTCAAGTCCGGCGCCGACAAAATTGTTGTCAACAGGGCGATATTCGAGGACCCTGGGCTAGTCGCAAAGCTGTCACAGAAGTTCGGACAGCAATCGGTCGTTGGCTCGGCTGACGTTCGGCGCTGCGGTGACACCTTCCAGCCATTTACGAACGGAGGAACCCAAAATCAGGACGCAACCGAACTAAATAGGCTAGTGTCAGCGGGCTATATCGGCGAACTCTATCTCAACTCAATCGATCGAGATGGAACCGGCCAGGGCATGGATCCGGGCACTACGGCAATACTGGAGAATCATGTTCAGATACCACTGATTTTAGCCGGAGGGGCCGGGAAACCCGAACACCTTCTGGAGTCAATAAAGCTGCCTTTCGTCAACGCGGTAGCAACGGCGAACCTGCTGAACTTTATCGGTGATGGATTGCGCAGAGCTCGCGAATCGGTTGCCGCTGCTGGGGTAGAACTTGCCGAATGGATTTAGTGTTCGAGAATTGCCAGTAATCTTTTGTCGTGAGTACTCTACTAAGCGACCTTCGGTGGTGTTCAAGTTGCGTCGCGATGTCGACCCGGCCGCGTATTTCCTTCGACGCAAGTGGAAGGTGCAATGCATGTGTGTGGGCCGAAACAAAACATACCCTCGACTGGAAAGCGCGTGAAGGAAAGTTAGAAGCTTTGCTGAACGCGCACCGCAGTGAAGATGGAAGCTTCGACTGCATCGTCCCGGTGAGTGGAGGCAAAGACGGATCCTATGTCGCACATACACTGAAGTCCCGATGGGGAATGAACCCTCTCTCTGTGACAGTGAAGCCCCCGCTTCCTACAGCGCTGGGAGAGCAAAACCTCCAGGCTTTTATAGGAAGTGGTTTTCCCCATCTAGCTATTAGCCCGGATTCCCGGGCAATGAAGGTGCTAAACAAACGAGGGCTGATTGATAAGGGTTTCCCTTACTACGGATGGCTTATAGCCATTGAAACTGCCCCCCTGCACTTCGCATCCAAGTTTGGTTGTGGACTTATTTTTTACGGTGAAGATGGCGAAGTTGAATACGGTGGGTCTCAAGAGACAGATTTGAATCCGGCCGTTTCCTACGAATACGTAAAGCGTGTGTATTTCGAGGGAGGCTACGACATCGTGCTGGAAAACGCGGGCCTAGGTTCCGGAGAACTCGCTTTTCTAGATTTTCCACCAGCTGAATCTTTCGGCGGAGTCTTCCCCCAACGGCTCAACTGGTCCTTCTTCGAAAACTGGGACCCTTACCGGAATTACCTGGTGGCGAAGGAATTTTGTGGTCTCCGAGAAGCCGAGCAGTCGAATGCGGGAACCTTCACCAATTTTGCCCAAAACGATCAGTTCCTGTACTCCCTTCACACGTACCTGATGTACCTGAAGTTTGGTTTTGGGCGAGCAAACCAAGACGCTTGCATCGAAGTGCGCCGAGGTGCGATGGACCGAGACCAAGCCGTCGAATTGGTAAGGGTATACGACGGACAGTACCCAGAGGAGTTCGAGAACATGTATCTGGACTATTTTGAGATGACCTCGAACGATTTTCATCGGGTTCTCGACAAGTGGACTAACCGAAATCTTTTCGAAATAGAGGGCCGGGTTCGCTCTCCGAAATTCGTAGTTGTTTAGAGCCGTTCTACTTTCCTGAGTCGAGGTCTTTTTTGAGTGATCTAAGCCAAATCGTGCGAGTGCAGTTTTGCGCGGACGCCAACGGAAGTGTGTTTTGGAACTAATGGGGTCTCTACTCAAAAAGTTGGTAGAGAGAAGGCAACTCGCGTCCGCTCGCTATTTTTTGTGGGCTCGTAATGCGCGACGGGACGCCAAAGCTACACGGGAATTTTCACGACAAAGTGGAATCCCATTGGTGGACATATGGGAGTCACCCATTCTGCAAAAGTTCAGTGGAAAAATGCTCTTTATTCTTGGGAGTGGGTCTTCGGTCAACGACCTCACAGCTTCCCAATTTGCTCACATTGCAAACAATCAATCCATAGGTGTCAACTTCTGGTATTTTCATGATTTTGTGCCCAATGTTTTCAGTTTTGACGGGGGAAAGGTGGACACAGGTCACCAAGACATCTCCAGGACGTTACGACGCATGGGGCAATTATTTGACAGAAAATCCATTATTGACTCGCGTCCGAAGATTCTCTACTTGCGACCGCTGAACTCGGATAGCAAATTTCTAGTCCCCGTCCCGACGTCTCTGAAGAGTGAACGTTGGGTCTCAGCTAGAGCTAACTTTATCTCCCGAGACCGTTTAGTTCTCAAGTCAGACCTAAGGTTAATTCTGAAGAAAATTGCTGGGCATTCGACCCCGTCCGCGGTTCTGCCCGACAATGGTTCCAGTGTTGTGAGGATGATTTTCTTGGGGCTGGCCCAAGGCTACAAAGACATAGTTCTCACTGGAGTTGACCTCGATAATCGTCCACACTTTTGGGCTTCCGAAAAATACGTCAGAAGATACAAAGACTATGTTGAGTTGTTTGCGGCTCCTTCAGGCGAGATGCATGAGACCACACAAGCTACCGACAGGCCATTAGGGAATGTAGAGTTTCTCGCGTTGCTAGCAAATGTGATGGCTGAAGAAGGAGCGGGACGCCTGTGGGTGTCTTCTGCAGAGTCAAGGTTAAGTGCCTTTTTGCCTCAATACCTTTGGCCCCGGCC
>ENA-OUOG01003602-OUOG01003602.1-marine-metagenome-genome-assembly--contig:-NODE-3602-length-14241-cov-14.486586_pt1 | contig 14241 bp, 16 predicted proteins | sample MGYA00248635_ERZ508505 | MGnify/ENA primary metagenome ERZ508505 (study PRJEB26176, sample SAMN06267871) | marine metagenome | isolation source: Saanich Inlet, British Columbia, Canada | place: Pacific...
AAGGTCGATGTTTTCGTCAAGGGACCGGGTTCCGGTCGCGAGACTGCGATTCGTTCACTCCAGGCCGCTGGCCTGGAGGTGGGTTCGATCACCGATGTGACCCCTCAGGCTCACAACGGTTGCCGTCCCCCCAAGCGCCGTCGCGTGTAGTTCTCAGAAGGTCGATGGGGAAACCCGCTGACCTTCTCACCCCCACCACAACCTCATAGTTCGTCGCGGCCCCGGCCGCATCCTCAACCAAGTGTCATATAGCGGACACTTAGCCGAAAGGAACACCACAGTGCTCATTGCACAACGCCCCACCCTGTCAGAAGAAACACTGTCCTCTCACCGCTCAGCCTTTGTGATTGAGCCACTCGAGCCAGGCTTCGGGTACACGCTGGGTAACTCCCTGCGTCGCACCCTGTTGTCCTCCATTCCCGGTGCCGCTGTGACCAGCATCCGCATCGATGGCGTGCTCCACGAGTTCTCCACCGTTGCCGGTGTGAAGGAAGACGTCACCGAAATCATTTTGAACGTCAAGAACCTCGTTGTCTCCAGCGAGCACGACGAGCCCATCACCGCGTACTTGCGTAAGACCGGTGCTGGTGCTGTCAGCGCGGCCGACATTCAGGCTCCTGCCGGCGTTGAGATTCACAACCCCGAGCTCCACATCGCCACGTTGAACGACAAGGCAAGCTTTGAGCTCGAGCTCACCATCGAGCGTGGACGCGGCTACGTGTCGTCGGTCCAGAACCGCAACGAGTACGCCGAGGCAGGTCAGATTCCTGTGGACTCGATCTACTCTCCCGTTCTCAAGGTCACCTACCGTGTCGAGGCAACTCGTGCCGGTGAGCGCACCGACTTTGACCGCCTCGTGGTCGACGTAGAGACGAAGCCTTCAATGAGCCCCCGCGACGCTGTTGCCTCCTCTGGCCGCACCCTGGTGGAGCTCTTTGGCCTGGCCCGCGACCTCAACCAAGAGGCAGAGGGTATTGAGATTGGACCTGCTCCCGTGCAGGCCGTCCTCTCCAGCGAAATGGCAATGCCCATCGAAAGCCTTGACCTGACCGTGCGCAGCTACAACTGCCTCAAGCGCGAAGGCATCAACAACGTGAGTGAGCTCGTTGCGCTCTCGGAGCACCAGCTGATGAACATCCGCAACTTCGGTCAGAAGTCTGTGGATGAGGTCCGCGACAAGCTCATCGAGATGGGACTTTCTCTCAAGGACCCCATGCCCGGATTCGACGGAGCAGCTTTCTACAGCGGCTTGGAGTCGGAAGAAGAGTACTAAGAGTCGACCCCACGTCGATTCCCCTGTGAAACACGGAAGAGAACACAACAATGCCCAGACCCACTAAAGGACCCCGCCTGGGAGGCGGAGCGGCTCACGAGCGCCTCATGTTGGCAAACCTCGCTACCGCCCTGTTCACCCACGGTCGTATCCAGACCACGGAGACCAAAGCGAAGCGCCTGCGCCCACTTGCTGAGCGCATGGTGACCTTCGCGAAGCGCGGTGACCTGCACGCTCGTCGCAAGGTGATGACCATCATCCGCGACAAGTCCGCAGTCCACAAGCTCTTCATGGAAATCGCTCCTCAGGTAGACAAGCGCGAAGGTGGCTACACCCGCATTGTGAAGACCGGCTACCGCAAGGGTGACAACGCCCCCATGGCAGTAATTGAGCTGGTTCTCGAGCCTGTGAACCCCAAGCCCAAGACCAAGAAGGCAAAGCCTGAGGCCGAAAAGCCCGCAGCTAAGCCTGTTGTTGCCGATGAGGTCGAAGAGATCACAGAGACTCCTGAGGTCACTGAGGAGACCACGGAATCAGCAGAGGTCGCAGCGGCAGAAACGGACGCTGGAGCAGAGGATGCTGCAGTGGGAGAGGTTGCTGCTGAGGAAGCTCCCGCTGAGGAAGCTCCCGTCGCAGAAGAGGCTCCTGCAGAGGAAGCTCCTGCTGAGGACGACTCTAAGTAGTCCTGCGCTCGCTTCTCTACACTGTGTGACGTGAGCACGCGGCTTCGGATTGACCTGGGGTATCTGGGCACCGCTTTTTCAGGGTGGGCGATACAGCCTGGTCTGCGAACCATCCAAGGCTCCCTAGAAGACGCTCTCGCCACGGCGCTGCGGTGTGATCGAAGCGGGATGACGGCGGTGGTCGCGGGGAGAACTGACGCCGGCGTGCACGCGCTTCATCAGGTCTGCCACGTTGACGTGCCCGACGGGGTCAAATGGGGGAACCTGGAGACCTTGAAAAAGCGAGTCCAGGGCACGCTGCGCACGGATGACATCGCAATTCACCGGATTTCTCTCGCCCCGGAGGGTTTTGAAGCTCGGTTTTCTGCTCTTTCCCGGACATATGAGTATCGAATCGACGATGTCGGGTCGAAACGCAACCCTCTCCACCACGCGTTTACCTACCGAAGCCCGTATGCGCTGGACGAGCAGGCGATGAACTCACTGTGTACACAACTGGAGGGGCTGAACGATTGGGCCGCATTTTGTCGCCCCAAACCCGGCGCGACGAGTATTCGCACTCTCCTGCACTACTCCTGGACACGGGACGATGACGGCGTACTGACGGGTTCCGTGGTTGGGGACGCCTTTTGTCACTCGATGGTGCGCTCCCTCGTTGGCGCCGCTGTCGCTGTGGGCAGACACACACTGAGCATCCCCGAGGTCCTGGCGCTGCGCGATAAGAAGGAACGCACGAGTTCGTGGTCGACCATGCCCGCCAAGGGTCTCACCCTGGTCTCGGTGGAGTATCCCCCCGATGACCAGCTGGCGTCTCGCGCTCTCGATACCCGTGCCAAGCGCGGACCAACATCGGATTGACCGCGGGAAATCTGTCCTCTAAGCTAAAGGGCTGGTGCTAATCGCCGATTATCACCAGGTTGAGCCCTCCACCGGGGAGTTCCCTAGCGAACACCCACCGGAGCGGGATTCACGAACTCCTCGAACCGCAAAGGAATGTCGCATGACGCGCACATTTTCACCCAAGCCCGCTGACGTTCAGCGCAACTGGCTGGTTATCGACGCCACTGATGTGGTGCTGGGACGCTTGGCGTCTCACGCTGCTGCTCTCCTTCGGGGGAAGCACAAGACCACGTTTGCCCCTCACATGGACATGGGAGACCACGTCATCATTGTGAACGCAGACAAGGTTGCCCTCACGGGATCCAAATTGACCCAGAAGATGGCCTACCGCCACTCCGGTTACCCCGGTGGGTTGACTGCTGTGAGCTACCAGGACCTCATGGAGAAGAACCCTGTCCGCGCCGTGGAGAAAGCTATCCGCGGAATGCTTCCCAAGAACACCTTGGGTCGCGAGCAGATGTCAAAGCTCAAGGTCTACTCCGGTAGCGAGCACCCCCACCAGGCTCAGCAGCCCAAGCCTTACTCAATCGACCAGATCGCGCAGTAGCGCCAAAACTAAGGACTTCACACCGTGGCTAAGACAGACGAAACCCCTGATGTAACCGCTGAGGATATCCCTCAGAACTTCACCACTGAGACTCCTGCAACGGACCCAGTGGCAGCAAAGAAGCCTCGCCCAGCACTCACTGTTGGCGGAGCAGCCGTTGGACGACGCAAGCAGGCTATTGCTCGCGTTCGGTTGGTTCCCGGATCGGGCAGCTACACCGTCAACGGTCGCACCCTTGAGGACTACTTCCCCAACAAGCTCCACCAGCAGCTCATCAACGACCCGTTCACGGTTCTTGAGCTCGGCGGCAGCTACGACGTCGTTGCCCGCATTACCGGTGGTGGACCCTCCGGTCAGGCTGGCGCTCTTCGTTTGGGTATCGCTCGTGCGCTGAACCAGATTGATGAAGAGAACAACCGTGCCTCTCTCAAGAAGTCTGGCTTCCTCACCAGAGACTCTCGGGTCAAGGAGCGCAAGAAGGCTGGTCTCAAGAAGGCTCGTAAGGCTCCTCAGTACTCGAAGCGTTAGTCGCTTCCCTTACCCGGGTCGACATGGGTCGCTTATTTGGGACAGACGGGGTTCGTGGGCTTGCCAACGGCGAACTTACGGCCGATATGGTCGTGCGCCTGTCCCAAGCGGCTGCCTATGTCCTCACGAAGGGGCGTCACGCTGAAGAGCTGAAAGCCGAGGGCCGCAGGCCCCGCGCGGTCATAGCGCGGGATCCTCGGGTCTCGGGAGAGTTCTTGAGCTCCGCGGTCTCCGCGGGACTGGCGAGCTCCGGTATTGACGTGTGGGACGCAGGTGTTGTGCCCACCCCTGCGACTGCCTACCTGGTGCGAGATGGTGGCTTTGACTTTGGTGTCATGGTGTCGGCGTCTCACAACCCTGCTCCCGACAACGGCATCAAGTTCTTTTCCTTTGGAGGAACCAAGCTTCCCGATGAGGTCGAAGACCGCATCGAGGACGCCATGGCCAAGCAAGCTCTCATACCCATTGGGGCGGACGTGGGTCGCATTAAGCGCTTTGCCGATGCCGAGGATCGGTACGTGATGCATCTGCTGTCCACGCTCGATCGCGACCTCACCGGTTTGCACGTTGCTATTGACTGCGCCCATGGCGCGGCCTCGGGAATTTCACCCCGCGTGTTTCGAGACGCCGGCGCGACAGTGACGGTCATCGGAGATGAGCCCGATGGGCTCAATATCAACCACGGCTATGGTTCGACCCACCTGGAGAATCTCCAACACACAGTCGTGTCAGTGGGTGCTGACTTTGGCATCGCCCACGATGGCGATGCGGATCGAACACTGGCGATTGACCACACCGGTCAGGTCATCGACGGGGATCAAATCATGGCCATCCTCGCTGTGTCCATGAAGGACGAGGGCAAGCTCGCCTCAGAGACCCTGGTGGCAACCGTGATGTCGAATCTGGGGTTGCGAAAAGCGATGGCCACCCACGGTATTTCTCTGGTGGAATCCGCTGTGGGGGACCGCTACGTTCTCGAGGATTTGGCTGCCACAGGCGCAAGCTTGGGTGGCGAACAGTCTGGCCACATTATTTTCACGGAACACTCCACCACGGGAGATGGGGTGTTGACCGGCATCCAGTTGGCGCGCGAAATCATCAAAACGGGAAAGTCGCTGGCGGAGCTGGCGGGAGTAATGAAGGTGTATCCCCAGGTCCTGATTAATGTCTCGGGCGTGGACCGGGCAAGCCTTGCTGCGGATGAGGTCGTCCAGGCTGCACGTGCGCAGGCGGAGGAGGAGCTGGGAGACACCGGCCGGGTTCTCTTGCGGCCCTCGGGAACAGAAGCCCTCATTCGGGTCATGGTCGAGGCCGCCGATGAAGCAACGGCGCAGCGAATTGCGCAGAGCCTGGCATCTGTGGTCAAGGACAGGCTCACCACCACCTAGATTTTGCGCAACAACACCTTGTGGATGCGGTGGTCGGCTTCTTTCTGCAAAATCAGGGAAGCGCGGGGCTTCGTGGGCAGAATATTGTCGATCAGGTTGGGTTCGTTGATGGTGGACCAAATTCTCTGGGCTTCCGCACGAGCGTCATCCTCATCCAGGCTGGCGTAGCGATGGAAGTAGCTCTCCGGGTTCTGGAAAGCGCCCTGTTGCAACTGAAGGAATCGATCCTCATACCAGCGGGCAATATCGGGCGTTCTGGCGTCAACATAGATTCCAAAATCAAAAAGGTCGCTCACGGCGAGTGCCGATGAGGTGGCAGGTGGGGCCAGAACGTTCAGCCCTTCGATAATCAAAATGTCGGGCTGCGTAATATCGAGCACTTCGTCGGGAACCCGGTCGTAGCTGAGGTGGGAATAGACCGGCGCGGCGATCGAGGACACCCCGCTTTTAATCTGTGACACAAATCGCAAGAGCGCGCGGGTGTCGTAGCTCTCAGGGAACCCCTTCCGCTCGAGCAGGTTGCGTTTGCGCAGTTCTGCCAGGGGGAGCAAGAAGCCATCGGTGGCCACGAGTGCCACATTCGGGGTTTCGGGGTTTCGCGAGAGAAGTTCTTGCAACACCCGTGACGTGGTGGATTTCCCCACGGCCACGCTTCCGGCCACTCCGATGACAAACGGAGTGTGGGAGACATCATCGCCCAGGAATTGCCTCGTGAGCGAGTGCAGGTGGCGTGCGCCCTCGACATAGAGGGCCAGCAGGCGTGCCAAAGGCTGGTAGACCTCGACAACTTCGGAGGCATCCAACATGTCGCCCACCGAGCGCACCCGCTCGATATCCGCATCGGACAGGGGCAGTGGGGCTTTGGGTGCCAGCTCCGCCCACGTCTGCCGATCGTATTCGACGAAGGGACTGCCGTTCTCGTCGGCGCTGGGGGGCCTTGCCATAGAGACAAGGGTAGTCCGCAAGGCCTCAGGTCACCCCATCGCCTAGACTCAAGTCCATGTGCGGAATTGTCGGATATGTAGGGATGCGCGCCTCCCAGGACGTCTTGATGGGCGGCCTCAAGCGTCTCGAATACAGGGGATATGACTCCGCTGGGGTAGCAATTCTGAGCACTGACGGGGGTCTGCTGGCCCACAAGCGTGCAGGGAAGCTCAGCGTCCTCGCTGATGACCTCGATTCCAGGCCACTGTCCTCTGGGACCACAGGAATCGCCCACACGCGATGGGCCACTCACGGGGCTCCTACGGATGCCAATGCCCACCCTCACCTCGCCGACGGTGGCAAACTCGCCCTGATTCACAACGGCATCATCGAGAATTTTCAAGAGCTCAAGGCGGAGCTCGTCGCTGAGGGCGAAGAATTCCTCAGTGAGACCGATTCCGAAGTAGCGGCTCTGATGCTGGCGCGAGAGTTTCGCACCCACAGCAATCTCACCACCGCGATGCAGGCAGTGGTGGGAAAGCTTGAGGGAGCCTTCACCCTCCTTGCTGTGCACACTGATGCTCCCGGCGTCGTTGTCGGAGCCAGGCGTAATTCGCCCCTCGTGGTGGGCCTTGGCGATGGAGAGAACTTCCTTGGGTCCGATGTTGCGGCTTTTGTGGCCTACACCCAAAAAGCACTGGCCCTCGGTCAAGACCAGATCGTGACAATCACCCCAGAGTCCGTATCGGTTATCACGTTCGAGGGCGATCCGGTCACGCCTGCTGAGTTCACGATTGACTGGGATGCCTCGGCTGCCGAAAAAGGTGGCTGGTCAAGTTTTATGGCGAAGGAAATTTCCGAGGAACCAGAAGCCGTAGCCAATACTCTCCGCGGGCGTTTGGGGGCAGATGGCGTCGTCACGCTGCCGGAGCTTGACGTTCTGTTCGCGGGTGATGCCACGATCAACCGGATTATTTTCATTGCCTGTGGCACGGCGGCCTACGCCGCCATGCTCGGTGCCTATGCCATCGAAAAGTGGTCAGGAATTCCCGTCTCCGTCGAACTCTCCCACGAGTTTAGGTACCGGGACCCCGCCGTTGGGGCCGGAACGTTGGTGGTTTCGGTAAGCCAATCTGGCGAGACCATGGATACCTTGATGGCTGTTCGCTACGCCGCGGAGCGGGGTGCTTCAACGCTCTCGATTTGCAACACCCAGGGTGCAACAATCCCGCGCGAATCTGATGCAGCCCTCTATACGTTTGCAGGTCCCGAGGTCGCAGTCGCCTCCACCAAGGCTTTCTTGTCCCAAGTGGTGGCCTCCTACCTGCTGGGAATGTACCTCGGTCAGCGCAACGGGGTACTGGATCAGTCGGAGTCGAAGAAACTGGCTGATGACTTTGACGCACTTCCCGCTCAGCTGGAAGAAATGGTCGAGACAGGCCCTCGTATCAAGGAACTGGCGGGCTGGATGGCGGACACCCGCTCTGTGCTCTATCTCGGTCGCCACGTGGGATACCCCGTCGCACTCGAGGGGGCGCTCAAGCTCAAAGAGCTGGCCTACATCCACGCTGAAGGTTTCGCTGCGGGTGAGCTCAAGCACGGACCGATTGCCCTGATTGAGCCAGGACAGATTGTCTTTGTCATTGTGCCAAGCCCCAGGGACCCCTCCTCACTGCACAGCAAAGTGGTCTCCAACATTCAAGAGATCCGTGCCCGCGGTGCTCGCGTGATAGCCATTGCTGAAAAGGGCGACGCAGCGGTCTTGCCTTTCGCTGATGAGGTTATTCAGATTCCTCTGGCCTCGTCGTTCATGGAACCACTCTTGGCCGTCGTTCCTCTGCACATTTTTGGAATGGAGCTCGCTGGCGCTAAAGGTCTCGATATCGATCAACCTCGAAACCTCGCTAAGTCAGTGACGGTCGAGTAGCAGCGAGCTCTCATGGTTGTCGGAATCGGAGTCGATCTCGTCGATGTGGCGCGCTTTGAGCGTGCACTGGAGCGGACCCCCAAGCTTCGGTCCCGGTTGTTTGGTCTGGAGGATTTGAGTCGCCACGACCTCAGCGCACAATCGTTGGCGGCGCGCTTTGCGGCCAAAGAAGCGGCCCTGAAGGCCCTCGGCGGTAACGTCCCGGGATTCACCTGGCACGACGTTCAAGTGTCAGGGGATTCGGGAAATCCGCCACAACTCCTGCTCACCGGAGCCGCACTCGAGCGAGCGGGGGACAGCGGTGCGACGAGCTGGCATCTTTCCCTCAGCCACGACAAGGGCATGGCAGTTGCTTTTGTCGTGATGGAGGGCGATCGATGAGAGAAGCACTGATTCGTCCTTCCGCCATTTCTCACAATGTCGAGACGTTGCGAAAGATTGCGGGAACCCCCAACATGCTCGTGGTGGTCAAAGCCAATGGGTATGGACACGGTGCCCACACCGCTGCGCGAGCGGCCCTGGAGGGTGGAGCTAACTGGCTCGGGACAGCGGATACGACAGAAGCGTTGGAGCTCCGCGAGGGCGGTATTGACGCACAGATATTGGCGTGGCTTTTTGGCCCCGACGAAGACCTCAGTGCGGCACTCGAGGAGAACATCGATCTCGGTGTCTCCTCCGTTGCCCAACTTCACCAGGTCGTCCGCGCAGCCTCGGTAGGCAAGCCCGCACGGATTCACCTCAAGGTCGATACAGGCTTGGGCCGCAGTGGTGCAGACCCGCGGGACTGGGAAGAATTCTTTCGTTCAGCCAAACAGGCCCAGGATGCTGGCCACATTGAGGTGGTGGGGCTCTTCACCCACCTGTCGGGATCCACTGGCGAAGCTGATGCCGAACAGGGTGACGCCTTCAGTGCTGCTCTGGAATTAGCGCACGCTGCAGGGCTCGATCCCGAGATTACCCACGTCGCGGCCAGTGTTGGGACGAGTGATTCACCAGCTCTTGCCCACACCATGGTGCGAGTCGGGGTTGCAGCGTATGGACTACCCGTCACGGCTCGCTACGGCGCCAGTGGGCTGATTCCCGCCATGCGGGTCAGTGGGCAACTCGTTCTCGTCAAGCGCGTCGCCGCTGGGTTAGGGGTCGGCTATGGCCACACCTACCGAACACGCGCTGAGACAACGTTGGCTCTGGTGCCCCTGGGGTATTCCGATGGGGTTCCTCGCCATGCCTCCAATGCTGGGCCTGTCACGATTGAGGGGCAACGATTCCAGGTATCGGGACGAATTTCCATGGATCAGTTCAGTGTTGACGTGGGAGATGCTCCGGTTCGAGAGGGCCAGTGGGCCGTGCTGTGGGGGGACCCGGCGCGAGGGGAGCCTGGAGCGATGGAGTGGGCAGACGCGGCAGGAACCATTCCCTACGAGATCATCACTCGCGTAGGGGCCAGAGTCCCCCGCGTGGTCGAGCGATGACTTTGGTGATCCCCACCAGCGCCGACATGGAGCGACTGGGTTTCGCGTGTGGTTCTGTGGCTCGCGCAGGAGATGTCATCGTCCTCACCGGTGAGCTGGGTGCAGGCAAGACAACGTTCGCCAGAGGGTTCGGCGACGCTCTCGATCTCGAGACTCCTGTTTCAAGTCCCACGTTTATTGTGGCGAGAACCCACCCACGGAGGGCCGAGGACCTTCCCTCGTTAGTGCATCTCGATGCGTATCGCTTGGGCTCGGCAGCCGAGCTTGATGAGCTCGACATTGATGTGTCAAGCTCCGTTGTTCTGGCTGAATGGGCAAGGCTCTACGCTCACGCACTCAGTGATTCGTGGGTGGAGCTTTCAATTGCGCGCCCGGTCGGCCATACGGATCTTGTTGATGATGACGAACCGCGAGAGGTCACGGTTACGGCGCACGGGGATGCCGCGGATTTGTGGGAGCGGCTTATGAACGCAGGCGAGGAGTTTCATGTTTCTCGCGATTGATTCATCGCTGGCTACTTCCGTCGCTGTGGTCTCCGGTGAGGGTGACATCCTCGCGGAGCTTTCCAGCACCGACGCAAGGGGTCACGCGGAAAATATTGGTGCTCTCATCCAGGACACACTCGCGAAAGCCGGTCTCGAGCCGGCTGCGATCACGCACGTTGTTATGGGGGTGGGACCGGGGCCCTTCACCGGACTTCGCGTGGGTATGGCGGCTGCGCAGGCTTTTGCGCTCTCACGAAACCTTCCGGTGGTTCCCGTTATTAGCCACGACGCCATCGCCCACGGAGCAGGCGATGTGGTGACGGTCACGGACGCGAGGCGCGGCGAAGTCGCCTACTCCGTGTATTTCGGTGACGCCGTGAAGAGGCGAATCCTGGGCCCGGCGCTGACCAAGCCCGAGGATCTTGACTCGGCACTCGCGCAGCACGCGACACTGCCACGCCGTGAAGTGTCGTCAATTTCTGCCGGCGCCCTGGGACAGGTAGCGCAGAAGTATGTGGCGGCATCCATCGAACTCGACCCACCGGCACCCCAATACCTCCGCGCGCCAGATGTGACGGTGGCCTCATGACCTATGTACTCTCCCGCGCAGAGCCAGCGGATTTGCCCCAGATGATCGAGTTGGAGACGGCGCTCTTTGGCGCTGATGCGTGGCCAGCGGAGATGATGGTGGCTGAGGTGTCGTTCCCCCAGAGTTACTACCTGGTCGCCAAGCGCCACGGGGAGGGCACTCTCGCAGGATATGGAGGTCTGCGGGCGGCTCTCACGGATGCGGCTCAGGGAGACATACAAACACTGGCTGTGGCACCCGAACATCGACGCTCGGGACTGGGTCGCACAATTCTTCGTGCGCTGTTCGCTGAGGCTTACAGCCGCGGCGTGACGGAAATGTTCTTGGAAGTCCGAGCAGACAACACCGGTGCGCTGGCGCTCTATGAGTCAGAAGGGTTTGAGCCCCTCGATCGCCGCGTGGGGTATTACCAGCCCGACAACGTCGACGCGATTGTGATGCGCGCGCGGGTGGACGCTCCCCAACCGGGTTGGGCGGTGGCGCATGGCTGAACCCCTGGTTCTCGGGATTGAAACAAGCTGTGATGAGACTGGAGTCGGGATAGTCCGAGGTTCCACCCTGCTTGCCCACAGTGTTGCCTCGTCTATGGAGGAACACGCTCGATATGGCGGAGTCGTCCCCGAAGTTGCAGCCAGGGCGCACTTGGAGGCCCTGCCTCATGTGCTCTCCGACGCACTCGCCAAGGCCGGGGTGACATACGAGCAGCTGGATGCCATAGCCGTGACCAGCGGTCCCGGTCTCGCGGGTGCGCTGATGGTCGGTGTGGGTGCCGCCAAGGCGCTTGCAGTCAGCCTCGGCCTGCCCCTCTATGCCGTGAATCACCTGGTCGGTCACGTGGGTGTGGAGTGCCTTCGAGAGGGGGAGGACACCCTTGACGCCCCGACTATCGCGCTTTTGGTCTCTGGTGGACACACGTCCCTCCTATTGGTTCGCGACCTGGTCAGTGATGTCGAACTGTTGGGAGAAACGATTGATGATGCGGCGGGGGAGGCTTTTGACAAAGTTGCCCGTGTCCTCGGGCTCGCGTATCCCGGTGGTCCCGAGATTGATCGAATTGCCCGAGAGGGCAACCCCGATTTTTATCATTTTCCTCGAGGTCTGACCCAGCACAAAGATCAGGAAAAACACCGCTACAACTTCTCCTTCTCGGGTCTCAAGACAGCGGTTGCGCGGTATGTGGAATCAGCAACGGCTCGAGGGGACGAGCGTGATGTTCCCTCCATTGCCGCATCGTTCCAAGAAGCCGTCGCCGATGTGTTGGTGACAAAGTCCCTGCAGGCATGCGCGGATCACAACATTCCGAGGCTTCTGCTCGGCGGTGGAGTTGCGGCTAATTCCCGGGTGCGCGGCCTCGCCCTCGAACGGTGCACTGAGGCCGGTGTGGAGCTGAGAGTTCCGCCGTTGTCGTTGTGCACCGACAACGGAGCCATGATCGCAGCACTGGGTGCCCAGCGCATGATGGCCGGGTATGCGCCCTCGGCGATCACCAGTGGCGTGTTCTCGACGCTCTCACCGGCCATCATCCAGCTTTAGAGACGCCTGGGTAGTCTGGTGGCATGAGTGAACAACGGCCACAGGCAGGAGATGACCACCCTGAGGTGATTACCGAGGTTTCCGTGTCGGAAATTTCGCTCGAGCGCACCGGTACGTTGCGCGAGAGAAAAGATCCCGCGGCAGGAAGTGTGGTTTCCCGTGTTGCGTTGGGGCTTGGTGTTTTCAGCCTTCTGTTTGCGCCCGTCTTTGGGGTGGGAGTTGTTCCTGCCATTGTGGGCATCATCGTCGGCCACATCGCCAAACGAGGCGAGGCAGTCAGTCGAATTCGAGCGACCATTGGGCTTGCCCTGAGTTACGTGGGGCTCGCAATTGGCACGGCAATCTTGATTTTGGTTGCTCTGCCCATCGTGCTGGCGTTCCTGGTCAGCACCGGCTACGTCCTGGGCGACTAGGGGAGTCGCTGGGCAAGAATTGCCGTTTTCTTCCCCTGAACGCGGGTGAGGATGAGGGTTGCCGAACCTGAACCTTTGAGCGGTAATGTCCCTCGCAGTTGTGCGGGGTCGATATCGATTCCCCGTTTCTTAATCTCCAGGGTTCCCACCTGCGCTGCACCGATTAGAGCTGTGACGTTTTTCAGCGAGTACGGCACCTGCTCCAGAACCTGGAAGCACTGCAGCAGAGGTGAATCAACGGGCGCGGGTGCCGTCATATAGGCGATGGTGGAATCCACCATGCGAGCACCGTGTTGTCGCGCGAGATCGCCGATGAGGCGGGCACGGATAACGGCACCATCGGGTTCCAACACATAGTCCTGGAGTTCGCCAGCGGGTTCGTCCGCGGAGTCTGCGGGACCCGTGATCTCAGCCCCGGCTGTGTCAGTGAGCACGAGTGCGCTGCGGGTGATGCCCTCCCTCTGCAGGCCTCCAGACCACAGCACCATTTCCAGCACGCTGCCCTTATACGACACCCATTGGGCTTCCATGCCCTCGGGAATGAGGTCTCTCTCCATTCCTGGTGCGAGCTTGATTCCCGTGGGAAGTTCGCGCGCTCTCTGGAATACCCATTCCAGAGAGGGAGACCAGTCCTCGGGATTTTCCAAACGCGTCGTTCCCTCGCGCCGTGCAGGATCGAACCACAGAGCCTGTGCGTTCGTGAGATCCGCCTCTTCGGCACGGGCATGTTCCACGCTGACGGTGTCGAAGGGTTTCAGGTTGAACGCCGCCAGAGCGGCCGTGACCTCCTGTGCCTCGAGGGCCCGGACGTGGAGCCCCGCTCCAGCAAAGGCGAGGGAATCACCACCAATTCCACAGCCAGCGTCCACAACGGAGGTCAGTCCGGCCTGGAGAAAGCGTCCTGCGTGGTGGCTCGAGACTGCCAGCCTCGAGGCAACTTCGAGGCCCTCTTTCGAGAACAGCATGTGTTCGGCGAACTCGCCGAACTTGTCGCGGGCTTTTGCGCGCAGGGCGAGCTGACCCATCACGGCGCTCACCGTCGCGAGCGAGTGGCCTTCTTTGCGCAGCGCGGAGACTCGAGAGAGGACGTCGTCTTGAGAATGGGGTTCGTCGATGCTTCGAAGGAGCGTGAGCGCTTCGCTTGTGAGGAGAGCATCGAGCTCACTTCTGTCCACAGACCCATTCTGTCAGGGCGACACGAACTGGCACTCGTATTGCGCGAGTGCTAATGGGTTCGCTACAGTTGTGTTAGCACTCGAATAGTGAGTGTGCTAACTATGAGTCTCAGAAAGAGGTCAACCGTGTCGGTCTCCATCAAACCGCTCGAAGATCGCATCGTGATCAAGCAGGTCGAAGCAGAGCAGACGACTGCTTCTGGTTTGGTCATCCCTGACACCGCGAAAGAAAAGCCTCAGGAAGGCGAAGTTGTCGCGGTGGGCCCCGGTCGCTTTGACGACAATGGCAACCGAGTTCCCATGGATGTTGCCGTGGGAAATCGCGTGCTCTACTCGAAGTACGGCGGCACCGAAGTGAAGTTCGGCGCAGACGAGTACCTCGTCTTGTCGGCTCGCGACGTGCT